>Ga0325401_1003553_pt1 | contig 14348 bp, 7 predicted proteins | sample PopdelMetagenome_FD_205666 | JGI IMG/M metagenome (GOLD analysis project Ga0325401, IMG submission 205666) | Populus deltoides microbial communities from Bellville, Georgia, United States - Xylem-PdKOR-R2 | ecosystem: Host-associated > Plants > Phyllosphere > Stem > Wood/Secondary xylem | place...
GAATCAGGGTATCTCCATGTGAAATCACACAAAATTAAAATTACTGGATAAGTATTTGTTGACCCAAGTCCATGATAAGGCAAATATGTATTTATTCTTGAAGTGAAACTACTTGTTTCTGATCTACATATGTATCCTATGAGCTATTAAAGTTATTGCATACTTCAAGTATATTGTTCTTTAAATCACATAAAGGTAGGACAAACTATAACTTTTTTTTTTATAACCCGGGGTGTCTGGGTCAGTTTATGCGCACCGCGACTAATTCCCTGATTCACTAAACATTCTGCAAGTCCAATAGACATATAAGACACCGCGAGAATGACAGGCATACACATAAAAGCTCGAACCCAAAAAACATAAACAGGTCAAAACCTGTCAAAGCCAAGCCTCGGTGTAGGACAAACTATAACTTAATTTGGAACATAAATGCTTTGTGTATTTCAAGGTTTTTTTAATTCAAAACACAACAAATGTTTCACCAAGAGCATTTAATAACGCACTTTCAAAGTACCGTATATGTTAATCAAACACTTTCCTTTTCTATCTACAGCAGCAGAGCTACTATCAATCTCTGAGCCGAACACAACGTGACAGCTACAAGTTTCTTAGTGATTTAGACATGCGGCCAATTTGTATTTTTTAAAAAAATAATTTGGTTAAAAATTAATTTTTTTATATTTTAAATTGTTTTGATATGCTATTTTAAAAATAAAAAAATATTATTTTAATATATAAAAAATAATTTAAAAAACAACTATAATTATATTTTCAAACATGCCCTAATCCTGGGAGTCTGAATTGGGTCTACTCTTCCAGTTGCTGAACTGTCTCGGAGGATCTTTACAAAATCGAGATAATAGGCCCGACTAAATTTGCCGGTTGTTGTTGGACTGGGTTTCTCTTTAGATGCTAAACACCCTTTTAATCCAAAAGATAATCAGAGGAGGTTAGTGGACAAATAGCCACCCTGGAGTGGGCTGGGGACGTGGAGATGGTGGCGGCACTGCCACCCTGAGCCCAAAAGACAATCGGAGTGGTTACCTAGGTTAATAAGCAAATAGCCACCCCTGGAGCCTAGACCCAATACTTATTATGAACAACATGTATTTCGTTGGATCCAATTCCGCTAAAATGTAAATGGCCCGCACGTGACATGCCTCTTTTATTTGCTTAAAATGATATTTTGTATGGGATTAAAAATTTAGTAGAGTAATTATTAAATTAATGGTATAAGAGTTAGTTTTCAAGGATGTTTGTTGGATTAATAAGTTGAAGGGTAAATTAGCAGTGGAGAGAGAGAGAGAAATAATTGAAATATCATTAATGATTAGAGAGAGAGAAATTAAGATTATTTAAGTGTCTTTTAATGTAAAAGGTAAGTGAGAGAGAAAAACGAAATAATAAAACTTGGAAGTTAAAATTCAACCCCCAATATGGTGTTCGGTAGAGGATAAATAAATTAAATTAAATTAAATTGCTACATGAGTAATTGTTATAATAACATTTTTTAAGGTTGTAAAGGTTTATTTATTTTTTAAAATACTTGATGTATTAAGAAACCAGAGGATAACATGCTAAGAGGGAATTAATTAAGATATTAGTAATAATCGGAGAAAAAGAAATAAAAAAAATTCAAGAGAGGGAATATAAATTAAAGAATTGAGGATTAAAGTTTACCCTAGCTTTAACCCCACTTTTACCCATATTAAGGATAATTTTTACCGTCGTTTATAAAGTCTCCCTGCCTATTTTTTCACTAGACATTCTTAAGTTGTACAAGAGTCCCCATAAAATTTAACCTGTGATCAAAAGGGAATCAAAAAAGCTTATTTAGTAGTCGGATGGTTTTTTAATCTTTATTATCTTTGTAGTTTAGGTATCCATCAATTCAATTTAAAATTTTAAATTTTTATATAAGATTTTAATATATATTTTATATTATTTTTTAATACATCACCTCCAGTAAAAACCTTTTAAATTTAAAATTTATATAGTTTACATTACTTAATTTTTATCAAATAAATAAAAATAATAAAATTAAAACTCATAACCATATAATCACCAAGATTTTAATATCATAATAAAAAATCAAATCAATTCAAATAATTAAACTTAAATTCTAGATGAGGTGTGTGTGTATCGATTCTTATTAACGTTTGAGAATAAAAGGAGGAGGGACCATGTTCCTCGATGGAAATTAAAGAGCTGAAGCATTGTGGATGAAGTTGAAATTCTTGACAAGATGGCATGGTTACATACGATAAGAAAGCAGAAGGCCTTCGGTGGACGCACCGAATTATTCGAGGCCACTGAACATGCGGTGTCAAGTGCGCTGTAAAATGTTTGGCACCAAAAGGATATTGCATATTAGGGTTGCTGCCGTAATCGTCATCATGGCATGGTCGGTCGGTCGCTCGAGTGGATTGGATGGCGTTAGGGTCTTCTCTCCAGAGATTACAAGAGGCGACCTTTCTTGTAGCACAGAAGAATCACAAAATTATATGATTCGGTGATTCATACCTTAATCTGTATGTTTGTACTACCGATATTTTCTAGCTCGACCATTGATTAATTGTAAAGAAAAGGGGTCCCGTGCTTTCATTAAATTTCCAAGAATCAAGTTATATATATATAAATGCACACACACACCCAACTAAAAAACCTATAAATCATCATAGAATTTCACTGTTTATATTATATATATATATATTTTTTGCCCATTTCCTTTCTTTTTTATTTAATATTATTTCCTTTAATTTCATCCTTTAAATTTTTTAACAGTTATCTGAAATAATTAAAAATCGATCAAATAGACTAAATCACATCAAAATAACTGTAATATTATTTTATTTTAGATTGTCAGGTCAATATTTTTTTTTTCTTTTAATTTCATTATTTTTTTTTAATTTTATCATTATATTTTTTATACCCGTTGACAACGTTACCTTTATACCAGCCAAATTGACTAGGTTCCGCCATAACAACTCCTACATGAACTTAGACAAGTTAATAAATTAGGTTGAGAGATTTTTTTATGTCAATCTTATCTTTAGATTTTTTTTTACTATAAGAAAGAATGATTTTGAACTGAATAAGTTAATTAGATTACATTGAAATAATTCTTACATGATTTAATTTTAAATTTATATTAAATAAAAAAATAAAATAAAACAAATTTTAAATTGAGCTTCCAAGCCAAACTAAATAAAAATATTAAATAATTATTTATCATCTAAATAAGTAACACTCAGCCGGGCCTTTTTTTTTTCCGGTCGAGCTTGATCATGATGTCAAAGTAAAAGTTAAGGTGCTATTCAATCACAGCACCACCACATGAATTGGAAAGCTTTCGATACATTTAATCTAATCACTTGTCATTTCATTAGGGGCTAAGGTTTTTCTCATTGTAAAAGGAATGATAGCCTAAAATGTCGCTAGCATTTGTATTTCTAGTGCTGTTTGCCCTTCTTAATAAGTTCCTGCTTCCAGCTAAAAAGGATTTTATACTCGAGAAATTCCCTCCACCCACTCCTCCTTTCATCAATGGCTCCAAAAGCACATGGTATTTTCCCAGCTCCCAATCACGTAAGAGTTAAAATAATGGTTGCCCAACGGCACAACATTATTGGGAGTAGAACCCACGATTTAATAAGCTACCATATACCTGCCTCAAATCACAAGTCAACTTCGATTATCTCTTGCAATCAACACCGCCAATTTATCCTCGATGAATGATCTTGAAGAAAGTCCCCACTCTCTACGGCCATGATTGTTTGATTAACCTTCACGACGTGCATGGCTCGTGTGACGGGTCCCTGCTCTATTTCTCCATGCTTGCTTCAAGGCATTAAAAAGCATAATTCCACTCTATAGAACCAGGATTCATCATGGCTCTAGCTTGATAGGGTGACCAGCTGTTTGAATCTCTCGATGAACCTGTCTAAACTGTCAGATGACTTGTAACTAACTCCATGGATTCAAGCTTTTAAATTAGGCAACAAGTTGGTCAAGGGTCAGCTCCCATCTCTTTTTTTCAACTCTTGCTCTGGCGAGGGACCGAACATTCATTTATTTTCTCTTTTCAAGTAATGTATCCTGACACGACGAGGGCACACTGTCTAGATTTCCACCAGTTGAGAGCATGGATGGGTCCCAGCCTTCTTTGTCATGATGTTCGAAATTTTCTTAATTTTCTGATAAATCCATGTCCCAGACAAATCTGATTGCTCGGACAGTGGAAAAGGATGGAAAAACTTTGGCTATGGCTTGTTAATTTAGTCTGTAGAATTATTTGATGTTATCCCAACTTTCTGAATTGATTTGGCACGACATCTCTGCAGCTTCACCCTATTGTATTGCCCAATTTCAATTAATTATCGTATCAATTCAAAAATAATTCAATATGTTAGCTAAGGTTATAAAATATATTTTATAATATTTTTCTTTTTAAAACTTGAAATTACTCCTATTACTTTCTATTATTAATTAAAAAATAGAATAAAAATAATAAAATTCGAACTTATAACCGTAAGTTTTAATATAATATCAAATAATTATCTCAATTTAAAAAGTTAAATTGTTATATGAGATTTCAAACGTGATTTATATTATTTTTTAATAATAAATAATATAAATAATTTTTTTTAAAATAAATATCTAACTCACTAAAATATGATTTGAAGTTTTACTAGGGGTGTATAAAATTTTTTAGAGCCTGTTTGGTATTTCAATAATATTTCTTTTTGGAATATGTTTTTTTGCTTAATAATGTATTGAAATAATTTATTTTTATATTTTTTAAAATTTATTTTTAAATTAATATACTAAATCGATTTAAAAAAATTAATTTAAAGAAAAAGAATCATCTTTTTACATAATCGCTTTTCAACTGGAAAAAAAAAAAAACGGTGCCTTTAATCTTTTCTTTCAGATTCACCATTTGGGTAAAGATTAAAGAATAGTCTCATACAGAAAATAGAGGGTATTAAAATATTAATCTTAAAAGACGACACCTCACATGCCCATTTTAGAGCGAGCCTTGTGGTCTTAAATAAGACCCAACATTAAAAAACAGCGAATTATTGAGGTAGCTTGTGCTCTCAGCTCGCTGGGAGCCACTCTAAGCTTTATAGATAATTAGTGTTGAGCTGACATGCGCATTCTTGGGTTCCTTAAATTCATGATTTCGGAGGCTATTCTATTATATTCACAAGTCATTGGACTTGTAATAAGTTGGCAAGAGAAATTAGAAAAAACTTGTGCAAGTTGAGAGATGGGAATCTGCATATCCTCTGCATCTTCTGAGATACACCAGGCAGATGATGGCCTTGAAAATGTCATGCATGTCCAAGAAGATATTGTTTCTCATGGAATTGAGAAGCGTGGTTCTCTTTACTCTAAAGAAGGAAGCAAGGGAGTAAACCAAGATGCTGCTGTTGTTCACCAGGTTGGTTCATGCTATTTATTCTTCACTAGATTTCACCCTTTGTTGTTTGAAGTCTTGTTGCTGATTGGAACTTGTTCTTCTTACGAAGGGCTATGGAATGGAACATGGAGCTTTCTGTGGAGTTTTTGATGGGCATGGAAAGAATGGTCACATAGTGAGCAGGACTGTGAGAAATAGGTTGCCATCACTCTTGCTAAATCAGAAGAACGCTCTAGAAAAGATAAAGACCGTTAGAGATCACAACAATGAGAAAGCAGATGGTGGTTTAGCACCGTTACCAAGTGAAAGTTTTCATAAATGGAAAGAGGCATGTATTTGTGCCTTCAAGGTGATGGACAAGGAGATCAAGCTTCAAGAAGGTCTAGACTGCTCTTGCAGTGGAACCACTGCAGTGGTTGTCGTGAGACAGGTAAGAAAGCAAGCTATTTTGAGCATACAAATCCTCTTGAATCAATCTTTTCCTTTTCATCTGCAAAGGAAAGGATGTTTATTTATCTGTTTTCTCATTGTTTTGTTAGTTATTTGGAAAATGAAAACAGGGTGAAGATCTTATTATAGCTAATCTTGGAGACTCGAGGGCTGTGTTGGGCAGAACCAATGATCAGAAAGGAATCATGCCTGTTCAATTAACTACAGATTTGAAGCCTGGAGTACCAAGTAGGACATCTTTCCTTCTCAATTAAAAGGCAGAGTTGCAACAACTTTTAATGGTAATATGGAAATTGATCCCCGCACTCAATTTTTAAAACCGGGTCATCTTATAATTCAGGTGAAGCAAGAAGAATAAGGCAATGTAATGGCAGAGTACTTGCACTAAAGGAAGAGCCACACGTCCATCGAGTCTGGCTACCTCATGAAGATTCTCCAGGCTTAGCCATGTCTCGAGCTTTTGGAGACTTTCTGCTAAAAAACCATGGAATAATTGCATTGCCAGACATCTCTTATCACCGAGTAACTTCCAAGGATCAGTTCATTATCCTCGCATCAGACGGGGTAAGCAACTGCCTAAACACAAAGATGAGTAGAATCCAATTTTTATTGCAAAGGTGAAGTGATAATTACTGGTTTGTGTTACTTGTCTCGTGTTACTTAGGTGTGGGATGTGCTTAGCAACAAGGAAGTGGTATCCATCGTTTCGGCAGCAGATAGTGAACAGGCAGCAGCAAAGGCTGTGGTGGAGGCTGCTACAGCTGCGTGGAAAAGGAAGTTTACTTCTTCGAAAGTAGATGATTGCACGGTGGTTTGCCTCTTCCTACAAACGAGAAAATAGCAGATTCTGACTTCATCTTTTAGCCTGTCTTGTAATAGTTGAGCACATCCTCTTTTCGTTTTGGTGCAGCTTATGTTCATAATGTTGTGATACTGTCAGCTATTTTCAGATTTCTCATTGAGAAACATAGAAGTCCCCAATGATAGAGAGTCCCATTTAGTGTGTGCAGGTGAGCACGGGAATTGTTGAAAATGCCTAGAGATTTTATAATAATCAACAAAACAACAGTTTAACACTTTGAGAACCGAAAGTGTTAAAAGTATCAAACGATTTCAGGCTCCAATTGAGCCCCAAAGAAATCGAAAATCACATGCCTTTATTTATCAATCTCATCCCAGCGCTTTTTTATGTGGGACCAGAATGTTTCCGTCCATACAGTTATAAGAGGTCCTGCGTAAAAATGGGTTCAAGGCCCGTATGTTCTGCTTTGCTGAGTCACAAGAGTGTAGATTTAACAGCCTGATTGTTTTTTATTTTTAAAAATATTTAATTTTTTCACTTCAAATTATTTTTTTTTAATATTTTTATATTAATATCAAATTTAATTTTTTAAAAATAAAAAAATATTATTTTAATATATTTTTAAATAAAATATACTTTAAAAAGAACTGCTACACACCCCAAAAATCAGCAGTACCAACTTCGACCGAGGAATCCTCATTCATATTTTAGAGTTAAGAGGGAACCTTTAATATGAACAATGAAAGAAAAGGGCAATGCATCCATCGCAGTAAGATTAATTTTTTTTTTAATGGAGGAAGAAGCGAGGACAATCTATGTTCAAGAAGTAACACAGTTGCACGTTAAAAATGGACTGCCTGCTGAAACTCTCCTTTCAAAAACTGGAAAAAGATCCTGTTGAGTCTCAAGTGTATTTCTGTATCCCCACATAGCCGAGTGCAAAACTGCTGCCAGGCCCCACATTCATGCTTCAGAAATCATGCTTCATCATTTTTCAAATCATCTCCAAGCAAGTCGTCATATGAAACAGGTACTCTGATCCTCTCATACACAGATTTGCGCTTCTCATCAGCACTGGACTGTTCATGCTGATATTGAGGTGCTAGCTCTTTTTGAGAACTATCTGGTACGCTGACTGGTGCCTCATCAATGAATCCAGAGGCAGCTATTTGAGAGGAACACTCGTTGTTTTGCTCCGGTGCTCGCCGAAGAGGTTGTTGCCTAAATTGCTTCTGCAAAGGGGGGTCCAGATAATACAGATTGTTAGTATTCAAAACAAAGACATAATGCAACACAAGTAGAGGTATAGTGTGATACAAAGATGGCAACAGATACAGTGATTAATGATTAAAGTTATACATGGTTGTGTTAAAACAAAGACATAATGCAACACAAGTAGAGGTACAGTGTAATACAAAGATCGGCAACAAGCACTGAAGCGACCACAGATACAATGCTGAAAGATTAAACTTATACATGGTTGTGTTTTCACCGACAAACAGGCATAAACCCAAAAGTTGCCTAGTTGGGACATGGAACAAAACAATAGTTCATTAATCAAATGCATTTACGGGAATACAACAGTTACCCACCTCAAATTCCTTTGCTTTTTTCATAATCTCTTTGTAGGCCATTGGTTCTCTAGTTTTCATGATATTCCATAATATCCCACCACCTGTTCGAAAGCGTCTGCCATCAACCGTCATCTGCCCTCCACAGGACTGAATTGCATACACCTGAAACTTCCATTTTAGAATGCATGTCCAAAAAGAAAAATCTAAACGGAACACACAGAAACATAGCAAACAATTGGAAAAAGGAGTGGGAAGAGAGAGGAAAAGGCAGTAGTTAATATAAAACCATGCTTTCAAGAGGCAATTTAAAAGATGGCACAATGCATTAAGAATGCAAAGCAAGAAATTAGCAGCAAAGAAAATTAACCATGAAAATAAGAAAATTATTCAAGGAATTAATATTTGCCACCAACCAAAAAGCTGGACAGCAGCATAGAAAATACCTTAAACAACCATCATTTACTAATGAGAGCAACATCGCCATCAGTTATAGCCACAAAGTTGTAAAAAACTACTCAAAGAACAAGGATTTAAGAACTTATTATGCATGTCTATATGATATCCTTCACAAAAAAAGCACATGTAACTCAGTTTAAAGAGCAAGAAAAAGGCACTGTCAAGAGTGGGGGAAACATCGTTCTAATTTTTCAAATAACATTGGGGAGGTTTAAATATTGTTGACAATCTCAAAACGCAGACCAAGTCAATAAAAAAATTAAAAAAAATTATATCAACCTACATAAAGAGAAAATGATCATGAAGTGGTTCAGCCAAGTTATATCTCATCTCAGAGCACACAATTTGAAACACCAAATGGCTTTGACAACGAAAATCTGCAAGGGTAGGGAAACAATATTCAATGTCAGATTTTACGGAAGGCTTTAAATAGAATGGATGAGCATTGATGGCTCAGGGCCAATCCAGAATCATGTGAACCCAAATTCTCACCTTTCCTGTCAAGCAGCAAGTACAACTTGCTTGCCCATTACCAAAATGAATGGTGGTTTGTTTCAAGATAATAACCCTATTTGAAAAGAAAAAAAATGGAAGCAGATCTAAGCAATAGGTTTGCATCATCATCAGAAAGCACAAATTGTGATGTCTAGACTCATCATGAGAAATAGCCAGTCCACATACAGAGAGACTTCCTAATCAAAGACTGCAGGGCAGGTAAAAAAAAAATTGATTCACCAAGCACAAGGAGGGCAGCTCAACGGTAAAATATGAAATGCAACATCAGTCATCATGATACATAAACTTCAAAGACACTTGGCTATTGGGTATCTCAAAACATGACAGAAACACAGACCAGCATACACGGGAATGGTATCTACTCCACGATTCTGAGAAGAAAGGATCATCAGGAAAGCACAAATTGCACAGCTTAATTTCATTGGCACAGGACATCATTCTTACTGATCAAACAATAAACAAATAATCTTTTTAGGTGAATAAAGGAACATCACCTCTTTCACGAGATCACTTAATGCAGAAACCCCCAAACAACCTACAGCAGTATATACCATGTAGGATTTCTTCTCTTTCAAACGTCTACATGTATCTAACACAAACCTGCAAAGCAAAACAGCATTAGACCCAAAATCACGTAAAATCTATCAAATTAGGAACACATTAAAATTAATTCACCATTATTTTTTAAGACAACAGAACCAAACTAAAATTCCTTCATCTAACATAAGACCAAAACAGTTTATAAAATCAATGTGATGAAAGAATTTACTTGTTCACGTCAGTAAAACTAGACCCAGGACCACCTCCTCCCCTCTTCTTGCTCTTCCTCTTCTTTTTATTACCGCCGCGCCGCCGCCTCTGGCTTTTACTTTGAGGCTCTGCGTTTCCAACATTCTCACCAGCACCATCGTGACTGCCATTGTTCAATCCTAAATCAGTATGTGAATTGTCGTCCACCACAAACTCCCCTTCTTCCACATCAACCATATCAACATCTTCTAAGTTGTCATCGTCATCGTCATCATCGAGAATTGCCTCCAATATATTCTCTCCTTCCTCCATCTAAAAAATTTTAAAAGAAAAAAAAATCAGAATTTGTAAGAGTTTGGAATTAAATTAAATACTTAAACCCTAAACAAAAACTAGAATAATTATCAGATAAATAAATGGAGATTAGAGAGGCAACGAGATATTAAAAAAAGAAAAAAAAGCTAACCTTTCGAATAATTTTATGCAGGTAACGGAGATGTCGTATCGCGGTTTGAGCTTAGGAATGCTGCTGCGTTTTGTGGGGTTCCAGGGTTTTTAGAGTGAAGAACTGTGACGTTACAAGTCGGCTTGTCTGGCTGGAAGGGGATTTATAAGCTATGGCTATTTCAGACTTTTCAAGCTTTTGTGGGTTGGGTTTTATTTGGCCCAGAAAGAGATCGGCCCAGTATACGACATTATGTGGGCTGAGAGCTTCTGGAATGGGCCTCCCATCGTTACCTTGCTTAGATGCTTAGAGCCTGGACCAGTGAGTGGCAAAGGCATAAATTTCTTCATGCTTTCAAGTTCATTACAAGCATTTGTTTTGCTCAGTAACTAAAACGACGAGATTTCGGGAGAAAAAAAGAAGACACTGGCTCTAAGATGTTGCTTTGCTTGCACGGGAGGCGAAAGGTCGTACAACCGCCCGACATGACAAACTTGTGATCAAACGAAAATCATGGCAGCTACTTTTTTTGTAGTGAAAGACAGAGAGATCAATCAACTAGGCTCTCTGAGGCTGATTTTTTAATGGGTTTTATCTTATGACGAGGAAGCATGGCGGTAAATTGTGGGTGTGTGAAAAAGCTGTTCGCTGCACACTGGATGAATACAAATTTTAGGCCTGCTTATTGTCCGAATCCTTGACGGGCATCTCCTTTAACTGTCCGTATTACAGGTTGCTTCCTTCCCACTGGGCTAGAGGAGTTTTTTTCCCAAGTTGTTTGGCAGGAAGGTTGAAATAAAATGCATGTACAAACTTATCACCGTACTGTGTTTTGAGGGATGGGGACAAAAGAAAAGAAAAGTATGATGTTGGTCTAAGAGCATTTTTTTAAAAAAAAAATTGTGTATTTTTTGTTTTTCGGATTTTGTTTTTGTATTTTCAAATTATTTTGATATATTAATATAAAAAAATTCAAAAATAATATATATATATATATATATATTGATGTATAAAAAATACTTTAACTAAAAATCACTACTAAAATATCAAAACAGGCTATTAGACAAACTACGCCTTAAATCTACTAATTTTTTTTCAAGAGGTATTGTTTTAGTGCTGAACTCACGCAATCATAGTTGATTTTATAATGGAAAATCATTTATTAAAAACAAAGAAGGTGATGTCTAAGATTTATAAATTGTCCAGGCTTTCAATTGCAAATCAATTTGAAATATTAATTTTTTATACTAGTATCATAATAAATAAATAAATAAAAAGGAAATGATATCTCTTCCTCGATGAATCGGAATCTTGATATCCATTCACTTGTCTCTCCTCTTAAAAGGTGAGATTCTTGAGAAAGAAAGAAGCAACTGGATCCATTCATTTTCAGACGTTGGTCCACCGCCCGCAACTTGGATCCCGACTACAATGATTTACGAGACATCAGCCGTGACGAAAGAAGCAAGAAAAAGTTCTGGACACTCCCTCTCCTTGTTTTACGTAAATAAATAAATGATATATTGTAACACGCAACGTTGAAAATCGCAATTACTCCGAGAGGTGACACGACAACTGCTACCTGGCACCGAAAGCAATATCCAACTCGGAGCATAAAAAAAAAATATTAAGTTCCTGCTGAGATGAGGAAAATGATGCCGAAAAGAACTGAATTAAAATAAGCACACTGCATTACTGTGGCACTTCCTATGTGTAATCCCCTCTTCCACAGAAGGATTTGGCCAGGAGAGAAGAGGAGGCTCAAGAGAGGAACCCTTCTTAGCCAGATAATATGCAGAAGCATTAGCTTCGTGAACCCTAAACAGAAGGCCTAAAATAACGTTAATCAGCTTCCATAACACAAAGCATCACTGTCCGAGAGGATGTCCATTAAAAAGTCAGGGAAAACAGACGAAAGGAACAGTGAGGATGGAAAAGGAGATCGAGTAGTGTGAGGAAGATGTTCCTTGTTGCATCAAAATCACTTGCATCTGTAATATTCAGTTTTGTCTGCTTGCTAGTTATTGATACTAATAGATTCCATGCCAGCCTCCATCACTGCTAAGGAGCAGACAGTTGGGGTCCTCAAGCGCGCAGACCATGTCGTCAATCAACTAATTCGGTTGAGAGATATTTCCATCTACAGCTGCTTTCGTGAATTTGGCCCATAAAATTAGTTGCTTGAAAGGTAGCTTGGAATTAGCCCTTTAAACTCTCTAATTGGTTCATTGATTAACACCCTTCCTAGCTCTCTGCACCAACTATTTTTTATTAAAATATTATCGTTTTATTTTAAAATATAAAAATTATTGGTGTCCCATCACTAAAAACTCAACTTGATAAACTAAATTTTACTGTATTAATATTCTCTCTAATCCAGCTAAAACCCAACACAACGATTTTGGTTAATTTTCTTGGAGAGCCGGTTTAAGTCGAGGATCAATTGGGTAACGATTTAAAATTCTATTTAAAAAATAAAATGTATTTATCAATTATATTTTATAAAATAAAAATTACTTCTAGTTTAAAAAAGATTCGAAATACAAAATGAAAATGGTATAAAAACTTCCTTGACAACCATACATTAAAAAAATAAAAATTATATATTTCTTTAATATTTTTTTAAAAATTATTTATAGTTTTTTTCAGGCCATTTAATTTAAGCGGGCTGAGGTTTATTTTCCAGTAAAGCTTTCTACAGGGATAAGATGGATTTATGGACTATGAAGACAAACAACCTCGAAGAAATAAAAAAGAAACACGAAATCCATTGGGATAGCACCACGTTATCAGAATATATATATATATATATATATATATATTAGCAATCATCCAGTAATTCAACAGACAAGACTTCTCCACCTAAGAGAGCGTTTGGGAGCCAGGTTGCGTCTGCATTTTTAATAAAATGTAGATGCAACCCGTTTAGTAAAGGAAAAAAACAATTTATTATTAATGAGACCCACTGTATTTCAGCGTCTAAAACACAGGAGGAAAAAAACAGACGAATGTTACTTTCTGCGCCATTCAGCGTCTAAAACACAGGAGGAAAAAAACAGACGAATGTTACTTTCTGCGCCATTCATGCTAATTAATTAGCACGAATAGTGTAGCATGGCTGGACAGTATAGTCATGTTATACTGTTCTGGTTGGACCGGTTCTGGTTCAAAATTTAAAAATACATTGAATCAGGTCCAACCTAATAAAATAAAAAATAAAAATTATTTTTTATTTTTTAATTGTGTTTTATTCAAAAAAAATTAGTGTTTAACATTATTTAATGACACTGCATAAATTAAACATAAATCGCTTAATGACGTAATGTTTATAAAATTTGATCGCAATTCCAATTTTATTCTTGATTATATTTTACATGATGTTGTTGCGTGTTTAAGAAAAAAAAAACTGTAGTCCTTGTCGTATATATTTCTTACATGATGGAATTGTAGATAGTTTAATGGAACAATAAAAAATATTTTATATAAAGTATTATTTATTTCATGATGTAATAACAATAATTAAATCCACAATATTTAAATTAAAAACCATAAATATTAATATATATTTTTTTAAATTATTTTATAACTTTAATTTCAAAAGCACTTTTAACCAAACACATTAAACTACTTTTTCTTCAACCTCAATTTCAACTACAGTTTTAACCAAACACCTATTTTTTCAAACCGATTTTAACTAAAAATACTTTTTATAAAATAACATTTTTCAAACCAACAATATTAAAGACACTCTACCAACCAATCAAAATACAAATCTCCTTCTCCTTCCTGGAAACCGCCACGACAAGCGCCGCCGGCATCGTGATTTTTCTTCCCATTGCTCTCTTAGGTGTTTCTGTCGGAACGTTTTGCGGATGCCATCGGAGGTTTCTAGGTTTTTCCGTCCGGTGGAAGCCCGTGATGATAATA
>Ga0325401_1003554_pt1 | contig 14347 bp, 16 predicted proteins | sample PopdelMetagenome_FD_205666 | JGI IMG/M metagenome (GOLD analysis project Ga0325401, IMG submission 205666) | Populus deltoides microbial communities from Bellville, Georgia, United States - Xylem-PdKOR-R2 | ecosystem: Host-associated > Plants > Phyllosphere > Stem > Wood/Secondary xylem | place...
CCTGCGCGAGGTGCGGGTGGTGGCGGACGTGGCGGAGGCGATCGGCGACGCCGTGAACGCGCTGGCCGGCACGCACGACTATCTCTTCACCACCGGCGGCATCGGCCCGACCCACGACGACATCACCGCCGAGTGCATCGCCCAGGCCTTCGGCGTGCCGTGGGAACCGCACGCGGAAGCCATGGCGCTGCTGGGCGCGCACTACGAGCGGCAGGGCAGCGAGTTCAACGCGGCGCGCCAGCGCATGGCCACGATCCCGCGCGGCGCCACGCTGATCAGCAACCCGGTGTCGGTGGCACCGGGCTTCACGATCGGCAACGTCCACGTCATGGCCGGCGTGCCGCGCATCATGCGGAGCATGTTCGAGGTCGTGGCGCCCACGTTGCGGGGCGGCGTGCCGGTGAAGTCCCGCGCCCTGCACGCGGCCGGGCTGCTGGAGGGGGCGATCGCCGCCCCGCTCTCGGCGGTGCAGGATCGCTTCCCGACGCTCGACATCGGTTCCTACCCCTACTACCGGACGGGCGGGAACGGCGTGGCGCTGGTGGCCAAGGGCACGGACGAGGCGGCGCTGGAGGCCGCGGCCGCCGAGATCGCCGCCCTCATCCGCGCCGACGGCAAGGAGCCGGTGGAGGGCGAGCCGGCGCCGGCCTGACCTGGCCGACCCGGCGCGTCGAGCGCGCCTAGCCGACCCGGCGCGCCAGGCGCACCGCGACGTGCCCGCGCATCACGCGCGGGCTCGGCATCACCAGCATGCAGTCGTCGTGCGGCGTGCGGATCACCAGTTCCCCATCATGCGCGATCGGCGTACCGGAGCGCGGGATCACCGCGCCGCCGCGGAACGCCTCGGTGAAGGTCATGCCTCGGGACGCGGCGGCCACGCTCCGCGTCACGCGCCACACCTCCGGCGCCCGGACCGGCGCGCGGCCGTGCGGCACCATGCCGAGCGCGCGCAGCAGCCCGGCGGCGCAGCGCGCGGCGGCGATCCGGGTCCCCGGCTCCCAGTGCGGCCCCGTCTCGGCCAGGATCGCGGCGCGGCGCGTGCCGGGCGCGCGGAAGGCGAGGTGGTCGATCAGGCGGGGTCCCTCCGGGCGCTCGCCGTCCACCACCACGACGCCGGGTGTCCCGACGTCGCGCGCCAGGGCCAGGGACGCCGCCCCGCGCCCGACCAGCATGAGCGGGTCGGAGGGCCACAGCGTCGAGTGCAGGTCCAGCAGCGCGTCGGCCGCCTCCATCACCGGCCGCAGGGCGCGGGCGCGGCGCAGTTCCAGGCTGTCCCGCGGGCCGTCCAGGACGGCGGCGCTCCACAGCCGGTTCAGGTCCTCGTCCACGTAGCGGGAGAGAGTGGGATCGCCGGCGTCGAAGCGCGCGAAGGCGTCGAGGTTGGCGAGGACGAGCGTCAGCGCCCCGCGCGCCGGCCGTACCCCGCGCCGGAGCCATTCCGCCAGCACCGCCGCCCCCGCGAACTCGTTCCCGTGCATGAGGGAGACGACGACGGCGTGCGGCCCCGGGGTCCCGGAGGCGAAGCGCCACACCCCCGGGATCCCGGTGTTGCCGCGCGCCGCGTCGCGCAGATCCGGCACGGGCACGCGCACGGGGAACTCCCCGTTCATGCGGGTCGGCCCGCCCGCCTCGCGCGCGGGTCGGGTCGGAGCGCGCCCTTCGGCGGCCCCGTCGCGCGGTGGCCTCTCGCCATGTCCGGTCCTCCGGGCCCATCCTATACGCCGCGGCCCCCGCGTCCACCGAGGGAACCGCCGGCGACGGGAGGAGGATCGGCATGGACATGGGCCTCGCGGGGCGCACGGCGCTCGTCACCGGCGCGTCGAAGGGCATCGGCCGCGGCATCGCGCGGGCGCTGGCGGCGGAGGGCTGCCGCCTGATCCTCGCCGCGCGCGACGCCGCCGCGCTGGAGGCCCTGGCGGCGGAGCTCGGCGACGCCCGCGCCGTCCCCGCCGACCTGTCCCGCCACGAGGAGGTGGAGCGCCTGGCGGCGGAGGCGGGCGCCGTCGACATCCTCGTCAACAACGCCGGCGCCATCCCGCCCGGCAACCTGCTGGAGGTGAGCGACGCCCGCTGGCGGGAGGCCTGGGACCTGAAGGTCTTCGGCTATGTCGGCCTCAGCCGCGCCCTCTATCCCGCGCTGCGGGCGGCGCGCGGCGTGATCGTCAACGTCATCGGCGCGGCGGGGGAGCGGATGAACCCCGACTACATCGCCGGCAGCACCGGCAACGCCGCGCTGATGGCCTTCACCCGATCGCTGGCGATCGGGGCGGCGCGGGACGGCGTGCGGGTGACCGGCATCAACCCCGGCCCCGTGGCGACCGACCGCAACGAGACCCTCACCCGCGCCCGCGCCGCGAAGGAGCTCGGCGACGCGGAGCGCTGGCGGGAGCTCCAGGCGGGGATGCCCTTCGGCCGCGCGGCCACGGTGGAGGAGATCGCGGACGCGGCCGTCTTCCTCGCCTCGCCGCGCTCGGCCTACACCACGGGCACCATCCTCACGATCAACGGCGCGCCGGTGTGAGCGCGCCGCGCCCGTCCCGACGCCGCTTCCCGGAAACGCCGTTCCCGTGATCCGCCGCATCGCCGCCATCGGCGCCGTCCTCGTCACCGCGACTGCGGCGGCCCAGCCGGCGCCGGAGGTGGCGGGGCCGGACGAGGCGCTGTCGAGGCTTCTCGACAGGATGCGGCTCGCGCGCTCCGAGGTGTCGGTGGAGCGCGCCGAGTGGAACGCGCTGCACGGCGCCTACTGCCTTCGCTTCACCGCGCGGGCCGGAGAGTGGAGCGAACGCGGCCCGTTGATCGCCGCCGTCGGCCGACGCGGCGCGATCGAGGCGCCCAGCCGCGCCTGCGGCCCCCCTGCCCGGCCGCTGCCGAGGACGACGGCCGCCTCGCTCCCCATCTTCGTCCAGCAGGTCCAGGGCAACCTGCTGCGACTCATGTCCTACCCGCTCTCGGCCAGGGAGAGGAGGGCGACCGGCAGGAGCGGCGTCATGGTCAGGGTGCATCGCGACGGCAGGGTCCTCGAAGCCTGCGTCGTCCGAAGCTCCGGCCACGCCGACCTCGATCGTCAGGCCCTCCACATGGCGCGCACGATGACCGTGCCGCACTTCGCGGCGGAGACGGAGGGGGACACCCTCGTTCTGCGTCTCCCGATCCGGTTCGCGCTGACGAGACACCCCGGGGAGGCACCCCCGTCCGACGACGGTGAGAGCGACTGGGACGACGGGACAGGGGATTGCGGCAGCGCCGTCTCGGCCGGACCTCCGGACGGTGCGCGGCCTGACCCGGCCTGACCGGTCGTGAAGACCTCCTCCGGCGGGTTCGTGACCGCGGGAGGATGGGCCGGCAGCGCCGGGTTCCGCACCCTCCCCCGGGCAACCTAACCGCCCGCGGGCACCCTCCACGCCGCGGCCCGGTCCAGCAGCCGCCGGGCGCGCTCGACGATCGGCAGGTCGATCATCGCGCCCTCGAAGGCCACCGCGCCGAGCCCCCGCGCGACCGCCGCGTCGAAGGCGGCCAGCAGCCGCGTCGCGCGGTCCACCTCCTCCTCGCTCGCGCCGTACTCCTCGTTGATGACCGGCACGTGGGAGGGGTGGATGCAGGAGGCCGCGGCGAAGCCGAGCCCGCGGCCCCGCCGCAGCCCGGCGCGGTAGCCCTCCAGGTCGTCGATGCGGGCGAAGGGCGCGAGCGACCCCATCGGCAGGATCCCCGCCGCGCGCGACGCCGCGATCCCCTGCATCGCGTGGACGTAGGACAGGTCCGGCGAGGGGGTGGCGCCGAGCTCCGTCGCCATGTCCTCCCCGCCGACCGACATCGCGGCCATGCGCGGGTCCGCGGCCGCGATGGCGAAGAGATGGGGCAGCGCGGCCGGCGTCTCGATCAGGGCGATGAAGCGGGTGGCGCCCACCTCCATGCCCCACGCGGCCTCGCGCGTCGCCACCAGCTCGGAGAGCAGGCGGACGTGCTCCGGCCCCATCACCTTCGGCAGCATCAGCGCGGCCACGCCCGGCATCACGGCGGCCTCGATGTCGGGCACGGCGAGTTCCAGCGGGCGGTTGATCCGCACCACCACGGCGGCGCCCCCCTGGGACACGCGCGGGGCGGCCCCCGCCAGCGCCGCGCGGGCCTCCGGCTTGTGGGCCGGCAGGATCGCGTCCTCCAGGTCGAGGATGATCGCGTCCGCCCCGCGCGTGTGCGCCTTGGCGACGAATCGCTCGGCCGTGGCGGGCACGAAGAGAAGGGAGCGCCAGGCCGGCGGCGGGCGGGTCACGCCGGCACCTCCGCCTCGATCACCGCGCCGTCGGCCGCCAGCGCGTCCACCTCCGCCGCCGCGTAGCCGAGGCCGAGCAGCACCTCCCGCGTGTTCTCCCCCAGCCGCGGCGCGTGCAGCCCGTCCTCCCGCATCCCGCCGGAGAAGCGGTTCGGCGTCGCGGTGCGGCGGACGCGCCCCTCGCTCGGGTGGTCCTCCCCGGCGAAGAAGCCGGCGTCGCGCAGGTGCGGGTCCTCCATCAGCTCCTCCAGCGTGTTGTAGCGCGCGGCCGGCACGTCGAGCCGCCCGAGGATCTCGATCCACTCGTCCGTGGTGCGCTGCGCCAGCCCCTCGGCGCGGACCCGGAAGTACTCGGCGGCGTGGGCGGTGCGCGCGGCGGCGGAGGAGAAGCGCGGGTCGTCGCGCAGCTCCGGCCGCCCGATCGCCCCGAAGAAGGCGAAGGCCTGCGCGTTGGAGTTGGGGGCGACGGTGACGTAGCCGTCCTTCGTCGCCAGCGGCCGGTAGTCCGGGCTCAGCAGACGGTTGTCGCCGGTCGGGCCCACGGGCGGGTCGAAGGTGGCCGGGCCCATGTGCTCGCTCATCACGAAGGAGGCCATGTTCTCGAACATCGGCACCTCGATCGCCTCCCCCACGCCCGTGCGCTCGCGGCGGTACAGGGCGAAGCCGATGCTCTGCGCGGCGATGAGGCCGGTGGTGTGGTCGGTCATCACCATCGGCACGAAGCGCGGCTCGCCGGTCGCCCGCTCGAAGGTGGCGGCGACGCCGGACAGGCTCTGGATGATCGGATCGTAGGCGGGGCGGTTGGCGTAGCGCCCGGCGGCGCCGAAGGCGACGATGCCGCAGCTGATCAGCCGCGGGTTGTCCGCGGCCAGCCCCGCATGGTCCAGCCCCAGCCGCTCCAGCGCCGCGGGGCGGACGTTGCTGACGAAGACGTCCGCCCTCGCCAGCAGCCGCCGCATCGCCCCCATCCCGCCCGGCGTCTTGAGGTCGAGGCAGACCGACCGCTTGTTGCGGTTGAACTGGATGAACTTGCCCGACATGCCGGGATTGCGGCTGCCGCGCGCCATGGTCCGCAGCAGGTCGCCGCCGGGCGGCTCCACCTTCACCACCTCGGCGCCCTGGTCGGCGAGCACCCGCGTGCAGATCGGCCCCACCACGACGGAGGTGAGGTCGACCACCTTCACCCCCTCGAGCGGCCCGCCGCTCACGCCGCGACCTCCAGCGTCATCTCGCCCGCCAGCAGCCCGTCCTTGTCGGCCGCCCAGGCGCGCAGCGTGCCGCCCTCCGGCGCCGCGCCGTGGAAGGTCACGGTGTCCCCGACGAAGAGCGGCCGCGCCAGCCGCGCCGCGTAGCCCGTGACCCGCCCCGGGGCGCGCCGGGTGGCGGCGTCGAGCAGCAGGTGCATCGTCAGCCCGCCGTTCTGCACGGTGGCCGGATAGCCCTCCTCGTCCCGCGCGTAGTCGGCGTCGTAGTGGATACGGTGCGCGTTCCAGGTCAGCGCGCCGTAGCGGAACACCAGCACCGGATCCATGACCACGCTCTCCGACCACGCCGCGCCCTCCGGCGCCGGCTGCGGCGGCGAGGTGCGGCTGGCGGCGCCGGGCGCCACCGCCTCGCGGTAGATCGCGTCGAACTCCTCCACGGCGAGGTCGATGCCGCGGGCGCGGATGGTCTGGCGCATCGTCAGCACGACGATCTGCCCCGTGCGCGCCGACTTCGGCGTGATGCCGGCCACCTCCACCACCTTCTCCGCGTCGTCGCCGACCCGCAGCCCGCCGGCGAAGCGCACGCGGCGGCCCGCGCCCATGCGGCGCGGCAGGGGGATCGGCGGCAGGAAGGCCCCCTTCTTCGCGTGCCCGTCCGGCCCGATCGCCGAGCGCCGCGGCAGGTCGTTGAAGAAGAAGGAGTACCAGTGCGGCGGGATCTCGGACCCCTCCTCGAACCCTTCCGGGTCGAGGTCGAAGGTGGCGGCGGCCCGCCGCACGGCGGAGAGGGCGATCCGCTCCGGCACGGTGCGGGCGCGGCCGATCCAGCCCTCCAGCTCCGGCATGGCGGCGGCGACGTCGGCGGCGGCATCGGTCATTCGGCGGAGAGTCCCAGTCGTTGGATGAGGCCGGTCCACACCGCCCCGCGCTCCCGCGCGTAGGCGGCGAACTCCTCCGGCGTGTTCGGCGCGGCCGGCACCGCACCGACCCGCTTGAATCCCGCCTGCAGCGCGGGGCTTCCCAGCGCGTCGTTCAGCGCCGCGTTGACGCGGCGGATCACCTCGGGCGGCGTGCCGGCGGGTGCCGCGAGGCCGAACTCGTTCACGCCGACGAAGCCGGGGAAGGTCTCGGCCGCCGCCGGCACGTCGGGCCAGTTCTCGCTCCGCTCCGCGCTGGTGACGGCCAGCGCCCGCACGCGCGCGTCGCTCTTCACCGGCTCGGCCTCCGGCAGCCCGAGGCAGCGCGCCTCCACCCGGCCGGCGAGGAGGTCGGTCATGCCCTGCGTGCTCTGCCGGTAGGGGACGTGGACCATCTTCAGCCCGGCGCGCTCCAGCAGCAGCTCCATCGACAGGTGCGTCGTCGCGCCGATGCCGGAGGAGGCGAAGTTGAGCCGTTCGGGCCGCGCCCGCACGAACTCCACGAACTCCGGCAGGGTGCGCGCCGGGATCGCCGCGACGTTCGTCAGCAGGATGTTCGGCGTGGTGCAGAACAGCCCGATATGGGCGAAGTCCTTCCGCCAGTCGTAGCCGGGATTGCGGTACAGCGCGGCGTTGACCCCGCCGAAGGGGCCCGTGGAGCCCACCATCAGCGTGTAGCCGTCCGCGGGCGCCCGGGCGGTCATCTCGGCGGCGACGTTGCTCGCCGCCCCGGGCCGGTTGTCGACCAGGAGCCCCTGCCCCAGCCGCTGTCCGATCGCCTCGGCCACGAGGCGCGACACGATGTCGGTCTGCCCGCCGCCGCCGTAGGGAACGATGAGGCGGATCGGCCGGTCGGGAAACTCGGCGCGCGCGGCGCGGGGCGCGACCAGGCCGACGGACGCCGCCCCGGCGGCCAGCGCGGCGCGGCGGCCGAAGCCCGAACCCTCCTCTCGCATGCGGCGTCTCCCTGCCGTTCGCCGGTTCGCCCCGGCCCTGTTGCCCTCATCCTAGCCCCGGCGACCGGCATTGCGACCCATCACGATCGTGATTTCCGGCCCTGCCCCGGCCGGCGGCGGCGGGCCCCCGTGGTCTTCCACACCCTCTCCGGGTGCTTGACGCGCCCGCGCCGTTCGCGCGAAGCCGGGCGGACGGCCGCCACGGAAGGGAAACGCTCCTTGGACCTCGACCCCAAGATAAGGCAGGCGCTGGAGGGCATCTCCACCGCCACCCTCACGACGGTGCTGCTCAAGAAGGGCCTGCGCAACGTCTGGATGCGCGGCACGCGGCCGATCCGCGACGGCCAGCCGCGGATCGTCGGCCGCGCCTTCACCCTCCGCTTCGTCCCGGCGCGGGAGGACCTGGCGACCCCGGCCTCCTGGTCCAACCCGATCTCCACCCGCGCCGCCATCGAGGCGATGCCCGAGGGCTGCGTTGCGGTGGTGGACGCCATGGGGTGCAAGGACGCCGGCATCTTCGGCGACATCCTCTGCGCGCGCATGGCCAGGCGCGGCGTCGCCGCCCTCATCACGGACGGGGTGGTGCGCGACATCGCGGGCGTGCTCGGCACCGGCCTGCCGGTCTGGTGCGACGGCGCCGCCGCCCCGCCCTCCGTCGCCGGCCTCACCTTCGTGGCCTGGGACCAGCCGATCGGCTGCGGCGGCGTCGCCGTCTTCCCCGGCGACGTGGTGGTGGTCGATCAGGACGGCGCGGTGCTCATCCCGCAGGACCTGCTGGACGCCGTCGTCGCCGACGCCGTGGAGCAGGAGCGGCAGGAGGGCTGGATCATGGGCGAGGTCGAGGGCGGCGCCGCCCTCCCCGGCCTCTACCCCCCCAACGCCGAGAACAAGGCCCGCTACGAGGCCTGGAAGAAGGAGCAGCCCTGATGGCCACCGACCTGACGCAGGCGCGCGGCGTCTACGCCATCGCGCCCACCGCCTTCCACCCGGACGGGCGCGTCGACGAAGCCTCCAACGACCGCTACACCGACTTCTGCGTCGAGAGCGGCTGCACCGGCATCACCGTGCTCGGCGTGATGGGCGAGGCGCCGAAGCTCGACATGGCCGAGAGCGTGGCCCTGGCGTCGCGCATGATCCGCCGGGCCGGCATCCCGGTCATCGTCGGCGTCTCGGCGCCCGGCTTCGCGGCCATGACGTCGCTGACGAAGGCGGTGATGGACGCCGGCGCGGCCGGGGTGATGATCGCCCCCCCGAACACGCTGCGGACCGACGAGCAGATCGCCGGCTACTACGCCGGCGCGGCCGAGGCGATCGGCGCCGACGTGCCCTTCGTCGTGCAGGACTTCCCGCAGACCTTCTCCGTCGTCATGACGCCCGCGGTGATCCGCCGCATCGTCCAGGCCCACGCCAACTGCGTGATGGTCAAGCACGAGGACTGGCCGGGGCTGGAGAAGATCTCCGCGCTGCGCGGCTTCGAGCGCGACGGCTCGATGAAGCGCATCTCCATCCTCTGCGGCAACGGCGGCCTGTTCATCGACTTCGAGTGCGAGCGCGGCGCGGACGGCGCCATGACCGGCTACGCCTTCCCCGACATGCTCTCCGACCTCGTCCGCCTCCAGGCCGAGGGCAGGCGGGACGAGGCGCACGACCTGTTCGACGCCCACCTCCCCCTGCTCCGCTACGAGCAGCAGCAGGGTCCGACGGGGCTGGCGGTGCGGAAGTACGTGCTGATGCGCCGCGGCGTCCTCGCCTCCGACGCGCAGCGCAAGCCCGGCGTCTCCCTCTCGGCGACGGCGAGGGCGGAAGTGGACTACCTGCTGTCCCGCGTCGCCCGTTCCGACAGGCGCGCGGACGTGACGAAGGCGAAGGCGGCCTGATCCTGCGGGTTCGGGATGTGGCCAGGGAGAGGAAGAAGGAGTTCTTCCTCTCCCTGTCACGTCGGAGGCAGTGCCTCCGACCCATCATCTTTTTCTATCAGTTTGGTTCTGGCTGACCTGCCTCACGCCTCGGGTCGATGACCCGAGGCGCCCGGAGAAGTCAGGAAGGGCGCATCGGATCCAGAGACACCGCGTCCCGTCGTTCCGCGGCAGCCTCTTGAGGGTCCAGGGGGATCATCCCCCTGGCGGGAGAATTCCAGAGAGGGCGGCGCCCTCTCTGGAGGCCCCCCGCGCCCCCCGTCAGGCCGCCGCGCCCAGTTCGTCCGCCAGTTCCGACGAGATCTCCCGCCGCCCGCCCTCCACCGCCTCGATCAGCGCCACCAGCCGGTCCGCGTAGGGCGTCGCGATGCCGTGGCCGCGCGCGGCGGCGCGGACGGGGGCGAGCTGCGCCGTCACGTCGCTCTGCCGCTTCCTCACCGCCAGGTCGCGCCAGATGCCGCTGCGGGGCTTGCCCGTGCCGCGGTTGTAGGCGGCCAGCGCCCCCAGCGAGGCGTCGATCGCGGCCCTGTCGCCGCGCAGGAAGGCGTCCGGATCGAAGCCCGAGAAGCCGAGCGGCACCACCTTCTCGGCCGCGGCGATCGACAGGATCTCCCGCACCAGCCCCTCGATCATCGACCGGCGGCGCGGGTCCTCCATGAAGTCGGCGATGGTGTCGTCCGTCAGGGCGGAGGCCTTGAGGATCGCGCCGTACCCGGCCTTGCCCCAGAGGTAGCCGAAGATGTTGTCCGACAGGATCGCGTCCGGCTCGAACAGGCGCAGCATCGCGTGCAGGTCGCGCGCGCGCGGCGTCTCCCGCCCGTCCAGCTCCCCCACCACCACGGCGCCGCGCACGCCGTAGGTGATTCGGCCCGGCTCCTGGTAGTCGGCGCCGAAGTTGACGAAGGCGCCGATGGTGCGGGGGCGGCCGACGATGCCGGCGATCACCAGCTCGTTCAGCCCGTTCTGGCAGGAGACGACGGCGCCGTCCTCCGCCAGGAAGGGCGCCAGCGCGCGCGTCGCGGCCTCCGTGTGGTGCGCCTTCACCGCGAGGATGACGAGGCGGTGCCGACCGGTCATCGCCTCGGGCGTGAAGGCCGGCCCTCCCGTCGTGAACGTGTCCACCGGCCCGTCGATCCGCAGCCGCCCGGCCGCGATCTCGCGCACGTGCTCCTCCACCACGTCCACGAAGATCACGTCCCGCCTCGCGCGGCGCAGATAGGCACCGATGGTGCCGCCGATGGCCCCGCTGCCCCAGATCACGACCGGTTCCGCCACGCGCCCACTCCTTCGGTGTTCCGGGGGCCGGCTTAGAGCGGGACGCGCGGGTGGGGGAAGGGACTTGGGTTCCGGGCCGGTCTGTGCTGCTCTCTCGCATCTGCGAGAAGGAGACCGCGCGGCGTGAGCCTCGACTTCACCGGCACCACCGTCGCCGTCACCGGGGCCGCCACCGGCTTCGGGCGCGCCATCGCCCATCGCTTCGCCCGGCACGGGGCGCGCGTGCACGCCGCCGACCTCGACGCGGCGGGGCTGGCCGAGACCGCCGCCGCCGGCGACTCGATCGTGCCGCAGGTGCTGGACCTGACCGACCGCCCCGCCGTCGCCGATTGGATCCGCGCGGTGGAGCGCGACGCGGGCGGGGCCGTCGGCGTGCTCGTGAACAACGCGGGCGGCGTGCTCGGCCGCGACTTCCACCCCGTGGAGGACACCTCCTTCGAGGACTGGGAGGCGATCCTGCGCGTGAACCTGGAGGCCGGCTTCACCACCACCCGCGCCGCCGCGGCCGCCATGAAGCGCGCGGGACGCGGGCGGATCGTCAACGTCTCCTCCGGCGCGGGGCTGCGGGCGTCGCGCACGGGGATCGCCGCCTACACCAGCGCCAAGCACGCCATGATCGGCTTCACCCGCCAGATGGCGCAGGAATTCGGCCCCCACGGCATCACCGTGAACGCGGTGGCGCCGGGCCTCTTCGCCGTCTCCGCCGGCACGCGGAAGCAGTGGGACGGCTACGGGCCGGAGGGCCAGCGCCGCGTGATCGAGGGGCTGGCCCTGCGGCGCATGGGGGAGGCGGACGACATCGCCAAGGCGGTGATGTTCTTCGCCTCCGGCCTCGCGGATTTCGTCACGGGCCAGGTGCTGCCCGTGAACGGCGGTTCCTTCTGACGCAGGAGATGCAGCGCATGACCTCGACGGCCACCCGCCGACTCCTCCTCGCCCTGCCGGCCCTGGCCGCGCCCGCGGTGCTGCCGCGCGCCGCGCTGTCGCAGGGCGCCTGGCCGAACCGCCCCGTGCGCGTGGTGGTGCCCTTCGCCACCGGCGGCGGGACGGACGTGACGATGCGGCTGCTGGGCCCGAAGCTCGGCGAGGCGCTCGGCCAGCCGGTGGTGATCGAGAATCGCCCAGGCGCGGGCAGCACGGTCGGCACCGACTACGTCGCGAAGTCGGCGCCGGACGGCTACACCTTCGTCCTCGCCACCCTCTCCTCCACCGGGATCGCGGCGGGGCTGTACCGCAACCTCCCCTACGACCCGGCGCGCGACCTGACGGCGGTGGCGCCCACGGTCTTCATCCCCACGGCGGTCGCGATCACCCAGCGCGGCTGGGACGTCCGCACCTACCCGGACTTCGTCCGGACGCTTCTCGCGCGGCCGAACGGCTACTCCTACGGCAGCAGCGGCTCGGGCTCGACCGGGCACATCGCCAGCGCCAACTTCCTCCGCCAGATCGGCGCCACCGCCGAGCACGTCCCCTACCGCGGCGCCGGCCAGAGCTTCACCGCCCTCATCGCCGGGGAGACGCAGTTCACCCACGACATCCCCTCCCTCCTCAAGCCCTTCCACGAGGCCGGGACGGCCAGGGTCCTCTTCGTCAACGGCACGGAGCGGTCCCCCCTGCTGCCGGACGTGCCGGCGCAGTCCGAGCTCGGCATCGCCGACTACAAGGCCTACTCCTGGTACGGCATCTTCGGCCCCGCCAACCTGCCGGCCCCCATCACGCAGCGGATGGCCGCCGCGGTCCAGGCCACGCTGTCGGACCGCGAGATCAGCGAGAAGCTGCGCGGGCTCGGCACGCCGCCGATGCTCGACTGGACCCCGGCGCGCTTCGCCGGGTACGTGCGGGACGAGATCGCGACCTGGGTGCCGCTGACCCAGGCCTCCGGCGCGCGGGCGGACTGACGGGGCCGGCCGTGCTCGCCGTCCGCCGGTACCGGCCGGAGGACCGCGACGCGACGATCGACATCTTCCTCCGCGCCGTCCGGGAGATCGCCTCCCGCGACTACGCCCCGGCGCAGATCGACGCGTGGGCCCGGGTGGAGGACCGGGCGGCCTGGGGCGACCGGCGGGCGAGCCGGCCGACCTGGATCGCCACCCGCGACGGGGTCCCGGCCGGCTTCTCGGACCTGAAGGCGGACGGACGGGTCGACATGCTGTTCGTCCACCCCGCGCATCGGGGCGTCGGGATCGCCGGCCTCCTGCTGGCGACGGTCGAGGCCGAGGCGCGGCGCCGGGGCCTGACGTTGCTGACCACCGAGGCCAGCCTCACGGCGCGCCCGTTCTTCCAGGCCAGGGGCTTCCGCGTCACGGCGGAGCAGGAGGTGGTGCGGCGCGGGGAGCGGCTCCGGAACGCCCGGATGGAGAAGCGCCTCCCCCTCCCGGGCTGACGGTTCAGTCGCCCGCCGGATCGGGCGGCGGGAAGTCCCCGGGCCGCCGGCGGTGCACCCGGCGCGGCGGCCTGGCGGCCCGCCGGCGCAGCAGGGGCGCGATCAGCAGCAGGGGAAGGCTCATCAGGGGCAGCAGCCCGGCCCAGGCGGCCACGCCGCGCGGCGCCAGCATCACCGCCCCGGCCGCCACCCCCGTGGCCGCGGCGTTGAGCAGGATCGCCGCCGCCCACCAGCGGCGGATCCGGCGATCCAGCGCCTCGGCGGCGCCGGGCGGGAGCGATCCGATCGTGTAGGGGCGTCCGTCCCGGCCCACCTCGTAGAGGCGGCCGGGATCGGGGCTGAACCCCGCAGGGCTCAGCGGCGCATCACGACGAAGCGGGGGAAGCCCGGCCGCAGACCGGCGCGGCGGGCCCGCCACCAGAGGGCGACGAAGCCGATCAGGCCGGCGATCAGGACGACCGGGATCAGCAGCCCGACGAGCATCGCCGCCAGGGCCATCATGACGAGGCCGCCCGCCACGGCGACGGCGAGCGCGGCCAGGCCGCCCACCCGGAGGAGGGCACGGTCCAGCCATGTCCCGCCGGGCGCGCGCGCGGGTTCGCGGAACTCGCCCTCCGGCGTCATGTCGAGAACCGGGGGCCGGGCGGGGTCCTTGATCATCGCGGGGATGTCGCCCCTCCCGGTGACGGCTTCAAGAGGCCTTCCGGCGGCGGTATGGGGCGGCATGACCCTCCCACGCCTCCGATCCCTGGACGAGCTGGTTCCCGGCGACCGCTACGCGCTCGGGCGCCTCTCCCTGAGCCTCGACGAGATCCGCGACTTCGCCCGCCGCTACGATCCCCAGCCCTTCCACCTGGACGAGGAGGCGGCCCGCGACTCGGTCTTCGGCACCGTCGTCGCGGCCGGGCTGCACACCCTCTCCGCCTGCTTCGGGATGCTGATGGCCTCCCCCCTGCTGCGCGACATCTCCCTTGCCGGGTCGGCCATGGACGTGCGCTGGCCCGCCGCGCTGCGGCCGGACGAGGAGGTGGCCGTGACGGTGGAGGTGGTGGAGGTGAAGACCTCCCGCGCCCGGCGGGACCGCGGCTCGGCCCGGCTGCGCTACGTCGCCGCCCGGGTGGCGGACGGGGTGATCGTGCTCGACGCGACCGGCCTGCACCACCTGCGCCGCTAGAACGGCGAACGGCGCGGGCGATCCCTCGCCCGCGCCGCCCGGAAGGGGTCCCGGCCCGCCCGCCGCGAATGGGGCGGGCCGGAGGGGATCAGGCCGAGGCCTTCATGATCTCGTCCGCCACGTTGCGGGGCACCGGATCGTAGTGGTGGAACTGCATGGAGAAGGAGGCGCGCCCCTTCGTCATGCCGCGCAGGTTGGAGATGTAGCCGAACATCTCCTTCAGCGGGACGTGGGCCCGGATGATGACCGAG
>Ga0325401_1003555_pt1 | contig 14345 bp, 5 predicted proteins | sample PopdelMetagenome_FD_205666 | JGI IMG/M metagenome (GOLD analysis project Ga0325401, IMG submission 205666) | Populus deltoides microbial communities from Bellville, Georgia, United States - Xylem-PdKOR-R2 | ecosystem: Host-associated > Plants > Phyllosphere > Stem > Wood/Secondary xylem | place...
TCACCCGTCGATATGGGATATTACACCTTCTAATCCTAAATATTTGAGTAAGATTCCAGTTTTAATCTCCTATGTAGTACATCTATTAAGAATACATAATTGGTTGCTTTTAATTTGAAAGATTTTATTCTATGAAGGGTCTTGCAATAATATTTTAACTTCTTATCTCTAATCCTTCTTGGGATCAAAAGCACTTGTTTTGTTAGGACCATTTTCTTATACTTAGTAGAAAATTTCTGCAACAATTTTGTTGTTATTGTTTTATGCATTTTTGTTTATGGAATCTACATTGCTCTATTCATCATAACATAGCTATTGGACATCAATAATAACTTATCGATCAATAATTTTCACATGGATAATGTCATGATTACTAAATATCATCTAATATTATTTCCTCTGATTGAACAAAATAAAAATAAAATTAGAAAAAACCTTATAATAAGGTTTATGACCACTATATGGTATGAAGTTAAGGTAAGGTATTCAAATCTATATTTACTAGGTAACTAGTTAATAATAAGAAATAAATCTCCTCTAACTTTATATATGCTTCTCCTAACTCTAAAAATATTTCTAGGCCTATGATGAAATGCTTATATTTAGCTTGATTGTCTATGTAAGGAAAATCAAGCCAAAAAGACATGGTCATTGTTGAAATTATTATCACTCTTGTGTTAGTTGTTCTTGATTTTTTATCCAACAAAACATAACTACCAAGCAACAGGTTTTGACATAATGATGTTAATGTCTTGTTCTAATGTATGGTCAATGTTGATACGTGGGTGATCTGCTAAGAAATCAATCAAGAGTTGCTCTTTGACAACTTTTTATGACATGTAATGTACATTAAACTCAGACAACGCTAATGCTTATTTTTAATATGACATTTTAAAAAATGTGTTGACAATATATATTTTATAAAATTACTTTACAGATTAAATAAACATCAATTGGTAACATATAATAGCATAACTTAACATAAGCAAGATACAATGATAGAAAAGTTTTTCTATCAATGTATAATGTTCTTTAGCCTCTATAAGGACATAACTAAGGTAATAAACAACTTATTCATGCCCATTGTCATTTTCATGTGCAAGTTTGTTACTAATTGAACCTTATGCTACTGAAATGTGTAGCCTCAAATGCTTCTTAAGCCTTGATAGGGCAACACTAGAGGTTTAGCTAGATAAACTTTTATGTCCTTAAAAGCAATTTATTGCTTATCAGTCCACTAAAACTCATCAAAGCTCTTCTTTTTCAATAGCTAAGTAAAAATGAATAATATTTTTTATAGTGTTTGTAATGAACATCTTTAAGAACTTTATTTTTCTAATAAAACATTCTATTTCTCTCATAGTTTTAAAAGGCTATACTTTCATAATTGCTTATACTATGTTTTTATCCACCTTTATTCCTCGTTGATGCAATAAGAATCTTAGGAAATTATCAGCCTACATACCAAATGCATATTTTAGGGGGTTTATTTTTTTGTTATGTATCCTTATTTACTTCAACGCAAAACATAGCTTATCTAGGTGAGTGGATTTGAACTGTGATCTTACCACCATATCATCAATATAGATATTTATGTTGTGATTGATTATATTGTGAAGGATCAAGTTCATTGTTGTTTGATATGTTACACCAACATTTCTCATACCAAAAGGCACGAATACTCATTCATACATATATAATGAGCAAGAGCATTTAGAAACAATCTTGAAAACAACTTCTATAATGAAGATTTTATTATAGCTAAAGTGGTCATCCATAAAAACTAAGTATTTCATTGCCAAATGCTACATTAATCAACATATCAACCATTGACATTTGATATCCATCTTTTAGAGTTGCAAGATTTAGATTTCTAAAATATATACATACTTTTAATTTGTCATTTTTAATACTAACATTATGTTATATATCCATTCAGCATATCTTATTGGCCTAATAAATCCAACTTCTTGGAGCCTTTTAATTTTGTTCTTCACCTAATCAATCATGTCTGAAGTCGGTCTTTATAGAGGTTATTTATATGGGTCAAATCCAAGTTTGATTGGTAAAATGATGTTTGACCAAAATTCTATCTAAACCTAGCATTCCATTATATTTCAAGGCAAAACAATCTTTATAAATGTGTAGCAATGTTACTAGAACTTTCTAAAATTCTTATGATATATTTACACTTATAAAAGTTAGTTTAGGCTTGCTTTCAGTTCCTAAATTAACGTTAATTAATGGGTCATAAACTTCAATATGTCCATCATCTATTTTTTATAGTCTTCGAGAAAATCTTGTCATATTGAGCAAGATAAATTGGTAATCTTGATATGATTCTATTAAAAAAAATTATGTTATAGTGTCTAATATATCTACAGGCTTCATCAAAGGACTTAAAACATGAAACTAAGTCATAATGACTTATTTATACAAATATTTTAAATTCTTGGTTATTAGGTTCTAATTGCATGCTATTTGGCCAAGAAAAGTTTGTTGTTAATTATCTTACACGTACTTTCTTCTTACTTATTGAGAAGTAAATATAGCAAACCTGTATTATATATGCCAATGAATCGGATTAGACCTATAACAACCATGCATCTCCCATTCTTGAATTGACTATGAATGGTTTATCATTTACTTTAATTATTTCAATTTATATATATAATAACCAAAACATCAAAGCTTGATGTAGGGATGATAGCACACATATATTAATGTTTATCCAATCTCGTTTAAGCAAGACATTGTAATTTTTCTTTGCTTCCACTACAAAGAAAGTTGTGTTTAAGTATAAGACCCAATAATTAGGTCCATCTAAAACACTACTACAACATCTCTTATGCCTCCTGTAAAAACTAACATCACCATTTTAGAATGGAATCATGTCAGCCCTATTTTGAAAAAAGTTATTAATCAACCTTAATGGTATAATATTGAGTGTTGCACCATTATCGACCAGGATCCTTTATGTCGATGCATCATTGGAATTTTCTATGATGTGAAAATATTTCAAGTGACAACTCATTACCAATGTTGGCTTAGAAAACATGAGAATTAACTATTGACCGGGCACTAGTTTTAACTAGTTTGTTTCAATGATCTTTACCTTTTTCTCTACACTATCTTTATAGTTATTGGTGAAGCAACTTGAACTTTTCTTTTATTGTGATGTGGGATAGGGGTTAGCACCTATAGTTAATGGTCCTAAGAACTCAATAACTCATCTACTAGAGTTTAGTTAAGGGGTTGGCTACGTGGAGAGAATGAACTCAATCAATGATACCCCTCTTATGTTTGGTCTAAGGCCAAATATATTGTACACATTAATCATTGGGAAAATCTTTTATTATAATGCACACAAGGAAAAAAAGAGTAAAAACAAAATACATAGAAATCCTTTTTTTAGGAAATTGATGACCTCATGACTCGAGAGCGAACACGATAAAATAAACATATAAGCATATAAGATTCCACTTATCAAATGCAAATGATAGAATTCTCAAATTTTACCACCTTTTTAATGCAAGGCAAAACATCAAACCTAATGGAATTAGATATGGACTACACACAAAATATCATCATCATCGACCAACCATCCCTCCATCATTTTTATTTTTTTATTTGTGTGTGTGTGTGTGTGTGTGTGTGTGTGTGTGTGTGTCAGAGGTAGCATACATAATAAACTTAGTTAGGAGTTACAAATAACCTAACTAAAATAGTAGGAAACAAAATGGTACAACATCTATATAGAAGGAACTCAACTCTTTTGTTATTGGAGACCCTAATAAGACTATCAACACTTCCATCTTTAAGAATAGATATTAGTTAGAAGGAGCCCACTTCTTCATTAATGGGTGGATGAGCGACATCATCAACGAGTTTCCTCTTATTAATAGTTACAAAAGTTTACCCTTTAGATAAAAAGCTAACAATAAAGGAAGACTTATTAATGGGTGGATGAGTATTGTACTCTTTTACAAGTCCAAGTGAAATATATAATGCCCTGATGAATCCACACCAAGCAATTACACCACTTGAAGATGTCCCTCTTCAAGATTTTTTTCTTAGTGACAATACCTTACCAATGCTAAAAGTTTATCCAAACTCTTAAGTGTTTATAATTATAATTTGTTTATAACAAGATTCACTCTCTCAAAGAGTAGATTGTAAAAATAAAAACTATAATCTTTATAGCTCATTCAATAGCATTTAAGATGATTGAAAGTGTGTAATAAGTGTGGGATTTTATACTCTTGCGCTAGAATATAAAGATTTAATTTAGCAAAATTTAGAGTATGTTAGGATTGATGATTTCTAGTTGATTTCTCTTTTAAAATAGCTTCTATATCATGTATGTTCAGAACCTCTCTTTAATTTTTCATAAAAGAGAGCTATATATATATTTTGAAAAGAAACTAGTTATTTATAGTCGTTAGAAAGCCTCTGATGACTAAAGCAGTCAATCGATTCAAATAACCATATTGTTCGGTTGTAGTTCTTGTAAAATTTTCGAGTGTTCATCATAGATGAATATCAATCTATTCACTTGGTATGCCCAAATGGTCGACTGATTCAGCTTAAAAACTATTTTTGGTAGTTTCAAACCTAATGAAATTTGAACCGATTAAATATAAATCAATCCAATTTATGCATACAATATGTCATAACCCAATTCTGGGTTATTCCCTAAAATTCACTTTTTAAAAAAATAAAAAAAATAAAGGCTGGCAACGTGGAGAAAGCAAGCCGAGGAATCAAGCTGCAATTGTAAAGGAAATTTAAGGACTAATTGTACCCTATTATGCCAAAAAATGGAGAAACAATACAAATTCAAGGCCAAATTAAATGATTATTGGATGAATTTGCATAAAAATTAAGTCCAAGAACATAATTAAATTTTTAATAGGCTAATTTGATTTAATCATAGGCCAAATTGAATTTTAATTATGTTTAAGAATTAATTTCGGTCGAATTGAAGGATTTAATTAAGTGCAAGGACTTAATTATACTTTAAATGGGTCAAATTAATTTTATTTGGGGCTTAATTGGTAAATATTAAGTTTGGGAGCCTAATATGGGTTTAATTGAAAAGATTGGAATTTTTAGAGACCACATTTAATTTTTACCAAGTTGATTGATTGAAATCAGAGGCCAAATTGCAAGAAAATTGAAATTTTGAGGTCAATTAGGGGTTAAATTGTATAAAACCGAGACTAGGGACCACAGTGCAAAAGGTGCGTAAATTCGAGGTTCTAATTCAAGTTCGGCAGTGGATAAAGTGCACTAAATCAAAAGTATAGGGTCAATTAGAGGTGCAATTAAATCAAATTTAAAAAGGGAGAACTGAAATGAACTTCGGCCAAAAACAGAACTATAGCACTGTTCATCTTCTTTAATTTTCTCTGAAATGACAACTCAGGGAGGCTACTTTGCAGGTGCATTTAATGCATCTAACGTCCATCAAAGTTGACAAATCTTGCACGAAATTGATCCTCTGCAATTTCTCTATAACCCTATATGGCCCGTTCAGGCTGAATGACAACCCATCGATGCCGGCACCGGCCTAAATAGGCCAACTTAGTCAGCCTTTTCCTGCAAATTTGACAACTCGGGATCCCCACTTTAAACCAACGGTTGGGATCCTTCCCAACTGAATCAAGGGCTGCAATTTTCCCTCAGTGTAAACAAGATTGCCCAATTCCACCGCTTATAAATAGAGGTGGATTTCATGCCCTAAGGGGGAAGAAAATGGAGTCCAAAGTAAGCCAAAAAATAAGCCTCTTCCCGGTTTTGTCACCTTCTCTCTGTCTTTCTCTCTCTCACTCTTCGTCGTCCCAACAACCAACCGCGGCCACCACCACTCTCACCAGCGTCTTTTCCACCACAACCTCTACCACAAGCAACCACTCGACCACCGCACGTGGTGGTCGCACCACCTCTTTATCTCTCCTCTACAAAACTCTTCTGCTCTGCCACCGCGACCCCAACAGCAGCAGCAGCACCAACAACCACCTCGTCCAGCCACTTTCGTCCTTCCCAACAGCAGTAGGGGCAACGACTCTCTTCTCAGCTACTCCAACAGCTCCAACCGTGAGCAACTCAAGTACCGACCACTGTAGCAGCAGCTTCAGCAACATGAGCAGTAACAGCTCCGGTGAACACTCTCCATCAACGTCGCCACCAGCCTCACGTCGTCCTCCACGCTAGCCAACCACCACCGCCACGCCGGGTGGTCCGCTCCCTTTCCCCTTTTTCTTCTTTGGCTTCTTCTCCTTGCATAGTTCCTCTGTTCTAGTGGACTTTGGGCCGGACCAATTCTGGCCTAGACAAAATGTCTGGGTCGGGCCTAGCCCATGCATTTAATATATATATTTATTTATAATATAATATTTAAAAATATATATAAAAAAATCTCGAAACTTTTAAATTAATTTTCTTTTTCTAAAGACAAAAAAAAACAAAAAAATATGTTTTGTTTTCATGTATATGGCCAAATTCTAAAACTTTTTCATGCATGTTGTCATAAAAACAAAAATTGCATCTTTCTCATGTTTTAAAATACAAAATGGATATCGTAACCAGTTTATGATTATCCATTAGAATTTGGCCAAAATATCAAAAACCCTTTTACAAAAAAAATTTTAGGGTTCAAATGTAGACTTTAATAACCTAGGAAGATGTGTCTTCCTCTTGCACATCCAGTCCCTTACTCAGACTCTCGCAGACCATAGGTTCCTAGTAACCATAATATTAGGTGGCGACTCCTGAATATTAATCGTAATTTTATGATTAAATCCAAAACCTATTTCCAACAAACAACACCTCACACAGGAGGTAAGATAAAAGCCTCCGCCGTCGCCAAACGACATCGCGATGTGACCCTGCAACATAATATAGAGTGTGTGAGTTCATTTTAGTTTGCAAGATGTAAAGATTTACCAATAAGCATTAAAATGAATCCTTAATAACTAAGTCTTCACATGCATTGTATCTTAGACTTTTTAATTGATTTCTTTATTCAATTCCTTATGCTTGTTGATGTAATATTTAAACTTAATCTCATCCAAGCATATCATTGATCCATTGTTATTTAATTGTTATCATCAAAATACATAAAATATTAATATGACCTAAAGGTCAACAATTATCACTTAAAAGCAAATACGTGTATGAATATATGATAAGGAAAAATATGTTTTCAAGTGGTCGATTAGTAGTGACCATTAAATGTGAATCGACATTAGATTTAGAAATGAAGATTGGTCAAACAAACAGCTTAGGGTGAACTGATTAGAAAACACAAGTTTTGAAATGATCAAAACAAATTAATCATTGATGAACCGATCAGAAAATGAGGTTTTAAAACCAATTAATTAAAATGGACTAATTTTAACACAAGATCTTGAAAAAGATCGGTTGAAAACAAATCATTCACGAGTGAACTTAGTAGAAAACATAGGTTTTGAAATCAACTAGTCAAAATAAACCGCTAATGGGTGAACCAATTTAACATAAGATTTTGGAAAAAGGTAGTTAAAAAACGAATCACTTATAGGTGAACCGATTAAAAAACTCAAGTTTTAAAATCAATTAGTCAAAACAAACCGCTCATAGGTGAACAAATTGAACACAAAATTTTGAAAAATGATTGGTTGAAAATAAATTGCTCATGGATGAACCGATCAAAAAACACAAGATTTTTAAATCGATTTAACAATCCTTTAAATTTATCTCATGTTGATGGTTAGGATGCAAAAATAATCAAACAATCAATATCCATCAAGTCATTTTGTATCAAAAAATTAAACCATACAATCAAAATCAGAACATAAATTTTAGGATTTCACTTAATGGAACAATTCAAGAAGAAGCATCTTATGTAATCAATCAACAAGTCAACGAGTAATTATACATGACAACAATTAATCAAGTAATTAGTAACACAAATCAATGGTTGATCAATCATTCAAGTATTGATTTGGTAAACATCAAGACCAACACTCGTCTCGGGAATCCTTAAAAATTAATTTACAATCTTATCCTCCCAACTCCATCATGAACATCACAGTCCGACTCAATTTGCTAGATATTGTCTGTTTTGGGCCTTACTGCCCTCACAAATTTGTTCTTGGTGACCATGCATGGCCTAAAACGTGTCTAACAAGTCCACAACCAACACTACTAATAAGGTCAACTATTAAATCCTCACATGTCGATGTAGGATATAAATCCACCCCCCTTCAAGGAGCCTAGCGACCCCGTGGGCACAACCGGACAACCAGTAAGGCCGGCTCCGGGTTGTGACAATGAAACATTGATATAGTGAAATTATTGTTTTACCCTTGTCAGACAGTGAAATTATAATTTTACCACTGAGCTATTCACATGTATTGTTAACACGAGAATGCCTTTCACAGGCCATCATTATTGGTGGCTCAACATCAATTCTGGCAACATTTTGGCACAAGGTTGGTTATTCTTGATAAGTCGAATTTACTCTTTGTCCCAACAAAGAAGAAGAAGTTTACTCAAGCAAAACTGGATTTCATTAATGTCTAAAGGCTACCCCTAAAGTTACGACAAAATAAAACATAATATAGTCCTAAGATAATAACCCTAATGGTCTCATATTGCACTGCAAACCAATGGGCCTTAACTAAAACTTAGCCAAACACAAGCTTAATGCCTAAAACAAGCCTCAACATTGATTTTAGGTCAAAATTTGGATCTAGACTTGCTTGGATCATATCAAGGGAAGCCAATATATTCCACACATGCTTCTAAGAGCATTAAAAAAATCATTGTATTAACTAAAATCCATAATACACAAGGAAACAAAGTTTCTTCAATTTTTGCACATTTTTAACAGATTTCAGTTATGACTTCAAACATGTCATTCTTCTTTGTCTGAATGAATTAGCAGGCTTACCATATATCTCCAAAAAAAGTATGAATGTCTACTTTCCAACCCAGTTAGAATATTAGCATAATTCCTTCTTTATCTAAAGATATATTCCAAATAGTAAATGAAGGTCCAGATAGATAAGTTTGACAAGATTTATCTAGCAACTTTAACCCTCTAAAATAATCCCTTACCAAACTCCGATTTACTTGAACTTTTAACCCATTGTATAACAACATGTCTAGAAACTCCTATAAAATGTTTAGCTTGATCCAACAATCTAATTAAAAGTTATGCTCGATAATGTAAAACTGAATAGGAGGAAAGTTTACACTAAAATTCAAATCTAACATTGCTTGGATCTTTTCTTTTTTCTTTTTATATTATGTATCACCATTAATAAGGATATTAGTGTCTTCTTCAAACAAACCATAATCTAAAAAGTCATCAACATCGACAATCATATCATCTTTTTCTTTGAACTATTCCTCTAGTTCGATCAAAGCATTTATTGAAGTTATGTTACACCTTGTAAGATTAGTTTGTTTTGAAGTATAGATGTTGTTGTTGTCCTTAGTCTTTGCCACTATTTGTTTCTTTATAAAAGGTAATGGTTTTCCCCTATTAGAGTGTTATTTAATTAACACTGTTTTTTTATTTCTTTCTTTCTTATTGTAGGATTGACAAAGACTTGGGTTAGTGTTATGTTACTTATTTCTTTAGTTCAAGCACCTTAGATGTTGACCAAGCATATAGGACAACATTTTCTTGTTGTTATTTGACATCTAGTCTTACTTTAGCATTAGGTGTACTCTTCACTTTTTCAACTTATAAATAGGTTTTTTTCACAAACTTTTTAACTATCTCTATGATTTTCTTATCTACCTTTCTAGAGGTTTATTCAGTAATATATTTCTTTAGTAGGTCATGGTCCAATGTAACCTCTTGAGATGAAGATGTTGTTGGGGTAGGAACCCTCTCCACTCTTTCTACAAATGTTTTTTATTATTGTATGATTTTTTCTTTAGTAGAAATTAATCGTCAATCATCGTTATTGATTTGTACATAATTGGGAGCAATCTCTAACATAGATCGATCTTGGGTGCCTCTTGTTACCAACCTAAATAGTGATTGAGGTTGTTTATTATTAACCACTTTATTGATATCTTCAGCATTCAAAACCTCTCTTTTTGATGAGGTGCATGATTGTTCATCATCTTTTTTTGCCAAGATTTTTAGGCATTGTATTCTCCTAAACTGAACTTTGGATAGGTTTCCTTGTTTTCATCTCCTTTTCATATTTAGGAGATAGTAGTGGTTGATGACAATATCATCATCCTCTTCATTGTTAAGTTAATATGATTTATATTGTTGCTAGTGTTTATGTTAGTCATTGTTAACTAATCTTTTAGGCCTAAATATTTTGGCATGTCACTGAGTTAATACATGTTTAGATTTGTCATATAGGTCTTTGGAATGATAATATAACAAGTATGGCACTTATATACCTCATAAAGAGGTATGTTCTGCACTTTTATCACCATTTTTTTTTGTTTTGCCATTATTTATATATTTTCTCCTAGTATTATTATCCATTAATAATTCTAGCCTCTATCATGGTCGATTATGTTTTACCTCTTACAATTCTCTTTAACCAATAAGTCGTTTTAGGTTAGGGGTAACCACTATTATTATTACTTTGGAGAATGAGTTGTTATTTACTTTCATCTTTTTGTTTAGAAAATGAATACAACAAGTTTTTAATGCCTTTTGAATCTAGTTTATAAAGATAACAAAATTGTTAGTGTCATGCCACTTTTAATACTTCTTCCTTTTAATTTAGTCAAATGAGGGGGGTGTAATGATTGTTAGGGAGCTTCATTTTCCCCCATCAATTGATCAAATATTTTCTCAACTCTTTTTATGTCATAAGAGTATTCATTGTTTTCTTCAACCATTTGGGTAGCTTTTGTTTCTTTGCTACTAGGTTTAATAGCTTTTCTAGGCTTTTTTAATGTTGTTATCTCAAATAGTCTTCCCTCTTTTATTTTTATGATTGATATTAGTTGTTGGATTTCCTCAAACTCTTTATCTAAGTCTAAATTAGTTAGGGAATGTAGATTCACGACATCGTTTGAATAGTCAACTAGGTATGTTCCCCTAAGTGGCTTCTTTTCTACTTGTTTTGCTAACATCTTCTTGTAATGAGCAGCATCGTCTGTTAGGGTGTAGATGTTTAATTATTTATTTCCTATAAATCATTTCCTTATGTTCTACTACAGCCCTTTTAGAATGAGTATAATTCACTTCTACTTTATTATTGCTATAATGAACTTAATTTTTAATGTCTTTAATCAAAAGGCATAACCCTCAGTTGATTCCATAAGTTCTAGACAATTTTGGCTAAGTCATTAATGTTACCTCTGATTGTGTTATGTAAAAGTGCTCATGGAAACGAGTCTCTATCTTTTCCTAACCATTGATGGAGTTGGGTGGCAGCATCAAGAATTAATGGAAAGTTGTCTTGGTTAATGATAAGCCAAACAACTTTAACTCCACAAAGGGGTTCACTGCACCATCTCCACTTTAGTTTATAAACTTGATGATGTGTTCCCTCATAGATCAATTTTCATCCTCAAAGAATTATTTGAAATCTACAATCTTTATTCCTCTATAAATTAGGTACAATATATTAACTCATTCAGGATACGTACGATTGGATATAGGTCTTGTTATCTATCATATTTCTAGCCTTATCTAGCTTAAGTATTGGTTTAGTTTAGTACCATCTATCATTCTCTCGCTTGATTGACAATAGGGGTTTGTTGTGCAAGGTGGTTGAGATTTCTTTATTGTGAAGTAGCCTATAAGGCATGAAACTACCCACTTCTAGGTTGTTGCTAAGGAAAATAGGTTTATGGGACCACATAATTGGCACATGGTTGCTTATGTATTTGTAAAGTAGCTAGTATATTAGTGGTTATCATGTCTAAGTTGTGGTTTTTCTATACTTAATAAATTGCATATAGCCTATAAGAGGCATAATAGTTTTCAAAACCCATACCAGAGTGTTTATGACTACAGAATTTCCTAGGACTTGCCTTCTAGGTATATAGGTCAACAAATTTCCAAACATGCTCTATCACGATTTATTATAGATCTAATTCAATTGATTATGGCCTGCATAGATCTATTACCCATCATGATAAAGCCCTATTTAGGAGCAACCATGATTTAATGGTACTTTTCATAATGTAGCTCTCTGTTGTAGTGATAAATTAAATGATGACGATTCTTTTGTGTCAAATCTAACACTTGTGTATTCATAGAAATTTATGGTGATGAAGGAATATCATGTTTTTCACAACCAATAAATTTATCTCTTTGTTACTTGTGTTAATTGCTCATTAAACATAGTAGTAACAACAAGTTTACTTGTATTTGTTTTTGTGACTTTTTTGTTAGTTAATGGAACAAATATTGAATTTTGTCTCACTAGGTGTACCAATCTATTTAATCAATTTAGATATTTCAAAATTAATTAAGCTACTTGTTCTTTGTTTTTTCCTTTCAAAAAAGAGAAACTACAACTAGGAATTTAATCCTAAAAAGAGACAAGTAAGAGCCTCATAAAATCAAGTGGAGAGTTGGAATACCATGACCCCAAACCTTAAGAAAAGGTTATCTATTTCGTGGGAATACCAAGACTCTAAACCTTAAAAAAATGTTATCTATTTTGTTTACCACCATGCATGAAAAAAAGACAGATGTCTATGAAGAGAAATTACAAGGAACTAAAAGATAATGAAAATTAAAGAAGACAATAAAGCAAGTAAATACTAGAAAAAAAGATAAATTGAATTGAATAAATTAGAATATAATTGGTTTTAACTTTCTTTTCTTTGTACGACAATAAACAAGTATTGTTCTTATCTATTGATATATAAATGATTTTTTTATGTAAATACACACCATATGCAAAAACACATGTTTAATGTTATTTGGACAACACAAGCTGTAGAAGCAATTATACATCCTCTAATAAGGGGTAAAAATTAGGTTTGGCAAAACAACTAACTTCCATTCTAAATCTTTTAGATGATTCCAAACTTCTATAACTCATGCCTATATTATGCTTTTATTAAGAAATACTCTAAAAGGCATGAGAAAAATATTGTTCCCACACCATTGTTCATTAAGGAACAAATCTTTTTTTATAGGCCCAAATTAATAGCCAATTAAAGAACATTTATTAAGGAAGGAATAGATACAAAGATAGGGGACTAAGATGAAAAAAATGACAAAAGAGATGATTTTTTCTAAACTTGGGGCTAAACGTACACTTTGGTCCTCTAACTTTATGAATTATAAACTTTCATACCTTAATAACTTATGAAATTCAATTTTGGTTCCAAACTTTATTCTTCTTATTTTTTGGTGTCTTGTTTGAGAAAGAAGAGAGAAAATAGTTGAATTCCGGTGATAGAGAGAGTCTCAATTGAGAGCGATTTCAGCCACGAAAACGGGTGGTTTTGGTGTCAATACATTCCTATTGATAGAAAAAGTTTATACAAGATATGTTTTTTCTTTAACATGCCTGAAATGATAGATCTAAATCCAAAAATAATTTTTTTCAGGTTGATTGTAAGCTATAGAGCAAATTTATAGTTATTAGAGGCTATAAATATGTTTTAGAAAGTCTTTAGGGTGTTTGTTTTTTCAAATTAAAATATGATTGAAAATAGACTTCTCTTAACCTGAAATAGCTCGATTTTCTAGCAACTAAAGATTGTTGGAATCTAGGCAATACAAGCAATACATTGCCTTTTTTTAAATTAAAAAAAAAAAGCATTAATCACCTACACCTTAAGAAAAAAAAATAAGGCCTAGAAAGGTAGGTTACTCCAGACCCGCGCACTTGGACCTTTTTCTAAAGACCTAAGAACTCTGAGACTTCCTAGCAAGGCCTTCTTGCTTTTTTATCTTTTTTTTTATTTTTATCCATTACAATTATATTTTTTTCTTCCTCTTGTTTTTTTTTTCTTATTTCATCACTTAATATTTAATTGATTATTAATTAAGTATTGTAATTTATTTCAATTTCATTTTTTTCTAACCACTTTGATAATTTATTGGTTATTGATTTTATAGGTGTTTATTTTTTATATAAAAAAAATATTAAACTCAATTAAATTCATAACTCGGATCACAAGTTTAACTGATTAACTTTGACTAGGTAGGGATTGGACTAAATAAAAAAAATATTGCATAAATAGTTATTGATTTATTTAATTAGATGTATGCATGAACTTTTTGAATTTTGCTTGGGATTTTATTATATACAAAAACATGTAAAAATCTACATATACATAATTTTTTAAGAAAAAAATATTTAACCTATAGAGAAGAGAAGCGCGGATCAAATAGTTATAAT
>Ga0325401_1003556_pt1 | contig 14341 bp, 7 predicted proteins | sample PopdelMetagenome_FD_205666 | JGI IMG/M metagenome (GOLD analysis project Ga0325401, IMG submission 205666) | Populus deltoides microbial communities from Bellville, Georgia, United States - Xylem-PdKOR-R2 | ecosystem: Host-associated > Plants > Phyllosphere > Stem > Wood/Secondary xylem | place...
AATCAAAAGAAGAGAAGAGAAGAGCTTTTACACATGCATGGAGTGAAGGAATAATAAAAAGCAGCACATGGTGCCCTCAAAGAATTGTCCACAGTTCTTGTTGCAGAAGGAAAAATAAGCGTTGTAGGTGGGCTGTATGTTATTAGATCAATTTATGGGTGACTTCTAAGAGAGTATTTACTCGGAAGATATTATACAATAAATTATTATCTGAGATGTTATATGCATTTAGAAGATCTGATTGGTCAGCTCAACACAATCTGCTTTGCCATTGGCAACTTTCCTTGCTCCTTTGTATTAATTAGGCGTCCATGTTGCATAACTGATCCACATAGTAATAACATTCCTGCAAACTTCGGAGGTAGCTTAACTAGTTAATTTTTAGATTTAATTTTTAATAATTATGAGTATGAGTTTTTTTTTAAAATTATTAAAACTTTATATATAATTATTAATTTTAGAATTTATAAAATTAGTCAAAATAAATGTAAATTAATCCAAACATTCACGTTAATTTAAAAAAAATCATAAATAAATAACATTCATGTCCGAAAAATTATTACCTTATACCTTCTACATCGACTAATTTAGGTCATCAGGTACAAATTGGTCCTTGACAATGACACCATTTGGCATTGTGTTTATAACTGTGTTTTATTAAATTTAAAAATTTTTTTTTTGCTAAAATTGAGTGCGGTTTGTATTTTTTGGATCGTTTTGATGTGCTGATGTCAAAAATGATTTTTAAAAAATAAAAAAAATCATTGACATGTATTTCGGCATGAAAAGCTATTTGAAAAGCAACCGCTACCACACTGTCAAACACACTCAATATCAAGCCATGCACGTTTCCTCTTGCTTGGGAAACTTATGTCGGTTTCATACATGCTTGAGGTATACACTATGAAAATGACTGACAAGCAAAAATAAAAAAAAAAACATTATTACTATTTTTTTTACAGTGAAGTCCTCCTTTAATTTATATTTAAGTTAAATAATGTAGGGAAATCATTGTAATTTAAGAGATTTTTTTAATAGTAATTTTATTTTTAATTTTTCATATTTTCACGAGCAGATAAATGTTTTTTTGATTTTCTTCCACAAGGGTATTCAGGTTTTTTCAATTTTCAAGTACAGTCAAATAACGCTTTTAGCCTCAGAAAAGACAAAAAAAAAAAAAAAAGCTTTGCATTTGGGGTTATTTTGGTATTTTACATGAGTATTTTGTGTAATTAAGAGGATCATGATGAGCATTTTAGTATTTTCTTTATATATTTGTTATTTTTTTAATTGAAAAGTTGCGAACGTGTGTTCCTTACGCGTTCCAGCGAGTGGGTAGCACCCGCGCCATTAAGGAGGCGGGTATGACGCTTCCCAGTGGTCAAATCTAGTTATTCGCTGTTTAATTGGATACGCAAACGTGCCCCTTTCCATATAGTATGGCACATGTAGACATCTAATGATTGGATTGCCGCTAGTGATTGATTGTTTATGTTTTTCCTTTTTTCTCTCTCTCCTGACAACTAAAGTGCACACTTGTCCTCTTTATTTGTTGTTTGTCAAATCAGGCATGACTGCCAGACCCAAACACTTGGGTCAAAAAATTTAAAATTTTTTCAAAGCACGATTGAATTGCAAAAATAAACACTGCCTTATTCAATCATGATTTTTCATTCATATGCAGTAAAGCTTAACTGCAAACTCTATTTTGTTTATACAACCTGTTTTATAAATTTGTTATATTTGAAGAGGAAAGAATGGAAAACAATGTTGAGTTCTAAGTGATTTATTTCAAGTCTTCAAAAATAAGCTTTTCTTTTTTGTATGCATTGTGGATGAAAATATTAATTTTATGTTTCCATCTAAGTGTTGGACAGTTTTTTAAAGGATTCATGCTTTTTTAAATTTGAGATGTTATTGGATGATTTAATTATTAAAGTTTGTTACAAGTAGAGTTTATTCTACGTTATAACTATTAGTATATATTAAAATTTAAAATATATGATCATAAGAGAAAATTTTTGAATTGATACAATATGTTGTAGGAAAAGAAAATATTGTATATGTAAAAGACTTATTATCCTTTTAACTATCTTAATTTGTGCAATTTTATAAATGATTTCTTCACTAAAATTAGAGATTAATAAAAATAATTGAGTGAATTTTAGGGATACGTGCGGTTAATGTCCCAAAATAAAAGAAAAAACTATATGAAAGATAAAAATATATTTGGTTAAAAAGACAAAGATGAAAATACAAAATAAATATGTTTTTAGAACAATTAAATGAATTCCTATATTAAAAGAAAAAAAACACATGGGTCTAGCACTAGCATAGCTGCTAGACCCAAAGCACTCAGGTCTGGCAAAGAGTTGATTAGAGGTTTAAAAATTAATCCACTTGATTAGGTTTAATAACACTATTAAAACATTCTCCATACTCTTAATATTTTTTTAATTTAAAAAAAATGATATTGACCCACTATGGGGTGCAGGCCAATGAACTAGTGGTTATCTACATCCAGTCGGTGTTCAGGATATTAGCTTGCTTTACTTTCAAGAATCTTCATGTCCTCTTTGTATTCTTTGTCTCTATTAGGATAAAGGAAGATAGTTTTGCTCTTTTATACATAAATATTATTGTTAATTGATTGAAAGGAAAACTGGAAAAATCATGTAATTTGATAAATATATAAATATGAGTAAAAAAACAAGAAGAAGAACTCCAAAACTAAGAAGAGATGAACCAAAAGACAAAGAGGAAGAGAGAAAGAAGGAAAAAAAGAGAAAGGAAATGGATGGATCATGGGTCATGGTGGAATTATGTTTTATAGGTAAAATCATAATTTGATCTATATGATTGTTCTTGTTAATTATGATTTTTAATTGTTTATATTGATGAAGAGTTGAAGTTTATGTTTTTAAGTTTAATGAATTAATTATTATGGGTAATAAATTGATTGATTGATTGATTTTGTATAGTTTTGTTAGGAATATTGATTTGAGATTCATTTGGTTTGATTGATGTATTAGGGATAAGAAATCTTAATAAAAAATAGTATTGAATTCTAGAAAATCTAGTTATGAGTTCGAAGATGATAAAAATTATACTTCAATCCTTGATTTGAAAAAATTACAGTTTAGTCCCTGAACTTTAGAAAATTTACGATTTTACCCTTGAAACATATTTTGGGATTCTAGAAAAAACTGATTGTTGTGTTAAAGATGAAGAATTCCAATTCAACCATTGATTTATGATATTTCCAATTTAGTCCCTGAATATTGTAAAATTATAATTTGATCCCTATTTTTCAGGAAACAATATATTTTGTCCGTGATTGTAAAAACATGTTTCTGTTGAATTTCATATTTATTGATGGTTGATTATCAATTTATTTACTTTTTTTAAAATTCAAGTTAACTTGATATTGTGTTTAAATATGTTTAGGTATTTTGTAGGAACCATATACGACTTCTTTGGGACTTGAAAGAAAACAAAATGCAAAATTAAGAGGTTCAATCAAATACATTCAAACATTAGTATCAATCCAATAAACATTGCTCAATCTTAAAATCTCATCACAAAACACATCAAAACCAACAATAAACAAGATAATTATTTAAAAGATATTTAAGATTCAAAATAGACCTTCTATAGGTGGTTGAGGAGGACCAAAAAAGACTAAAATAGTTGCAAAACAATACTGGATCAAAAGAAACAGTGTTGGCATGTGGCAGTCATGTTTTAATAGAGGTTGTCATGTTTGGTGCGTCATTCCATGCACCACCCATAATTGCTTAATGCGTGGAAGGGCTTGTAAGTCACCACTGACTGGTGAGGGAGAACTAACGCCTTAAAGGTCAGGTGGTTATGGTTATTTCACTGTTGTCCTTTTTTTCTCTCTCTCTAGTTACTCACACAAAGGTCATTGGATTATAAGGCTTATATGGTTTGTATTACTCATCAAAAGGAGAAAAATGGCAGTGATCTTATCTTGTTTAGAGGTTTAAGGAGAGACAAATCAGAGAGATAAGTTTTGGTGGTTGTTTCTCTCTCTCCTCGATCTGCGACGATGCAGGGGTCATCAATTTCAATTGATTAAGGGGTTTTATAGAGGGTTTTGAGATCAAGATAATGATGGTGGTTTTGTAATATATATAGGTAAGAGGTGAGAGAGATTAAAGAGGAAGTTTTGGTTTTGAAAAGAGAAAGATAAGGCTAGGTTTTTTTGTTGGAAAAGGTAGTAGAAGATGAATAGTGTTTTTTTAGGGTTTATTTCTCCATATTTTAGATCTTATTCTCTCAAAAAACAATTATGGTGGCTCTCATCTTTGGTGGCTTAGGTTTTAGGGTTTTGGGAGAGTATAAGGGGGAAGACGATGTATAGTCCCTTCTTTTCTCTCTGTTTTTTTTCCCTCCTTTTTTTAGCGTATTCTCTCTCTATTTTATGGTGGTTAGGTTTTTAGTGGAAAATATGATGAATAGTTTGTTTTGTGTGATGGGTCTTTCTCTACTATTCACTTATGTATTTATAGCCTATAAATTTTATCTTCTTTTTAGTTTCTTGGTCCCCAAGTAACTTAATTTTATTTTGATCCCTTTTTTTATTTTGAACATTAGCTCCTTGTTTATTTTCCTCCTATTTTGATTTTAATTTTACTTAATTTTCACTTCTCTTTTGCAGGTCAATCAATCATTACACAAACCATTTTTTTTTCCTAACCACAAATTTAAAAATATTTGATTAAATAGTATGTGTCCTAGACACTCGGTGCTCTCAAAACTAGGTCTAGGTTACTTTTTACAACTAATAAAGCTTATGCCATCAACATCAAATATTTATAGTAGACTATTGGTTCTCTTAGTCTTTTTTCTCCGAGTAATCCAAAATGATTGGTAACAAGTGGATTAACAAAATTGTTTATAAATCTATGTTAAGCATATAGATTTAAATTTATATATGTACAACCTTGACTCTTTTCCTCCACATGCAAGCAAATTCAAGTATTGGGAGATCCTTTTTTATTTTAAGGGATTTTTCTTGTTTTCAAGTCTTTTTTAGTTAAGGATACTATAGATTTTTCCAACCTCATTAGTTGAGATTTCTATTCAAATATGTCATGTTTAAGTACTAAACAAAATAAAAAGATGAGATGGAAATTTATTGCAAATAGTTAAGTTTGTCATATAGAAGTTATTAACTTCTTATTGGATAAAAATAAATTGATGAATTTACAACTCCTACTTAGATGTGTCGTTAACTTAAATTTGGTGAGGTGGGACATTTGAAACATCATAGTTTTGTCAATAAATTATTCCATTAAATAATTATAGATAATACTTGGAATTTGACTTGTTAATGAGAGAATAAGTATCTTATAATCAAATAGGATATAAATTCTAGTTATATTATTGAAACCAATGAGTTAACTTATGGGGTTTCAAGCAATAAAACTAGATTTTAATAAATAAAAGCTAAGTAGAAACTAATATAAAAATAATAATTATGCTAAGAAAAGTAATAAAAAAAAATATATAACAAGTTGTAGATATTATGGTAAATAAACAATAAATTGAAAAAAATAAATTGAAAAAAAAAGTTTTAACTAAGAAATCCTAATTAGATTTTTATTTAGGTAAGAATAATACGAGAAAATATTGGCTTATGCTAAATAGAAGAACAAATTCATAGATACAAATTATATGCAAATAAATTGCAACCAAGTTAGCTTCAAATGAATATTTTACAATAAAGAATAAATAAATATCATTAAAGCAAAGCATTAATATTGACCATGTTATATTTTTCTTTTATATTTTTTATATTTTTTCTCTCATTTTCTACAATTATTCTATTGTTTTTATTTTCATCATATTCTTTCTTTTACCTCATTGTGCTTTTTAATATGTCATTGTAAATAAAATAAAAATAATTAAAGCAATTATTTATGTTTTTTAATAACCTGACAATCAAATTAATAAAACTATATAATGTAATGTATATGGACAAAGGATAAACATGGATAATGTTTAGCAACCCATATAGATGATACAAGAAAAAAAAATTCAAGAGAAAAAGCTTTAAAAAAAAATCAAAGAGAGAGAGAGAGCCACAACCTAAACTGACTACCCTGTAGTCATTCATTTAGGCCAACAACCCGAACATGGATCCCCTCTCCTTTTTCTTTCCAACTGTTAGCCTGAAAAGTGCTTTGGGTTCTGATCCAATACCATGAAAAACTCTTAGCTCCTGGCACACATCTATATATACTTTTTTCAAGTTCTAAGGAGTTAAAATGTGGTGTCATGCACCATCCATACATGTAATTGTTTTGTGATTTATTGATATATTCTTTGTAAGTACATCATTTATACAAGGTTAGCACAACCTTTTCTAAGTTAATGGTTGAATAGTGTAAACATGCATCACATTCAATGCAATCAGACGCCTTTTTTCTTGATTAATGATTGTTTCTAGCCAACTTGTCACTAACATTCACCAATGATATGTTAGACACTACATCCAATGATGGGTACTAATATTTTTACTAATATATTTTCATGCAACTTCTGATGTTAGCTAATGTAACCAAGTTTTATAAATACCTTGGATCACAAAGTAAATAGAATAAGTCACATTTTTCTTAGACTTGACACTTCTTTACACTTATATTTTCTCTCAATTTTCTTGTATATTTTTTTTTATCTCATATAACTACTGATTTAATCATTAAAGAGTCATTCGTTTTATAAAGGACTTATTTTTTAGAAAAAATTTAAGTCACCGATCAAACCCAATAATAAGTAAGCTTAGACATAAGACCCATATCAAGCCTCCTCATCTTGTCTTATGATCGTAGTTCATGAAAAATCCTTTTTCTATGTGGAGTTTCTTTTATGACTTCATTAGTAGAACTACTTGTATCCTGAAATTAGTTGTTTTAGAAAACAAACTCCAAATGACCTCAAATTTTATATTAGGTGCGATTACAACCTTAAAACCTTGTATATAAAATTTAAGAATTTTATAAATTTATTTGACCCAAAATTCCCTTCTGATACGAATCTAACTTATTATGATAAATTTTAATCCTAACCTTGTTTACTATAGTAAACAATCTCCAAATGAACTAAAAGTTTATAATGGGTGATATTAGGACTCCTAGAACCAGCATAAACAATTTGGGAATTTTATGAATTGGTTTGATCCAAATTATCCCTTATTTGTGTATTGTGGCAAATTCGACAAAAATAACTTTTAAACGTTCTTTTCTTTTTATTTTTTACTCTTTATGATACTGGTATATTTTAAGACAATAACAAACAATAATAACACCCTTTTTTTTTTTAAGAATCCCTATATGCATACTAGTAAGCTCTAGACATGAAATAATAAAAAAATTGAATCAAAGACAACTAAAACTAAGGAAACTGAAACTAACAAGAAGAAAATAAAGGATATAACCTGACTTTTAGAGCCTAGCTCTGATACCAACTGATATGAATCTCTTGATTATGTAGTCAAGTAACCGCCAATAAAGTAGATAACAACTCGAAAAGTCGAAAATCAAGTTTGATAGAACTTTGATCCGGAGGTAACCTTGTACCTAAAAACCAAATGTATTGGGAAAAAACTTGGACCTAGAGATAACCTTGTATCTAAAAACCCCAAGTATGCGTATGACACCACGAATCCAGTTAATCTTCGATAAGTCAGTGTATGATTTTTGTCCTTGCAATGAAAAGTTGTTTTGCCACAAACAAACAAAACGAAAAATCATGTTTATTCTCCAACTTGCTACTGAAATTTGCAACTAAAAAAATATAATATGGTCTCATCTAACTAACCCTAATGGACCCCTTTTAGGTTGCAAGCTAATGGGTCTAAACTAGTAATCAACTAACATAATCCCAATAATGAAATAAACCTCTTAATAATATCTAATGAGCCAGAACAAACTCAAATTAAAAATAATAATTCAATATTAAATAAATAAATAAAATAGGATAATAAAAAAGGAAGTTTTCATGGCAAAATTCCTTTATATAGCCTAAATCTCTAATTTTCACACATTCTTGGCAAATTTCTAGTCTTGAATCTAAACATGTTGTTTTCTCTCATTTTGATCAATTACTGGCCTAACATATATGTTTGGAAAGCTTGGGATGTCTAATTTCCATATCAACTTTAATTACAGAGAAATTCCACATGTGGCGTCAGATATGTCTCAAACAGTACATAAAGGTCTAGTTTGGCAGATTCGATAAGATTTGTCTAGTAACTTTGACCCTTTCAAATAATATGTTCCCGAACTTCATTTGAACTGGACATTTACAAAAATATATTTCCATATATTTCTAGTATTTACTTGTAAAATTTTAGCTCGTTCCGATAAATGGTTTGAGAGATATGTCCAATCTCGAAAAACTAGTCAGCAAGCATTTTAATGTCAAATTCGGACCTGACTTGGTTCGTATCAACATATTATATGACGAACACCTAAATATTAGTTATAGATATCTTTTATACCTCAGCTTATGAGAACAACTGCTTCCTTTCATAAAGAAAAAAACATAATATATATCAGTCTCCATGACTCTACTGAATATCTTGTATTTAAGAGAGCATCGACTATGAACATTTTAGGAACAATGTTATGATGTAATAGGAATCTCATAATTATAACAACTTTATAATTTTCTTTGCAAAGTATTTTTCTCCTATGGACTTTATCTTTACTCTAATTTCATTAATAAAATATTAGATTCATTAATATAATATTATATGAATATAATGAATCTAATATTATATGAATATTAAAGATAAATTAAGTTTTTATTAATTATAAATATATATTTACATGAATGTAATAATGTCACTTGTAACCAATCGATTGACTACAAGACATATTAAACTAACACATTGACTAAGAAAATAAACTATAAAATTAAATGATTAAAAGGGTAGATAACCAAGAAATTAAAGTATTGTTTGATTGGTCTTAAGATATTTACATGGGTAGTAAATAAGAATTTAGACATCTAAAGAATAATGGTTTTTATGTAGGGTAATAATGTAATAAGAATGATGATGATACATAAGAAGTTAGATGTGCATGGATAACATTAAATTTGTTAAGTTATGATGAGACCATGCTAATGTTAGATCAATTAAGTGTTATGCCAAGAAAAATCTTATTACTTAAAAGCTGAAAGAATGAGAAATAAGGAACAAGTGTAATTGATATTTAGTAGTTGAAAGATAGATAACTAAGGAATGGAAGGTGTGAATTTAGATAATTGTAATATAATGATATAAATATCAAATCAAAAGTTAGATGTCTTAAAAATTAAAACTTTTATGAGGAGTAACCATGTAATAAGAATGATGATGATATATGAAAATTAGAAATGCACGATTGGTATGACTTAGTTGTGCTAAGTGTTGATGTCGTGTTCACTAATAAAGAACTAGTATTTATATATGTGTAAAGGATGATAAACAACTTCCAGTACTTCATAGATAATATTATGAGGAGAATTGGTTGTACTGGAAAGGGTAGGTTATTCCATATTTAATGTCTTATTAATGTTGGGTATGAATCATAATTAGTAAAATATTCTTTGTTTTAGAAAACCCAAGATCAGGGTAGTAAATGTTTAACCATGACGATGAAATGATTTACTTGAAGCTTGAATAATAAGTAGTTCTTTGAAGTAATAAATTCTACTTGAATTGGGGAGAGAGTTTTTGAAATTCATTGGACTAATAGACCAATAGTAAAAGGAAAGTATGAGCTATGATTGTTAGATAGAGTAATGAATCTAGAATAAAACGAAGCATGTAATACACATATTAAATGGACTAATGAATCTTAAAAATTAAGAATAAATCATTAATAGAGACAATTGTTGTTTTGGAATGAATGACAATACAACTGGATTGTAATATGGGAATTATAGTTACCATAATGGCCCATAATTATATAAATATGACAATCTAAATCTAGTCATGAAAATGATGATATGATTCTCTCAAAGAATAAGTGATTTGAGAGAATAGAAATGTATTAATAAGATCTTGAAATGATGGAAATGTTAAAGAATAGTAGAACTACAATACTAAGAAAAAGATATTTAATAGGGAGAATGAATATGAAAATATGCTTAATGAATAATTTATATAAAAGTAACCAAAAAAGTATTGATAATGTGAAGTTTATCCAAAAATCATGAATCCCATTTTATTTTATCATACTTAGGTATAAATTAATAAATTTATTATATAATTTTATAAGTAAATTTAATGTATGTAATTACACCAAATGAGTTATGGATTTTATATAATAAAAAGAATAATTTATGTAAGGATATGAAATTAGTTGAATATTGTAGAAATCTTGAAATCCTAAATAAATTATTGGGCATAATGGCTTATATAACATACCATAAGTTACTTGTCAATTTGAGATGGTGAACTGTGATGTCTAGATTATGGGTGTTGTCATTGGAGGTATTACAAGGTAAAATGAAAATTTTAGTAAAGTTTATACTTAAGGAAAACTTTGTTAAAACTTTGTTAAGAAAAAAAAAAAGAAAAGAAAGAAAAGAAAACTTTCATGGGATGAAAAATTATGAATGTGTAATGTACATTATATTTAACATTGGAATTGATTTAAAATGTTTAAAAGTTATTAAAAAAAAAACCTCATTTTACACATGTAGGTTGATTAGAAGTGTCAAAATTACATGGAGAATTCTAGAGCGTTACAGTCAAACTAGAATAAAATTTTTTTAAGTCATGTAACTTTCGGTCTACTATGTTGTTAATTAGCTAGATACCCTTCCCTATTGTAAAATTATTCATCTATGTTTTTTTTCATAATTGGTATGAATAAAATTTGAAGTTTTTAATCTAGAATTTTGAAGTTTAGATCTTTAAATGACCTTTTTTATAAGTTTTTTTTTTCAAGGATCCAATATCGGTTAGGTCTACTATGTTTTTTTTTTTTTAAGGGACCAACATAGAGTTTTTCATGAATGGATTCCTTTGATAAGTTTTCTTCTTTAAAAGACTGATATCAAAATTTCTGTGAAAGACGAGTATTATGTTTAAGGGACAGACGTTAGAATACTCGTAAATGGTCTAATCAATGAGTCTATTATTTTTTAAGACTGATGCTAAATTTTCCACAAAACAATTAGAAATCAAATCAAAATATAAATTGAAAATAAGCTAAAAATAATTAGGATAATTAAAGACAATAAAAAAGATAAATTTATGAGAAAAACATATAGTAAATATAACATTTTGTAAGAAAGGATGTAGTAAGAGTGACATCGCTCTTCACTTAGACATAATTAACCCATTACCTGAATCGTTGGAATTAGTGCTAATCTTTAGGATTCATAGTTTCTTCTAATTATTAGAAGGTGAATCCTATTTTTCAATTCTTTTTCCTTAATTTCTTGGAGTCCTAGCGACATTATAATGTGACAATTTATGTCAATTTGATAGGGTGATTTGGGAGAACTAGGTAAACTCTAGGGCGGTTGAGAAATGGGTGTAGGTATTTTTCTTGATGGTGGAAATATTTTTTTCTCTTCATCTCATTTATACTCTTGTTCTGTCGAGACAAATCTTGATGATTAACATCTCAGGTAGGTGATTCTAAGTTAGTTAAAGTTTATAATTGAGATAATATTCAACTAGGTTAGAGGATACAATATGCTGAGATGATCATTGTTAAAAGAGTTTGTTAACATATGTTTTCTTTCTTTGGTATTGGGTTCTTGGTTATTTATTATTTTTATGTATGCTTAGGTTTCTTTATTCTTTTATATATCTATTTATAGATTATATTTTACCTCTGCATATTTAATTTTTCAAAAACAAAATCAAAGATTTATTTTATTTATGGAAGAGCAGCCATACAACACCTAAGTTATAAGACCTAGTGTAGGTCAAATTATTGAAAAAACTTATTTTTTTATTAAAATAATATTATTTTAGTTTTTTTAAATAAAAAATTAAATTGATGATCATCAATCTAAGATGAAGAAACTATTTGTTTTTATAGTTTATTATACTCTTTAAACTAATTTTAATGAAAAGATATTATATTAATATTATATTAATATTAAAAATAAAACGAATCTTAAAAGGATATTATTTTAATTTTAGAATATTCTTTAGAAAAAACACTATATATTAAATTATCAAAAACATGCCTGACTTGAGTCTTGAGCCTGGCAAAGTATTGCAACCACGAAAGGAAAAGAAATGGAAGAATAAAAGAAAAGAAAAATTAATAAATACTCTAAAACGCGTAGGTTTTTCACTATAGCAGTTTTTTTCTCTTTTGTTTCTTCTTTTTTTTTTACATGTTTTTTTCCCCTTTTTTTTTACCTAAAATTGACTTCTTCTTCTTTTTTTTTTAATTTTTTTTTCAAAATTATCTTTGCTAATGTTATTAAATTTTGAGATGGTTAAAAATTTAACCATGTAGTTTTTTCTTTAAAACATTGTGAATTGCTATAATATTCTCATATATTGTTTTTTTTCTTTTTATGATTTATTTATTTTTTTCAAAATGATCTTTGTAGATTTTATTTTTTTATATATAAAGTTGGTTGAGAATTTAGCTTTGTAGTTTTTTTAAAAAAAAACTATATGAATTGTTACAGTGTTTCCCTTATATAATTTTAGTTTTGCTGCAATGTTTCCCCACATATTTTTTTAAAAATTATCTTTATCGAATTTATTTTTTCAATATTGAGCTGGCTGATAATCTAGATTTAGCTTTCCCCACATGTTTTTTTATTTTTTTATATATTTTTCTTTTTTTCCAAAATTGTCATTTTTTACATATTTTTTTTTTGTTTTTTTCAGAATTATTTTTGTTGATTTTATTTTTTTTACTATTGAGCTGGTTGAAAATTTTGTTTTTTAGTTTTTTTCTTTAAAACACTATAGCTTTCCCAACGTGTTTTTTTTGTTCGTTTTTGTTTCCTTTTTTTTACGTGTTTTTTTTTCATTTTTTTTACCCAGAATTGACTTTTTTTTTTAAATAGTCTTTGTCGGTTTTTTATATATTGAGCGGGTTGAGAACTTAGCTTTGTAGCTTTTTTCAACAAAAAAAACACTATAGATTGCTACATGTTTCCTTTACATGGTTTTTGTTTGGCTGCTGTGTTTCCCTCACATGTTTTTTTTAAATTATCTTTTTTGAATTTTTTTTTAATATTGAGTTGGTTGAAAATTTAGCTTTAACTTTAGTTTTCCCCACATTTTTTTTCCAAGATTGTCTTCTTCTTTATATTTTTTTTTCATAATTATTTTTGTTGATTTTATTTTTTTTACTATTAAGCTGATTGAGAATTTAGTTTTTTATTTTTTTATTTAAAACACTAGATTGCTGCAGTATTTCTCTACATGGTTTTTTATTAAATAATTTTTTTTTCAGAATTATCTTTGTCGATTTTATTTTTTTCATATTAAGCTGATTGAGAATTTAGCTTTATAGTTATTTAAAACATTGTAAATTGCTATAGTGTTTTCCCACATGATTTTTGTCTTACTACAGTGTTTCCCCACATGTTTTTTTAATCGATGTTTTTTTTCCAAATATGTTTTTGTCAAATTTATTTTTTTCATACTGAGCCGGTTGACAATTTAGCTTTTTTTCCTTAAAACATCATTGATTGCTACAGTGTTTTCCCGTATGATTTTTTTATGTTGTTTTTTTAAATTGTCTTTGTCGTTTTTATTGCTTTTAATATTGAGTTGGTTAAAAATTACAACTATAGATTTTCTCATAAAACACTATAGATTGTTATAGTGTTTCCCTGCATATTTTTTTCCTTTCATTTTTTTATATTTGTCAAAATTATCTTTGTTAATTTTTTTTTTAATATTCAGCTGGTTGAGAAATATAATTGTATATTTCCTCACAAAATACTATAGATTGCTACAGTGTTTTTTTAAATGATTTTAATATTGAGTTGGTTGAAAATTTAGCTTTAACTTTCTCCACATGTTTTTTTTTTTGCTTTTTTCTTTTTTTCTTCCAAAATTGTCATTTATTTTCATTTTTCTTGTGTTTTTTTTTTCATAATTGTTGTTATCAATTTTTTTTTAATATTAAGTTGGTTAAGAATATAACTTCATAGTTTTTTCTTTTAAAATATTATGAATGGTAACAATTTTTTTATATGATTTTTTTTTATAAATTCATAATAATACACAAATATATTATAAACCCGGCATCACATGGGCATGTTCCCTGGTGCGTACATGATCGTGTGTGGATTAGATATTCACTCCCCATCTTTTATCAGA
>Ga0325401_1003557_pt1 | contig 14336 bp, 8 predicted proteins | sample PopdelMetagenome_FD_205666 | JGI IMG/M metagenome (GOLD analysis project Ga0325401, IMG submission 205666) | Populus deltoides microbial communities from Bellville, Georgia, United States - Xylem-PdKOR-R2 | ecosystem: Host-associated > Plants > Phyllosphere > Stem > Wood/Secondary xylem | place...
TGAGCCTTTGAGCCTCTATAGCATCGAACAATATTGTTCAAGAAAACTTTTGCAAAGAAATGACGCCAATTTTTTTAATAAAATTACACTGATTTTTTTAATGAAAGGATTTCGTTGAACAAGAACGGCTAAAACAGTAAAAAAATTCTATTTACAAAGATAAAATGACACTTTTTGAAGTGTATTTAATGTTTTTCATTAAGAAATATGACGAATTTTGATAGAAAAAAAAAACCCACATGATAATAGATCATGAAAAAAATTGATAAATCGTTCCTTTTTGGATGAAATGGGAATTGTGTAATACTTTAGGGATCAGAATGATAATTTCCTTTTTCTTTCTTGCTATTATTATTATTATACTTGAATTTTCTTACTTTTGGCAGGGACATCGTTTTCCGAGATCCATTCCAATTCTCAGGATTTGACTCATCGCTAAGGCTTTGAATTTCAAGTAGAGCATGTTTGGAGATATTTTCGAAAATATATACAATAAACTAACTTTGTATACAAATTAAATAACATGCCAATATATTAATTATCTTGGTGTTCAATTATTTCTTTACCAAGACGGGAGAAGTGAAGTTTTCGTTAGAAATTTGTTTAAAAACATGATTAACTGGTATATTTAAGAATAAATTAAAAGTGTGTCCATTTATTTTTTAAGTTAAGAATTTATTGGAAATTAATCTCCAACAAAAATACTTTAATATGAAATATTAATTTGTTTAAAAATAATTATTTAACCTATAAATTAAAGAGTTAGTTTTTCCTAGCTATTTTTATATTTGTTCAACTGAATAGTTTTTATTTGTACAAAAAATCAAGTTAATTTTGCTTTATAGCTGGTAATTAATAAGGCTGATAAATAACAAGGATTAATTTTAGTTATCAGAATTAATTCTACATTATTTTTTATTTCAAAATCCAATATAAAAATGGGTCCAATGAAGAGTGTTTCACACGTATTTTTAATCTTTTTCACCTCAATTTTTTCAAATTACCTTCTTCCTTAGTTTTAAACTCTTTTTTTTCTTTTATTTTCCTTATATTCTAGAACTTGATTTTCTGTTACTGCAAAGAGATTTTAAATAATATTTACTTTAGAGCTCATGAATCTTATTTAAAAATACAACTAAATAATGTAATGTTTAATTTTTGAATCTTATAATACAGATTATATTTATTTTGTTTGCACCAAAAAATTAATAATAAAGCTTTAAAGATAAAAAAAAACTAATCATTGATAACAACATATTTTTATTTATTTTATATTTTAAGTCGGATATAATATTAGATTTTATCATCCATGTCACTGATAATTTATAATACAGCTTTAAGTCGGAATAGTATTTTTATATATCCATTATTAATACATAATCTAATAAATAAGCATTATATTTTTTTTATTCGAACAATAAAAAAAATCCTTTACACCAACCAATAATGAACAGGGAATCATCATTTTTCATGTGCAATGTCCTCTTGGGAAGGTCTTTCGAAGTTTTTAGTTTCAGGTATACGATCCCATGCATGTTTGTAAATAAATAAATAAATAAATAAATTCCGTGAAACATGAAAATAATTTGATGAGAAATTAAGTAGTCTACACAGTAACAAGGGATAAAATAAATACCGATTCATTTTTATATTTTTTTACTTGAATAGTTAGATATATCAAGTTGAACTAAATTTTTATATTCACGGATTATATTACTAATTTTTATGTATTTGTGTTTTAAACAGGTTTTATTTTAAGCGTGATGTCATGGCACCTCTAATATTAAATCTAATTTTTACATATTGTATTACTTTTAAATTCTAAGTCATCTCACACCCTTTTCTAGTAAAGAAATAAATTATTTTTTATTATATTAAAAATATTTAATAAAAAACCCACTAATAAAAACTTTGGAAACCAAAACATTTCTTAAAAATAATAATAATAATAATAATATTTAATCTATAAATTAGCAAACATAAAAATAAAATGAATACAGAGAATCTTGGTTGACTAAAGATGATGGATATTTTTATCGTCTGACCTGGCCTCCCAGAACGATAAGGCTTATTAGTTGGGTTGTGTGGTTTAGTTTTTATGGTTGAAATTGTGGTCAGATATAATTTAATTATATATAAAATTCAATTATAAAAATTAATAATTTTTATTATTTATAATTTTTTAATGAATCTCACACCCAAAACCCCCTGAATTCAGACTGGTGGTGCACATATGCAAATCGTCATCCCTGTGATTTGAACATATAAATTACAATTAACTTATCCAAACGTGGCAGTAATTCAAGCACACCCGCCATGCACATGGCTCCATATGGTGTAAGGATTTGACACAAAGGGAGCTCACCCCTCTCGAGGACGAAGGATTTGACACAAAGGGAGCTCACCCCTCTCGAGGACGAAGACATTTCTGGTATCGCCGTCCAGGCAATCAATCAACACTTGGCACGTCTCTTGGAAATCGACAAGAGAGACATCTTTTATCCAGTCACACCATAGCAATTGACATCTCTTACTTAATTTTCCTTCTTCTGTTGCCTGTGCAAAAATACAAAATCATGGAGATTTTTCCTGAAAGCTTTCCGCCATGAAGATTTTGAGGTTCGTTTAATTAAAATTCTTCGCCTACCGAAGTCTACCAGTCTAAATAAAAGTGCATAAAGCAATATTACTCCTAACTGAAAAGATACATAGCATCCAAATGTTGAAGATTTCCTGCTTTCTGCTATGTTCTAAATGGCATCATGTCAAGCTTGGACCACCGATTGAATAACTCCATGCCAAGAAGCCCTGCTACCAGTTCTGCAACTTCAGCTAATGAATTAATGCACAATATGATTCCTGCTTGTTGGTGGGATTGGTATGGTTAAGGGATTTGCTCTTTCAAATCTCGCGATTTAATTTTCAGATCAAATGGCAGAATTTAATCTCTATGTGCAACAGATAACCTGATCATGAGAAAAGGAATAAAAACCAGTTGTTTAATTAGAGAATGATCATTGATGTACTCATCTCGAAAGGCAAAACACTTGCAATTGAACAGGTATACACTACATAGGAGTTCCATCCGTGAAGCCACAAAACTTGAGCCATATTTCCTCGGTGAAGAATCAAGGAAATTTGTTAAAGCCAAAATAATAGTAGGAATACATATGACAAGAACATGAGTGGCATTGGTTTCAAAAAGAAAAACAATAGTAGGACTAGCTGCTGAGGATTAATACTTGAAATCCCCTTGGCATGGTTTCTTGATCAAGCCCATCTCTTAGTAAGCTTAACTTTCATGCCATGCTTCATGTGAAGAATAACGGACTGGCTAGGGGTTACAGTATGTTCATCTACTACTTGAACCTGATAATTGTAGATTATAGCAGCTACAACTGCCTTCATTTGAGTGAAAGCCACATCCTTTCCAAGACAAGTCCTAGGTCCTGCATTGAAAGAAAAAAACTTGTAAGATGGCTCATGTTTCATCCCTCCTCTATCTGTAATCCACCTTTCAGGCTTAAATTCGAAGCAATCGTCTCCCCATACTGAACTCATCCTTCCCATTGCATATAAAGAAAACACGATTTTCGTCTTTGGATTGACTCGGTGACCGCTTGGAAGGATGTCTTGTCTTAGAGGGGACTTGAATTCAGAATGAATGGGTGGGTAGAGCCTTAAAGATTCACACAACGCCCCATGTAGATAAACCAGCTTTTTTATCTATGTCAAATAGCCTCCGTCTTTCAGCTTCTTTTTTCCGGTAGAGTTGTTTTCAGCTCTTCTCTAATCTTGGCGCCTGCTGCTGGATTCTTTGAGACAAGCCAGAAAAACCAAGACAGACATGAACTCACAGTGTCTCGTCCAGCAAGCATGAAAGTTACAATGGTGTCTCTTAGAAACTCATCATCTGATTTAAATCCCATATTATAATCTTCACTCATGTATGAGGTTACCAAATCAATACCTTCTCCATCCTCTTCCATTTATCTGTTTCCTTTGCTCAATTCTTCTCTCTTCATCGATATAATTTCGGCTATAATGCGATCAACTGTTTCCCGAGCTTTCTTAAGTTTCTTCTCTTTTCCAATTCCTAGCCATCTTTGCAACCTCCAAGTGCTCTCTGGCAAAACATGTCGATAAAATATTGCTTCCATAGCTTTCGAGAAAGCAACTTCTGGTAAATCAATAGAGAGGCATCCGGGGTCGAAGCCGGTCACAACCACGCATGTAGCATCAAAGGTGAATCTTTGGAACAAATCCTGCAAGTCCAGCACTAGGCTTTGTTAATTTATACACGTGCTCAAGGACTGGAATTAGGCCCCTTTCCACCTTATCTTGGATAGTCTTAACTCTTAACCAAGCGTTGGTAGAACAACAGATGATTGACCAATGCTTGAGCAACTTTCCTCTGGTTTTTCCACAAATCCCTGTCGGCATTGATTATCCCATCTCCCAGAATATCGAATCTTTTATTGAAATCGGACCCTTTTTCAAAATTGGAAAATTTGAGCTCATTATGTAGTGTATGTTGGCTGGATCAGCCGTGACCAACATGTCCATGTCACCAAACCAAGGGCCTTTGAATTGGACAGTACACTTGCTTTGCTCTAAAACATCTGTGACCCAGTCATGAAACCGGTGGACTTGGAAGAGGACGCCAGGCAGCATGCCAATGAGTGGCCAGTTCTTTGGAAGGCCATTATTTTTTCATAACCAAAAGATCAGGCTAAGAAAGCAAATGTGAATCGGTTAAAAACTTGTTTGGATTGAGAGACGACGATAGAAATATTAAATAAATTTATTTTTAGTATAATTTTGCAATGAGTTTATATCTTTTCAAAACATAAAAAAATATGGGAACATATTTTCTCTGTCCTATTATTTCTATTTTCTTTATCTCAGAACTAAACGTTGTCTGAAGAATGAGATGATATTTAGAAATGAAGATAAACTAATCCTCCATTAATTTAGCTCAAACATAAGGAAATAATTGAATAAGTTGCATTGTATTTTTTTTTAATTTTTTTGATAACTAGAGGAATATAGCAAGAGAAACAAGGCGAAGGAGAACAGCCCTAGTATGCAGGAATGCCTCCACACAGAAACAGAGTTGCCAAACTAAACTACCAAGCTAAACAATCTAACTATCACTGACTATTTTAAAAAAACAAAAGAGGTCTTTAGACCAAGCACCTGCTAAACCAGCCATTGCCTCTATGGAATGCAATACAAACAAGACCTGACTAAATAACAAACCATCTCCATCAAGAGCCATAAACAGAACGAAGACAAAGGAAGACCCACAAATTATCTGGTTGATTCAGATCCAAGCAACAAATTCACTTGTTCTGCGCACTCCCTGTTTAGCCAGGTGATCTGCCATGTGATTACTCTCACGATAAGAGTGGGTGAAAGTGATTGAGCCAAAACATGAAGCCAATCTCTCGACTAAGGAGAAGAGTTTATGGTGCAGCCAAGGTCTGTTATGAGGATTATTCATCCAGCTAATGACGTTGACAGAGTCAGATTCAATAATAATATGCTTGTGATGTAAGATACAATTAGAAGCTGAGAGTTCAATAGCTTTGACAACAGCTATCAAAGAGAAGATACTAACAAGTTGCATTGTATGTACACTTCAAATCCGGTTTAAATTCGGGCCCTCGTCCTTTCAATTTCTTAAAACAGGGTCTTAGCAGAGGGATCTTCACTAGCCATCTTACCCTGGGCCCATTAATGCGGGCCTAATTGTAGCTTGAGAAAAAGAATGAAGAACAGCTAGACTTTTTCAAAATGAAAAATTGGTGCATAATTAAAAAAAAATTTATTATTATTATGATTATTATAAATAAAGGAGTTCTATCCTCGTCGTGTAGCCATTCAAGTTACAGTTAGATATCATTGATTGTTTATACAGACAAGCGGATAGCAGCTGGCCCCAAAAAAAAATCAGCCACAATTAGTGCGGGGTCCCCTACGTCTCAAAAACATAATTTTGCCGTACATGATGGTGGAGTAACAGATTCCCTTCAGCGAGAGTGGAACTTTAGGCTTTCCATTAGCTTGGATAATAATTTTTCTACTGGAATAAATGGATGGTAGGATCATTCTGACAAGAGGATTAAATGGGCTGAGATACCACATGAGAGAAGAAAGAAAGATGTTTAGTGTTGTGGCTAATGTGCAGTATGGCCGAGTCTATAGATGAATAACTTGTTAATTACGCAGTATATTTTGCGTTTAAGTGTTGGTTTGAAAATTTCATGTTTAAATTCTATGGTTTCTTCAACGTCTGTTGTGTGGCCTAACCCCTCGTGTAAGGAACTATGAGCAATTCCTGCTTAGTGCTTAGTGCTTAGTGCTTACTTATTATCAAGATGAAAGAGCCCGCCACTATTTGCTTTGTACTTTTAGCATGCAACTTTATGCAGTATATTTTGAACTCTTTGTTAATATTATCAAGATGAAAGAGTCTGCCACTTCGTGATCTTCATTTGAGACAACGGCAAAATAGTAATAGAGAGGGAAGGAGAAAGGAAATGTGGAAATGGGGTGTTACGTACAGAGAAACGTTGTCTAGCCATCTCTTGGTGAGGTGGTGGCATAAATGGCAAATTGACATCCAAAGGACGCAGAGAGAGTGGAATTTTGGAAGGGAGGGACTGCTACTGGTTCCTTCACAAGAGGCAACGAGCCATTGCAGGCAGGTCCAGGGACGCTGAACACGGTACTTGGCAGATCCAGGCCCACCTAAAGCAAAAGATTTTGTTTGGCAAGCTGTGAGAATTACTCTTCCTAGACAAGCTGATATTTTTAGAAACATCAGTCATCATCAACCACACAGGTTGCTGAGTGTGCTCTACAGATTTAAGACGTGTAACATTTGCTCTTCTTTTGTGAACATGCACGGGAAACATGGATTGCTAGTGCGTTGGGATGTACACCAGAAGGGGTTGGCTCCGTCAATTTTGAAAGGCTAGATGTCATTGTGTTATGCAAGGAACACAGATAAATCCAAAACGAGCAGTGTGCTCTTTCTCCAGAACCTAAAATGAGTGGCGGGGAGCAAAGCATGTCTAACCATTCCACCTTAGGTGGACCGGTCGGAACTCTCGGGTGGCAAACAGGGACTCCCAGGGAAGATTGGACCCGACAATGCCCCAAATTTCTAGGTGGCAATACAGTCCCTCAACTCTCTATGGTGGTCAAATTGGTCCCTAACACCAACACTCACAACTAACCTTTCCACCTGTTGAAAAGACCTGCATGTATCGTAGGTACAGACTACAAAGAAGACAGCAGACTACACCTTCAACAAACAGTCCAACTGTACGAACATCTCCTTCGGCTCCAACCTTGAAGATCAAGATGGCTTAACTGTTTCGATAAAAACGTAAAAGAAAAGAGGGAAAAAGATGGCTCAACTGTATTATTATTATTATGTGATTCATAAGCACCCATACAGACAACAATGGGTTAAAAACACAATCTAACAGCTACACAGTCACAAGATGGTTTTCAAAGAGTTTTGCTTATGGTCCAATCTACACTGGCTATTGTTCTCAAACCAATGGGAATCCACTCATAATGATAGTAACCAGTTAATTACAACTTCACACCATATTAGAACTATTGAAATGGTTTACAACATTTCAAAGTGCTAATATTTTGCCTAGTCTTCTGCAGCATGCTGGTGAGAATAGGTTGCTAGCAAAAGTCCCAGCAACTACCAATGTGCTGCTTGTAACTCGTCTTGTATTAGAATATGAAACTAGCAATAACTGCAAGAATCACGAACATAAACCATTTTGGAATTTGTTGCTGAAGCGCAGAAGAGGCATTCTGGCACAAATTAAAGCCATACCAAACATCTCTGGGGATGAAGGTATTGTAAGTAAATGTAACAGTCCTCGAATAATAACCAGAAATCTGCACAGTGTCAGGCTTCCAACCATCTCGTCCACTTCTGTAGAGATAGACATAACATATCTGATATGCACATGGTCCAGATATCTGAAATGTATCGGAGGAACACCGCTCAAATGTTCCTGTTGATGGATCATCCAACCTTGGTGTATAAATCTGAAAAATAAATTAAAAAAGCAAGCTTATAAATCAAATAATTTGGAACCATTCTCGAACTTCTTGCTATCAGCAACAGTTTTTCACCGAAAATATACCAAAAGTTCAATATACATCGCGAAACCAAAATGTAACACACACCACTTACAACGCCATGGATAAGAAAGTTCCAAGGGGAAAGAATGAACCTTTCAGCTCATTTAGAATCGGATGGTATTGGGGGATATACCATAACTCTTAATAACTCTATCCCCTCTACATAGAAAAAATTTCCAAAACCCCAAATTGGATAGGTAGAGAGGAAGATAATTAACTGGACGTAATTTTCACTTACTTTTCCATTATTACCTTGGTAATTCCCTCCGTCTTCTAGTATTATGAACAAATACAGTCATGCCTTTGATTCTTTTGTTGTTGTTTTTTTCCTGAGCACCCTCCAATTCTAATTAAATCTTCCTTTTCACTCTCCTCTGCCCTCACATGCATACACATACCCAGTACTTGCCCTCCTATTCAATATCTTCCCTTTCCTTTCCTCCCCTTCAAACACATTGTTTGCCGTTTTATTCTATTTGTAAATATACTTGCAAACGCGATATTGTAGAGGAACACAGTCCTCCTACTACTCATTCTCAATCCCCCGCTACTAATATTCTTAATTTCTCAAGAAACCATTTAGCTAGTAGTAGTCTTAACAAGTAATATTCCTCTTAAAAACAAGAAATTAGTTCCCACCCCATTACACTTCCAAGGCTCAGCCACTCACAAGTCATTACTACATACATTTTTTATCAAAAGGTCAACTTGATCATAAATTCTAGGTTTTAGAAGATAAATTAACAAAAAAAAAATGTCCTTTAATTAACAAAAACCAGTATTGATGATTATCACAGACAACATTCTACAACATTAAACAAAAATATCTAGAATTAAGATTTAATCAACAATAAAGGGTTTGTCTTGAATCCTACAAAAAAAAATAAAAAATCTCCACCTCATAAAATCAGTTCAAGACCAAACCTGATTGCCATAAGCATCACCAAAAGAAATACCGATCTGATCACGAGTATATCTTGGAGAGGAACAGCTTGTTGAGATAAGCACCGTGTAGTAACAGCTCCCTGCATTCTTTAAACAAACAAAAAAAAGGAATTTCAACTTCTCATATTCTAAAAAGAAATGGAAATTATTCCAAGCAATTGTGAATATAGAAAGAATCAATTAGTGGGGAACATATTAATTACCTGGACTAAACTGAGATTGAAAGACTCAAGCGGTTGAGGCTGGAGGTGGCTGATTATTGATTGATCAGCTTGTGATAGGCCAAGAACAAAAAAGAAGGCAAAGTAAGAGAGGAGAGAATGATGGGAGTTTCTCATTTTGGCTAAGAAAGCGCTCAGAGGGAGAGGGGGAGGGGGAGAGACGTGGGGTCAAGAGAAAACACAGGCTAGAATTTATCTATAGAGTTTTGTAGGTATTGACATAAAAGACAAAACGAAAGTAGGTGTCTTTCTATTTGACAACATCGACAAGCTTTGTTTAATGATAGGATTTGCTGCTACAGATTTCTTGCACATGAAGGGTTCGTTAGGGAATGTGTTCAACAGCCCAAACCGGTTCGAAAATTATCTGGTTAAATAAATAAAGAGAAAAACATAAAATAAAATGGTTTTGGCTTGAATTTCATGATACATGTTTTTTTTATCACCTCCATCTATTTTATTCTCTATTATTTCTATATTTTTACTTCAATAACAATTAAAATAGTGTTTGATTACTCTCAAAATAAAAATAAAATAAAAAAGATGAAAAAAAGACATATTCCATGTACTTCTTTATTATTTTAAAGATATATAAATTTATTCTAAAAATATTTATTTTATATATTTAAGCTCATAAATAGTGTTTAATTATATTATATTTTTATTTTAAAAAGAAAAAAAAACAATTAGATGTTCTTGAACATCAAAATATGAAAATACATTTCATATTAAAATTGTAAATAAGTAAATATATTGTATATACTATTTCCAACTATTTTATAGCAGTATTTTATAATGTACAATACATTATTTAGGATTATTTATATTTTTAGAACTTATAAATTAAATATCTTTATTTTTAAAATTCCAAATATTTTACGAAGAAAAATATTTAGATAGAATTTTCCAAATAAAAGAAAAAATTGCTGTACTGGCAATTGTGCCTGGTTATCATCTTATTGGGCTGTGCTCTTATTTTAGTCCATGAATTATCAGTTTTGATCCAAGAACCAACTTACTGGGTTGTATTATTATTTCTTCCTTTCAGGTGATCTCGTTGCGTCCATGGCGGGTCGGCCTATTATTTGATTTATTGCATGAAAAATTTGGATATTCATATTTGATTTATTTGGTTTTAGATATTTATTCAGTATCTATTATTTAATATCATTTATTATTCAATATAAAATAAAAGGATAATATATAAGGTAAGGTTGTGTGTATAATCAAATTATAAATATTATATGTATGTGAAATGCTAAAATTGGAGAATGTGTATGTGATATTGAATGGAAGAAATTATAAATATTTTACATACTTTTATATAATACTAATAATTATGTATTGAATTGAATTTTATAGTATTTATTTTCTATCTATTACTCAACATATAACAATTTTAAAACATTTATTTAGAATTGTTTATATAAATTTCTCGGGTTAAATTATCGCCAACAAGCAATTATTATGTTTGCCTGTTTGGGATTGTAGTAACAGTTACAATTTAAAATGTTTTTTTGTTTAGAAATACATTAAAATAATTTTTTTATTTTAAAAAAATTATTTTTGAGATCAACACATTAAATTCTATCTGGTCTGTTTGCAGATGTAAATTGCAATCATACAACACACTGTCCTTTTCTACTCTCCCATTCACTTAACCTCATCTCTCCACCAACAGGGATTTCATAATTTTTTAAACTGGCTAGGAAACTCCATCACCAAGACAGGAACGGAAGAGATTGCATTTCTTTATTGACTTCCCCAATTCTTTAGGGCTTAATTAAATAACAAGGAGGAGCCCATTTTCCTTTTGTTGCCTATAAGTACAAAAAGATAGCACAGAGAGATTCCTTCAAGTTGCCTTTTACCCTTGGAAGGCCCACCATAAAGATTTTAAAGCACCCGCCGAGCTCTCCTCCTTCATAAAAGTGCATGAAAACAATACAAAGCTACTTGCAGAAATATTACATCCAAATGTTTAAAGATAATCTTATCTGTTCACTGTTTTTGTTCTGAACTTAGATTCACTGTTTTTGTTCTACACATTGATACGTTTTGGTAGTGGTAGTGCTGATACAGATGCGGGCCCTGCACAGTAGTGATAAAGATTCACCATACCCATCCTCCAACTGATTTGTTAATGCAAAACATTACCACCATTTCCTACACAATTTGCAGAAGTTAAAGAAATGCAAGAACAAGTTGACATGACTGCAGTCATTAATGTCTGAACTAAACTTATGAGCATGGAATTTGCTCTTAGAGACCAAATGAACGAAGGAAGGAATCAAACAGAAATAAAACTACAAACACAACGCAAAGTAATATCAACAGGTGCTGATCTTGGAGTTTTCTTTGGCAGACATTAATTATTTTTATACATTATCATCTCTCCTATATGTCTAGATCCATGGGCTTGGATCTTAGCATGGTCCTCTCAAACAAATTCACCATGCCTATTTTCTTTCATCATGATGCTTGACACCCAACTAGCCAGCTAGCTAGCCAAATCCATTGCAGCTGTCTCCAGCCAACAAAAAGGAGCTTGGACCACCATACCACCACCAGCAATTGGTGGTCTGCCTGATCCATATGATGATAGGAGGCTTCAGTTTAACTAGCTAATGAAATTACAGCCCAATTACACAACATGTATTTCTGAAAATTTCTAGTCCTCAGACTCAAACGAATTACAACTGTAGTATACAACATTATTATAAAGAATACATATACCAAAAAACTGTAGTAACAACTTGTAATAACTGTGTCTATATAAAATTTCTTGTAAAAAATCTGTCTTCTAAAGCTTGGGTATATGATCTTCTTCACAAATTGGATCCCAAGTACCCAAATCACCATCTTAACTTCCTCCAATTACCACTTGTAACCAGGTTGCTCATGCTCTTTGAATCTCCTCAAAACCCTATCAATAGCAACATCAAATGCATCTTTTATTGTCTCTAAACCTCCTTGAGGTCTAGCGTACACAAACTTTGGTATATATTCAATAACCTTCTCCCTCATTCTGCTAATCCTATCTTCGCTATAGCTCTCAAGCACTTTCCGAATCGATGTAGTCCCATTTTTCACTTCATTTCGATCTATAAACACTGAATAGCTCTCCGGTTCACCCGGTAAGAACCACTCATATTGATAATAAGCAGATCTTTTCCAGAACAAGACCGGAATCGAACCAGCGATCATGCAATCAAAAATCGACCTTCTTGTAAAACTGTCACCTCTAGGCTGCAAACAAAATGCAGAATCCAAGAACGTTTCAAGAATCAAGGACGTTCCATTAGAACATTTAGAACCAGCACAATCCACAACTCGGCATGAATCAGACTCATTCCTACAATGATTCGATAGCAACCCTCTAAAATCATTGTTGAATTTGCTACGTTTCGCACCAGCAAAACAGAAAAGGTTTTTCCTGTTACGATTTCGAACAAAATCCTGCCATTGGACAACATCATTGTCCCGTCGAGGGTGGAATCCGGTAGGGTAGGGGACACCAACATCAAAATAATCCCACGGATTCCGTTCAATCAAAAGGCGAGTGATGTTTCGCATACCTGGCTTGTAAATGCAACTCGAGCCCCAATCTTCGTCCTTGGACCGTCGAAAATCCCAGGAAATCCTTCCCATTGTCATGAAATGATCCCAACCCTCATTTCTTTGAAAATACGGCTGGTCTTGAACCCACTTCAGCATTATCTCGCAGTGAAAGTCGCGTTCTTTAGCTGATGAGTTCTTGAAAAATAAAGATTTTCCGACAGCAAGTCCAGCATAAAACGGAATGTAAAAGGCTGTCGCATTGTTGGGGTCTTGAGTTCTGCACTTGTGATTCAAAATTCTGTTGTGGACAAGAATTTCAGTCACGAACTGATCAGTCCAGTACCAGGCAGGAGAAAGATTTTCCGGTACAACACTCGAGATTCCGGTGGCTACAGGGCCAAATCCGTCATTCGACAACGCAGCACAGCTTGAACTCCACGGGTTCAATTCATCACAATTGCTAACCAATTCCTTGTTCAGAGCACTCGGAAGATCGTAGACAAAGATTTTGCCAAACTCGCAGGAACTTTCCTCTTTCACTGTGCTGGGAGCGGTGGTTGCAGTGGTGATGGTGGTGACGGTTTGGTTGAGGTGTTGGTGGTGTCTGGTGCTGAAGGGAGAAGGGAAGTGCTGGCGGCGGTGGTGTGAGGATAGAGGAAGGGAGCGGAAAGCGATGAGGAGGAGGATTTGAATGAAGAAAACGGAAAGGAAAAGACATATGCGAGGTTGGTTAAAAGAAGGGCAATGAGCAGCAAGAAATGCTTTAAGTGACTTGAATGAGTCTTTTCTTTGGAAATCAGGTGGAGTTTTTGGTTTCTTGATTTGGGGTTCAGGAGAAGATGAAGCATTTGAGAGTGGAAGCAGCATGAGAACTTCACCTTTCCGGCTCGCCGGAAAAAATGGTGGTGAGAGATAAGCGAGCGTGTCAAGTGAAGATAGTTTCTTGATGTTCGTGGAGTTTCTTGAGTTGTGTCTGGGCTGATTAGGGGCTTTTTGTATCCTACAAGGTTGTGGTGATGAGCACGTGTACGGTAAGATTTCGGGCTGAGGAAGGAAGGTAACCGACAGGAAATTGACACTGGCATGTGGCAGGGTTGCTGAGGTTAATAAGTAAAAGGTGGAAACTGAAAACAAAGCAACAAAAATCGATTTTTAAAAAAAATATTGCACAGATTTTCAAAAATATTGATAAAATAACATGATTTAAAAAAAAAAAATAGTTTGATAGCTGTTGTGATTTGAAAATACAAGTTAACGGAAAACGTGACAATTAAAAAAAAATATTAAATGAAATGTACACATTACAATAATAAAAAAAAAAACTACGAAAATACCTAGAGGCTAGAAGTTTTGATTATATTGTTTTTGTAACAATAATTAATTTAAATTAACTCGATGATCGATTAGAATCATTTTCATCCAATT
>Ga0325401_1003558_pt1 | contig 14335 bp, 8 predicted proteins | sample PopdelMetagenome_FD_205666 | JGI IMG/M metagenome (GOLD analysis project Ga0325401, IMG submission 205666) | Populus deltoides microbial communities from Bellville, Georgia, United States - Xylem-PdKOR-R2 | ecosystem: Host-associated > Plants > Phyllosphere > Stem > Wood/Secondary xylem | place...
GAATTTGAAGCATTGGTAGTCTCACCAGATGTTGAGAAATCAGGTAGAAAACCAAAACATTCTATACGGATAGACAATATGGTGGATAGATATGGCTTAAGAAGTTTTGTCTATGAGATTGAGTTTTAAGCGGGATCGATGTGACCTCTCCAATATTTTCTAGGAACTTTCTTAGTTGAAGGATTATCTATATGGTTCTATTTTTATATATGTAACAATTTATAATGAAATAGTTGAAGATTAGCACGATGATAACACAAAGGAGCAGTTGGGTTCCGTATATTTAAGGATCCGATGGAGTAGTGATTTCTCGAAGACGCTTCCAAAATAGTAAGCCTGGAAGAGCTACAAGTTGCAAGCATGTGCTGAAGAAGAAAAGAAGATAATTACCCCACATGAATAACAAAACGAGTGATTGTTAGATTTGTTACCATTAATGTGAATGCATGTGCAGAATTTAAGAATGGACGACACCTTCCATTGACAAAAAAAAAAAAAAGCAACAAACAAAAGGAAAAGAGAGCAAAGAAAAGCAATAGAGGCTACTGCCTTTGTGGCAGCGAGCTGCTTGAGTAGCAATATGAACTACTATGAACCATAACTTGTGTAGGCTGATAAAATGTGAGGGGGAGGGAGGGAGGGAGGGAGTCTGAGATTTGTTCTCCTCCACTATTGTAAATTGTGATGTTTCTCTTATCCAATAATATTGACCGCTCAGTAAACTTAAACAAGTTGCTGAACCCATGTTAAATTTGTTGTGTTTAGCCTCCGGGCAAAAATCAGCAGTTCTTTACTATCCTAACAAGTGAAATCAGAGCTTTGGAGTTACCAACAAAGTGGTATCAAAGCTTTGGTGTTCCCAACAAAACAGTCCCACAGGTAGCAATATATTTATTTCTTATCCATTTATTGATTTTTTTTTTTTGACATGCTGTATCTACTTTGATAAAATCATTGATTTGGCATTGAAGTGTTGGAGCCTGTCTCATTCATTCATTTAATTCTACATCGTTCATTATATCTCCCACGTGGGTTAATAGGAGACAGCTTCCAGTTCCAAAATCTTCTTCATTTTTAGTAAATCTAAACATACATGGGACCATAGGGGTTCAAATTCAATGCAGGAAACAAGAAGATGGGCTATATATGGTTAACCACAATGTAGAGTTTTGTCATTTAGTTTCTGGTCACGAGAAGAAAGCGACTGCAAGTTGGCTAGCAGACAAACAGATGCACGCAATGTTATACACACAACTCGTGAACCATTCTCACTGCTCAGGATTTCTATCTACGGCCTGAGGCTCTTAGCCCACCTCGCTAAAAGAATATGGCATTTTATGGCTGTAACCTAATGCTTGGCAGTGCTTGGCCCTACCTGAAAGCACCGCAAAGGAAGCTAATCGTAACCCAACAGCTAGCAAACACCACCATTCTTGCCAGATTCTCCATGGCTATGAGTCTATGATCCCATAACCAAGAGCACATGTTCTTCAGTCACGATGCAATGCATTTTCGCTTAAAAAATCTTGACCTTAAGGCATAAAAAAACAAAATTAATGAAGATAATTTCTCTCCTCGCACCATTTGATTTTATATTACAATAATACAACGGCATGAACATATACCATTTTTCAAAGGTGGGTGGGTCCACATATATGCAACAAGGTACATGCACCGTGTTAACCCACGCGCCACCTCACGCACCTCCATGTTTAACTGACTAACTGGACTTTTCAAGTGAAGATCAAATCTTTGGCAGATTTGAGAAGCCCCACTTCAAAACCGCACTAGCTGGAGCACATGAACTAATCACCGTCTTTTTTTACAACAGGGTTTGATATGACAACTCAGTTTATATTTGACCAAATCGATTAAAATTGGCTAAATAATTTGATTGGTCTCCCATAAACCGAGTTTTTTTTTTCGACAATCACTAGATAATTTTTTCTGTCCAATATTATATTACAAAATTATACAATACTAAAGAGGGGGAAAAAAAAAACGTCAAGAACTTACCGGAGACAAGTACACTTGACTCTGTATCACAGTTTTGCCTATCTTGAATCCAGGAACCACTGTGAAAGCCACCCGGAGATCAGTATCAGAATTGGGATTTTCTAATTCTGAGTCTTGTGTTACAGCCTCCATGTAGACATCAGAGAATCTGCAATTCTTGCTTACTTGAAAAATACTGACATCCTCGCCAAATGAGAAAGCTAAGAGATTCAAGGCCCATACCCTTCTAGCCATCTCAACAAATGCATTAAAGAAAGCAGAATCTGGGAATCCACCAGAATTCACTAGCTTTCTCTGGTTTAAATTCCCAAACAGAGAGCACTCCAATTTTGCATGGACAAGTTGAAGATACTTAGCCCTTGTGAATCTTGCAAATGATGAGTCTGGATTATGAGTCAAGAACTGTTTTGGGTTTACAGATTTGATCTTTTTGAATTCAATGAAGTAGTAGTATTCACTCTGATGCTCTTCGTTTGGATGATCGAAACCTTCAAGCATCGTTTTGCACACAAAAGATTCGAAGACAAAGCACCTGTGGCTTGGCTTTGAAAACACAATGTTTTCTGGTTCAATTGCTTTTGCAGCCGCTTCAATATCCCAGTGGGCTACCTCCATTTCTCGAACCATTAATTTCACAAAACTCTTCATAGATCTTAAAGTATAATGCAAGAGTTGAGCAAAATGAGTTGGGTTTAGGAGTGAAAACTGAATGTTGTCAAACATTGATAGAGGCCCACTTGCATTTAGTCTCTTCTCAATTGACTTGTTAAATGCAATAGCCTCGTCAAGCTGTTTCTTGAGTGAACCAATGTCTGAACCTTTAACCTCAACATCTGCTTCCAGTTTCTTGATTGTGATCTCATAGGTCTTCATTAAGCTCTGTTGTTCTTGAATCTCTGCCAGCATCATGGTCACCTGTGGTGAAAGGTGAAGCTCATTCTTGAAAAAACTACGCTTAAGTTCTGACAATTGTTTCAACTCATCAACAACAGCCTGATCTGCAGCTTGTATAGCATCACCACAATAAGGGTTTTGAGCCATTTGTAGCTCTGCATAAGCTGCTTTAATCGTAGTAATGCTTGCAAATAGCTTTGCCAACAATGCCTCCAAGATTGCTCTGCGCTTGGCCTTAGCATCTTTCTGCTTGTGATTATCGGTACTGTTTTGAGATTTGCAGGTGGTGTTTAAATCATCTTGATCAAATTTGTTGTGTGGTGTTAGCAAGCAAATGCCAATCCCATTATTTGAAGCAATTCTTGTTGCAGTCTTGAGGTTGATAACCTTTTGGATTGTTCTTGCTATCTTGCTCTTGTTGTTTGTGAGTGATCTACATTTAATTGTCTCCATAATTTTAGAAGGAAATTAAATGAAGACTGTGGATGGGGTTTCGGGCAAGAAATTCTTCGAGTGATCTTTTGTTAGAGAAAATTAAAGAAAGAAAAGGTTCTGGGGATTGCAACAAGTGAATGCGCTATCTGATAAGAAAGAAAAGTAGACACAAAATTTTGACTCACAGATTGGAGCCGGAGATAGAGGTGGGCTAAGCTAAAGTACAAAAACAACAAAAAAGTTGGATTTAAAGCGCGGGAAATAAAGAAAAAGAAGATCTCTCTCTTGCTTGCTTTTCCCTTTCGGTTACTGGAACAATATATCATCTACCACTGAACTCTCATATTTAGTGCATTGTGAAAATTAACTTTGAGGGGTATAAATTAATCAATTAGATTCTATTCTACATTTATTTTCTAAAAATTATCAATTTGAATCTTATAAACTTCAAAGTCATTATAAATTTACGTGATTGTTAATTTAAAGATCCATAAGATTAATCGACACGCAACCTAACCCGAATATCAAAATATACATATATATATATACCTTGATACCATGAATTTTAAGGTGGTTAAAAAAGTTAATTTCTTGTAAATACATTATTTGATACGATTACTCTGCTTGAAATTATGATATTTTTAATTTATAAAAAAAAATCAAGGTCAAAATTATATATTTAGATAATCTAAATTCATCTAAACCAATCAAAATAATATTAATTTAAATTTTTTATTATTAAAAACTCAAATTTAATCTATTAGATGAACTAGATTTGTTGATTAGATCAATTCTATCTTGTATAACATCACATGTCAACCTTATCTCGGCGGTGATAAATGAGCCAATTACAAGGTGATTGATTTGGCAAACATCTAATCATGTACCCCATTAAAAGCAGACCCAGAAATGGTCGATATGCGTTTGAATATCTGAGTACAGGTTTAACGACTATATGTATGGAGCAGGTATCAGTGTAATTCTTGTGGCAAACAAGAAGGAGACATGGCACATTTGTCAATTGTCATGCTAAAGTTTGTAAATTATTAAATGAATAATGCATATGAAATTAAAAATAAGACTTAAAAAAAGTTAATAATAAATTGCCATTGGGTCGGTGGGAGACCTTGACAGGACAGTGCTGTCATCTTGAGGGGATCACACAGCGATCAAGTGATCGTTAGGAATCCTGGGTGGACCAGACAGAACAGCATCATCGAGTGAATCTACAGTTGAGATTTGAGCTGTGACGCCAACTTTTCTGATTACTGTGGCTCTAGCTACTTTATGTACCTTGTAAAATCTTCATCTAGGTTTTACATTCCATTCATGGAATTAATTTGTTCTATCTTCTGGGAAAAGAAATAATCATGCAGTTTGCAACTTACGATTGAAAGTATAATTTCATGTATTCGATTTCTCATGAATTAAACTTCATCAGTCCTCTATGAATCGTTTTCTTTTCTCTCTTTTTCTTTACTATATAGCATGATAGAGTTTACCTTGTATACAATTATGATGGAAAAAAAATACTCTATATGAAAGTCCTTTCACTGGGAACCACAAGTGAAACCTCGCAGCTCGCAGCTCGCAGCGCTCTAAATTCAAAGACACCAAACTTCTGTTTTCGTGCTTTATTTAAGTAGGCCAAAAAGCAAGATTCAGCAACCAAGAAGGCTCCAAAGGACCTTGTTATATTCTTTATATATATATATATATATGATTGAACGGCTACTGAAAAAATGAAGGGAAACACAGCTTGGATTAATAAAAAAGAAACAACGACAAGAAGAAGAAGCTTCCATCCATGCGGCTGAGAATATTATATATGAACAGGAGCTGGCATTTTGTAATTTTGCAAGCATCGAGATTAATTCTGTCCCTTCTAGCAAGTTGCTGAATGCTGACCGGTAGTGTTTAATTTTTTTTCTTCAAGGTAAAATTGAATAGAGATTTGAATTAAATGATTTAATAATTAATTAATTTTTATTTCTGAGAATGATGGAAAAACATGAATTAATCTTGTAGCCTTGAAATGATTTTATGTTTAGGAAGTACAAACAGAAGAAAATGGTGCTGAAAAAGAAATGGCCGAAAGATGGTGGTGACTAAAATACAGTCTTAAAATGTGGGAAAAAGCAACTAATTTCAAGAATAAAATGGGGAAAAAATATAAAATTAGAACAGCTAACGCGGCACGGTCTTGGTTAGTAAATAAATTTTTACGGATTGAAAAATAACTAGTAATATCATATTAGTTATTTATTAATTTTTTTTAAATACACACATAAAATAAAGAGAAAACCAAATTCATGATCCAAAAAATAATAAAAATATTTTCATTTCTATATTCTCTCTTTTAATATTAGTGTTTATTTTTTTAAATAAGTCTGAAAAACTAGTTAATAAAATACAACAACGTGGTCCTAAAAACGTTCCATATTTTTCTTTAACACAGAAATTCTTGGTACGAACGTGCCCAATTAAAAAAAAAAAACAATTGTATAGTACACTTGAACATTTTTAATTTGTGAATGTTTCTAAAAACAAAAATATATAGGAGTAATTACACAACAAAAGCAAGGACAAATTAAGTAACATAATTGCAACGTCGGGGTTCAACAGAACCTGGGAAAGAATTGCTAGCTCTTGTAGATAATTAATTGTAAAATAATTTCTTCTCTCTAACACCAGAAGGGGAGCCAAAAAAGGAGCCTTTTGGGTTAAGAAACAAGTGCAATCAATTATGTTCTGTTGGTTATACACACCTATATTAATTACTCATCATTGTCTTCGAAACATTTGGAATTGTTGTCTGTGCATAATTAACAAGTTTCATGCACCGTAAGCAATGCTTGAGTCTGACTTGTATATGCAAATTGATTAACAAAAATTCATTTGAAGTTGCGAAGGTCCGACATCCACTTATTATATAACTGTTAATATGATATTACGGGTTTTTGAAAATGTAGTAGTAATTACAGTTCAAAGTACTTTTGGCTCGGAAGTATATCTAATTAATATTTTTTTATTTAAAAAATTATTTTTGATATTAATGTATCAAACGATCTAAATGTATATATTTAAAAAAAAAAAACATGTTTCTAAACACAATTGCTATGTACCGAGCTTGGTTTAGAAAAAAGAGAGAAAAAAACCCTAAGTAGACGGTCTCCCACAATGTTCACTGGACACCTACGCAATTTAGCCGGATTGAGGTTGTCGAGCAGCAGACTTCCGAATTGAGGTATGTTTCCTGTTCAATGGCTGTGGATTAGTGGTTTTGGTAGCTCTGTGGCGTTATTGGCAGACAATAAGACATGTGCAAAAGTTTATAATCGATGCTAATTCGAGGAAGGGTCAATTCAAGCCTACCACAGAAGGAGGCTTCGTTATTGAAAATCGTTAAATCTGACCCATAAGCCTATGGAGATGTATTTAAGGATCGAGTTGCTTCATATCACACAAAAAAAAAAAGAGAAAAAAAAAGAGAGGTGGATCTAGCTGCTAAGAGTAGAAAAAGAAATAAATATTGCCGGGTTTTCTTGGGATGTAACGTGGCTTCTTACATTATGATCGACTGTTTAAATACGTAAATAAATAAATAATAACTATATTTGCATTTTGGAGACTGTAATGTAAACAACTGTTCTAATTAAAACGTCGGAGAGAGAACTTGGAGGGATCTACAAGCTCACAGAGTTGCTAGTTTGAATAAATAATAATGGCCAATTATCAGAAACAGCTCTAAATCCAAAAGTCAAAAGGATATACTGAAGTTCGTCAGTTTCATTCCTCACTTCTCCTCCATTGACGTTGTCCCAGTGTCCCTGTTGGCCTACATGTACTGGACACGATTTTTGTTTTAAATGAGAAACGATACCTTCGTTGATTGAGGTACAAATACCAACCCAAACATGAGCAATCTTCCATTCCATTGATTGAAGGGAGTTAAGTACCTTTTCCAACAACCACTGAAATTGCATCTTGCAAGGAAAATGAGCAATCTTCCATTCCATTGATTGAGGTACAAATACCAACCCAAATTGCTGAAAGAGATCCATAAAACTTTGGAATCACACCATTGTTATCAGGCTGATATTTCACATTCAAGAATGGTTTTAACATTCTTAAGAACCTGTATATCATTAGGACAAAAAATCAATGTATCATCAGCATATTGTAGTAGAGTTGCTATTTGAGCCAACAATTGTATTCCTGAATATAAACCATTCTCCATTGCTCGACCAGAAAGGATCACTAACATTTCTACTGCAATATTAAATACAAATGGTGACATAAGATCCCCTTGCCTATGAAACTTATTAGATGGTGAAGTTTCAGCTATATATATATATATATTCTTGAGTCCAATAAATCCATTTACCACCGAATCCCATAAAAGCCATGACTTCCAAAATGAAATCCCAAGTAACAGAATTAAAGGCTTTTTGAAAAACCACTTTAAAAAGAAAGCCTTGAACACGTTGTCCTCATATACTATCTGCAATTTCATTTGCCAGAAAAAAACAATCAAGAATCTGCCTCCTTGAGATGAAAGCAGATTAAGAGTCACTTTCACCTCATTAATAACTCTTCTACTCCTCTAAGAATTTTTTTTCACAATGATCTTATAAACTTCATTCACAAGACTAATAGGCCTAAACTATATGAAAGTATTAGCTCTTTTAATCTTAGAAATTAAAGTAATATAATCATTATTAATCCGTTTCGGCATGTTACTAGTCTTGAAAGATTTTGAAACTCGTAAAAAGATCTCCTCCCCAATTAGTGGCCATGCTTCTTTTTTATATAAAAAATAAAATTAAAACCATACAGTCCTGGAGCTTTAGACCCATCACAACTCCAAATTGCATCCTTGATCTCCTCTAAAGTGATATATCTCTCCAAACAAGAATAATAATCATTGTATAATGTCTTAAACCACATACCTCCTATATATACGGTCTATCAATAATATTACTACCATACAAGTTGGAAAAGAAAGCTTCAACCTGAAATTTGATATCTAAAGGGCTAGAAATAACATTTTCCCTAATAACTATTGTATCAATAAATTTTCTTCTGTTTGTTAGAGAAGCTGAGAGTTGAAAGAATCTGGTGTTTCTCTTGCACAAATTATTCCATGCTTTTTTCCTCAAAAGAGATTCATGATGTCTACTTAAATCTCTAATCTTAGAGTTTAAACACCTCGACTCTACACATTTAACATCTGTTAGACTCCTACTTTCACTCCCATTCTCAATAGTCTTAATTCTAGATTTTGTCAATTTAATCTTATTCTCCAACATCCCATAAGTGTTAAGATTCCACTCTTGAAGTTTTTTTCTCTTAATCCACTAAGCTTCTTAATGATACAAAAATGATTTGGCATGTCATAATAGAGGGAGGCCCACATTATATTTAAATTAGAAAACAAGAACTTATGCATCAACTAACAATCTAAAAAATAAAAAGGTTTTCTAACCTATCTCTACATTCTTTACCATAGACAATGGTAGAGTAGTTCGAGAGGTTTCTATCTAACCTAAAGAGTTTGTGCTAAGAAAAACTCAACATAACATCTGAATGAGCAAAGCATCTATCAATACAGCTCATAGTGAAACATCTAAACCAAGTATACTGGTGACCCTACAAAAGAATCGCTAACAGATCACAAGTAGACAAAAACTTATGAAAATACCTTGCATTAACACTGTTTAAAAACCTACTACTCCGCTCAGTCTGATTCAAAGTTTCATTAAAATCACCAATAATATAACATGACCCTCCAAAAGTAAAATCTAGAATAGTTAACTACTCCCACAACATTTTCCTGTTTGATAAACTACCCCCAACATATAAATAAACAACCACACAATTAAACCCCATATCAACATGGATACCAAATAAAGCAATCCAATGTGAACTCAATTAAATATTTGCAACCTCGAAAGATTCATTAGTTCACATGTCAAGTAAACCTCCAAACCTTCCTTCTGAGTCTATATCATGCCAATTAATATTGGAATTATTACATAATTTATACACAAAAGAATCATTAATCTTAGAAATCTTTGTTTTAACCATAGTTATTAAACCTGGATCGGCCCAGCGGGTCAACGGTCGATCCGGTAGCTGGATCGGTCCTGGTTTTCTAAAAGATCGGCTGGTGCAACGACCCGGCCAAACCCGGTCGACCCATAACCCGGGCGAAACCCGATGTTTTTTTTTTAATGTGGTTTTTCTCATATACCCCTTTTTTTTCATTTTTTTTAGTTGATTATTAACACTTTTTAAAGCTCACTATATAAATATTAGAAAAGTGTTTTCTTTTTTCAATGTAAGATTTGAAACTTTTTAGTATATATACTCTATGTTCCCAAGAAAAAAGTTACGTTTTTTCAATGTGAGATTTGAAACTCTTTAGTATATATATTATATGTTCATAAGAAAAAAGTTGTTTTTTAATGTGGGATAAAAAAAACTTTTTTGGTTTAAATCTTCAACTTAAAAGCATAACATAGTATCTTTTCAATGTGAGATTTGAAACTCTTTAGTATATATACTCTATGTTCACAAGAAAAAAGTTATGTTTTTTTAATGTGGGAAAAAAAAAACTTTTTTACTTTAAATCTTCAACTTAAAAGCATAACATAATATCTTTTCAATGTGAGATTTGAAACCCTTTAGTATATATACTCTATGTTCACAAGAAAAAAGTTATGTTTTTTTAATGTGGGATAAAAAAAACTTTTTTGCTTTAAATCTTCAACTTAAAAGCATAACATGGTATCTTTTCAATGTGAGATAATTTTTTTTTTAAATATTCTTTTTAAACTTCATTATTTACAACATGTATAACCTATATTTATATGATTTTTTTTCTTAATTTTTTCATATGAAATATTAAAACTTTAATTTTTTTATTTTTCCAGGTTGACCTGAGTTAACCCATGAAACTCAGGAGGTCGGGTTAACCTCCGTACCAGGTTTGATAACTATGGTTTTAACAATGCAACAGACATCAAGTTGATAATTATCAATGACATTCTAATACAAGCGGAAGCTAAATACAATGATTAAATAGAGAACATATAATATTTTAATAGGCGAAAGGAGCTACAGATGTGAGCCTTAATTTTACAAGTTTATTTTCTCTAAAATAATGATAATAAAGTTTGTCTTATTAAGAGGTTTACAAAGCCTCAAATAGGCTAGAAACCCTACCTCAACTAGGAAAAAAAAATTGAAATTACAAAAGAAAGAAGCATAAAATTTGAAATAAGAAAGAAATTTGAAAATATAAAGGAAAATAACAAAAATTACCAAAACCGAGGGGGATTAAGTGAGATTTTTTATATCTAAAGATTTGATGGTCCATGTAGAGATGTAGTGGCTACTATAAAGAAAATGACCTCAAAAAACTCATGTAAATATTTAAGCGTGATCCAATAGTTGGATCAAAAGTTATGACCCTTTTGAGTTATTATTCTGGTATGACAAGACCACACCTTCTTTTGGATCTTATCATGTCCCATTGATCCATAAATATATCTACTAGGTCATCTACATAATCTGTTTGGGGCAGATCTTCATCTAGGTTGTGGCAAACTCACACTTAACTACTTAGAACCACCAATTATAGCAGTCTCGACTACATCACATTTCTAATCACATGTCTTTTAGAACTACTTCCCAAACCTCTAGTATTCCAAAAAAAAAAATCTTCATAGATATGATTAAATACATATCTATTGTAAAACCGGGAAGTAGAATTATATTGTTTTCACCCATGCTGAACATGAATTAACTTTCCTATTATATGCATTTGTGATATGTATTCCATAATTTATTAATTTGCCTTTTTTTGTTTTCATTAATGAAAATTTGACTGCTAGGTTTTGCCTCACATGTTCAGGTCCTAAAATATATATAAAAAACCTTTATTATTCTAAGAATTCCCTCATGAAATTACGAGTCTCGAAAGTGTACATTCACTCTTCCAACAAATATTCCAAGTGAAAATAATATTACTAAACTTTCCAGCCACTTGGGCAGCCTAGATGGTTGGGATTCCAACCCAAATAATTAAAACTTATAGCTCAATATTGACCCCAGTCTATCCAATCCTACCCCACACATCTTTTTAGGCATTTTTTTGGGTTTATAGGAGTTGTTCACGCAAAATTTTCATGTACATAATTTTTTCTCTGCATGCATAACTTTTTTCATGCATAGTAGGCTTTCTGCCAATGACACTACCATCACTAATATTTCCACCAATGACGTGCATGACACAACAATAATGACATGACACAATATATAATAATCTCCTCCTAGGGCATCATCTAAGAGGAGAACCAAGAGACCTATTCATGATTGCCTAACATTTTTTAAGTTTTTAACCACACCCCTTACCGCTACTGTGCTGAGGTGTTTATTGCAATTCAGGAAAATGATTTCGTACAGTATCCACCTCCAATGAAGAGTGGCACAAACACAAGGAATATTAACAAGTTATGTCCCTGTCACCTTGACCACCATTATGACACTAAAAAATACAATGTCTTGAAAAAGGAGATTGAAAGATTAATCTCTAAAGGATACCTTTAATAATTATGAAGAAAACGATGCAACCTGAACAAACAAGAAAAAACCCTCATGATGCACTAGCTAAAATAAAATAATTTTTAAAATTGTATCTCTATCTTTTAAACTTTTTGAATAAGTAGTAACTTTCTTTATGTCTTTAATGACTCCATGAAAGATTTCCACGGCAAGATGTCCATATCACCATTTAATTCATAATGAAAATCTTCATGACAAAATCTTCATATCTCCAATGAATTCTCCATGTCTTCAAACTTATCTCTATGAAAAATCTTTACGATGAGATATTTATATCTTCATTGAAATCAAGAAAAATCTCCATTGGAGATCTCTATTCAAATCTCTACATATACATATAACATCTTTTTAAACAATGTTTTTTTATGATCATAAATAGGAAAATTACTAAAAACCTCTTGTATTTTAAATGCTTGAATACTTTACATACCATATTTTCACTTATTATAATATATAGTTTATATATTATTTTTACAATTAATTTCACGTTACATACTGAAGCCAACTTAATCAAACATAAATATATAAAATATCACAGGTTCGTTATTACAATTTTTTTTATTACTTAAGGTTCCTTATAACTAAAATATTATATGTTTATCATTTGATTAGTCGTTGCAATGTGAAGTTTTGAAAAGTAATAGTGGGCAACAGTTAAGCATCTTTAAAATGTAAACTCTAGGTTTCTTTTTTCTTCGTCATCTTCTTAGTTCTTTTACCACCATTTCTTCATCCTCATCCTCATCTTCATCTTACTCTTGACACCATTTCATTTAAATACCAACCAATAGTTACATATATCTTTAAATATCAATTTATCATCTTCTTCACTCAATTTTGTAGACTTCTTCTTCTTCCTCCTCTTATCATAATTTTTTCACTTTTTTTTTTCATCTCAATATTAATGAACATCATTCAACATAAAAAAATTCACGCTAAGTGTAAATTTCAACAGATAATTTTTACAAATCAATATTTAGAGTTAGGGTTTAATCATACCATACATTGAGCTTTAAATTCTGAGTTTCCCTTCTCTACAATTTCGATGTGCATATGAAATCACCAATTTATTACATCCTTTTTCAGCTCAAATTCGTTAATTACAATTTCAATACATGAGTTTCCTACTAAAAATTCGGTCATTAATCTATATATTTGCTGAAGAGAATGAAGAGAAGAATTGTTTTTCGGTCTTTGGATTTTCTGGACTTAATCTACAAATTGATAAATACAAACAGAAATACCGACGAAATATTTTTATCGGTAAATTGTAGTGAATTTTACAAACAGAATACTCTTTCGCTATATTCATTGATAAATACTGATGAAAATATTCTCTCAGTATATATCAAGAGAATTACAGTGAGAAAAGAAAGAATTAAAATAAAGTCAAAAAATACAATAACGTGTTATTTATACCAACAATATTAATATCGTCAGTAATCTTGTTGGTATTAATACTGAGAGAATTACTGATGGTATTAATACATTCCACGAGCATCCAAATGTAGTAGTAGAAATGAAATTAACCGTTAGCTTGGGAAATCAAACTTAATTTGATGGTCTCCTTCAATTTTGCACTTGATACTTTGGATAGAGAAACACAAGTTCTCCAAGAGCATCTCCATATACATACATACATACGTGATGTTGGCAATGGTGCATTCTCTCGATCAGTTTCTTTCAGAGAATTCTGAAAATGATGACAATAACAACGTAACATGCACAATTATGACACTGAATTTAATATCTGCTGAGACAAGGAACCTTCACGAAGGGCCTTGTCTAAAATTATGACAAAGGCACATCTACTAGAGAACTACAAGTTTTTAGCAAGAATGCATGGGAGCCAAATCAGTGGCAATAATAAATATATGTTGCTTGTTCCTTTAATTATATCATGAAAAATAATCATTAAATATTTGGAAATGAATACGACTTTTGTTTCTTTTCTCGCTTGCAGCTTTAACATTAACTAAATCCATGGGTTCCATTTCAAGGCTTTACGCATCCACATAATTTAATATCAGGCATAGTTGCTAAGAAATAACCTCTTTTACCAGGAAAATGAAGAGAGCTCCTATAGATGCTATTTCAAGCTATGCTGGCTCATATGGTAAGTGAAGTATTTTGGTTCCTATATATATATATATATATATGAACAGAGGCTTGAATGAACAAAGAATTACAAGTAAACAGCCGTTAATCTTACGAAAGGTTGAACTACTCAAAGTATTTTGTTTGTTAGGTACGTCGAAATCATTCCCTTGGTGGCTATAACCAACGGGGAATCAAATTATAATGTATCATTACTTTTAGTAAAATTATGTTCTCGACATGCCAGGCCATGCAATTGGCC
>Ga0325401_1003559_pt1 | contig 14335 bp, 21 predicted proteins | sample PopdelMetagenome_FD_205666 | JGI IMG/M metagenome (GOLD analysis project Ga0325401, IMG submission 205666) | Populus deltoides microbial communities from Bellville, Georgia, United States - Xylem-PdKOR-R2 | ecosystem: Host-associated > Plants > Phyllosphere > Stem > Wood/Secondary xylem | place...
CGTCCAGCCTAAGCAGCAGCCGGTCGCTGCCGCAGACGACCGCGACCAGCATGGGTCCGGGGTTTGGCGAAGCGCCGCCATCGAAGTAGATCACGTCGTCGGCGTGCGGAGTCATGTAATGAACAACGTGCAACAGGGCCCATCCGTACCACTCGACCAGCGCGCCGGCTGCGGTGAACTGTGACCGCAGGCGACCGGACGCTCTACGAACCATTGCATGTCGAAGCGGCTCGTCCGATGCCCGGTCCGACCGCGGGCGGCTACCACGTCGAGCTCGTTACGAAAGGAGCGGAGCTGGTGGCGTGGGCCGTCGTGGACACGCTTCCCACGATGATCGAGGCCAGGATGCGCAGTGCCGAACCGCTGGTGCCCTATTGGGCGAGGACGCCGGGCGCTGGCGTAGCCTCCGATTTGGCCGGCAAGCTGTGATCGCAGCGGCCCGATGATCCTGCGCAGGATGCCGAAGCTGCTCGCCGGCGCACTCCTTCTCTGGTTGAGTGCGCTCCTGGCGCCGTCGGCCATGGCGCAACCGTCGTTCCCGGACCTGACCGGCAGGGTGGTGGACGGCGCGGAAGTGATCCCAGACACCGTCGAGGCGCGGCTCACCCGCAAGCTGGAGGCATTGGAGCGACAATCTCGGCGCCAGTTCGTCATAGCGACGGTATCGAGCCTGCAGGGCCGGGACATCGCCGACTACGGCTACCAGCTCGGCCGCGCGTGGGGCATCGGCGACAGCAAGCGCAACGATGGCGTGCTGCTGCTGGTCGCCCCGAACGAGCGCAAGGTCCGGATCGAAACCGGCTACGGTCTGGAAGGCGAGCTGCCCGACGCTCTGAGCTTCTTCATCATCGACAAGGAGGTGTTGCCGCGCTTCAGAGCGAGGGACATGCCCGGCGGCATCGAGGCGGGTGCGGACGCAATCATCCGGCAGCTGGCCCTGCCCGCTGCCGAGGCGCGGCAGATCGCCGCGGAGGCGGGAGCCAGCCGGGCGAGGCGTATTCTATGGGGAAGGATCGGCATGGTGATCGTCTCGGCGATGATGGTGCTGTCCGTCCTGTTCTTCGTCGTGCTGCCGCTCGTGCGAACGGTGCGCACCGTACGCACCCGACGGAAGCGCGGTGGCGGCGGTGGGGGCGTCCCGATTACTTGGCTGGGCAGCGGTGGCAGTCGCAGCAGCGGTAGCAGCAGCAGCGGCGGAAGCAGCGGCGGCGGCGGCTTCTCCGGCGGCGGCGGCAGCTTCGGCGGCGGCGGCGCGACCGGGGGTTGGTGAGGTGAGCAGTTCATCCCATCTCACCGCCGTCGAACACCGGCGGATCGCCGATGCGGTCGCCCGCGCCGAGAAGGCGAGCGCCGGGGAGATCGTGACCGTCGTGGCGGACCGCTCGGACGGCTACACCGACGTCGCGCTTGCATGGTCGGCGTTGGCCGCTCTCTTTTGGTTGTCGGCGCTGGCGGTTGCGCCGGGTGTCTTCCTGCAGACCATCGGACGCTTCTCCGGCGGCTGGAACCAAGACTGGACGGTAGCCGGGAAGTTCACCTTGGCGGCGGTCATGGCGACGGCGTTGTTCACCGGCGTCATGCTCTTGCAGAGCATACCGGGCTTGCGCTTCCGGTCGGTGCCCGGGCCGATCAAGGCCAGGCGCGTGCACGAGCGCGCGCTGGCTGCCTTCGGCCTGGGCGTCGAGCGGCGTACCGCCGGCTAGACGGGAGTGTTGATCTAAGTGTTGATGCGCGAGCGTCGCGCCGAGGTGCTGGCGGAGGTGGGCATCGCGTCGAAGGTGGCGGACGATGTGTGGGCGGACGCGCTCAACGCTCTGCTTGCCGAGCTGCGCCGGGGCGACGTCGCCGCCGGCATGTGCGCGGCCGTGGACCAGGTAGGCTCCGTGTTGGTCATCCACGTGCCGCGCTAGGCTGACGATCGCGATGAGCTTCCCGACAAAACGATCGAGGTCTAATCGGTTCAGCGCCATGCCAAGGCCGGCCAACAGACCATCCGCGCCTGATGCGCGAAGCCAGCCGAGTGCCTAGGTTTGATTGATGAACAAGTGGCTGCAGTTAGGAACCAGATACGCCCGTGCGGATGACCGAGAATGGTGCGGTCCAGAACTCTGGTCTGAGCCCAAGGCAGCGTAGTACGCGTGATGTCCCAGCAGGGGTGATGATAATGACGCTCTCACAAGCGCGCGAGCACGGCACTCGCCGCCGGTCGACGATGCGCCACTTAGCGGCCCTCTGCGCCATTATCCTGATGAGCTCTCCTGCGCTGCTCCGCGCGGCCGAGGTACCGTCACCGGCGTGGCAGGGCGTGTGGCAGGGCACGATCGGATCACTACCCGTGCGCGCGTGCCTGATGAGGGACGGCGCCGGGCTGGGCAACGCGTTCGGTTCCTACTACTACCTGTCGAAGCTGCGCACGATCCGTCTGGAGCAGCAGGGAACCAGCAAGACTTGGATCGAGGGGTGGGCCGCGCCGAAGGGGCCGTCATCGCCGCGCTGGACCTTTGCCGAGGTGGGTCGCGACTGGCTGACGGGCGTGTGGACCGGCAATGGGCGCTCCCTCCCGTTCCGGCTGGCGCGTGTGGCTAGCGACGACGACGAGGCGTCTTGTGGCACCGAGGCCTTCAACGGTCCCCGCTGGCGACCACTGACGATCAAGGCAACGCCCGCAGTCAAGGACGGCGTGCGCTACCGCGCGCTCGTATTCGGGGCCGGTCCCGCCTTTCCCAGCATTTCACTGGCAGGGTTCGAGCTCATCGGCGATGACGCCGCGACCAGGCGGATCAACGCCGGCTTGCGCAAGCAAGTGCCCGGTCCCCAGGAGGACTGGCACGGCTGCATCACCGGCGGCCTCAACGCGCATGGTGTAGACGGTGATCTGGACGCCACGCTCGCGCCGACGCTGATCACGCCGCGCTGGCTGGGCGCCGCGCTGAGCCAAGCCGACGAGTGCGGCGGCGCGCACCCGAACAGCGGCACGGTGCTGGTCGCCTTTGACCGGAGTACGGGAGCGTTGGTGGACCTCCACAGCTGGCTCGGCAACGCCGCGTTGGACCGGAGCGAGGCGAGCGCAGACCTGCCGCCCACCTTGCGTCCGGCGTTCCGCCGCCTGATCATGGCCGAGGCGGGTAACGTCGAGCCTGATTGCCGGGATGCACTGGCCAGCCAGGAGTTCTGGGACATCGGGCTTGACCGGCGAGGTCTCACCTTCCGGCCCGAGCTGCCTCACGTAGTCCAGGCGTGCGCCGACGACATGCTCGTACGTTGGGCATCGCTGACGCGCTTTCTCACGCCGGCAGGTCGGGCGGGGCGAGCGAGCCTAGAGCCGCGCTAGGACGGCCTGCGACGCGATCTGTCCATCAGCTGCGGAGCCGGAGGCAACTATTGAGCTACCGGTACAGAATGAATGGGCGTCCGAAGCTGGTGAACGGCTCAGCGTCGCCGAACGGCCGAAAGTGGGTTCTCGCTGCTGCCGGTCAGCGCGTATCGCCCAGGCCGATGGCGGAGTTCGGACACGTTTTCATAATTGCGCGATAACCACTGCACGCCTCTGCTATCGCTCATGTGGCTGCCGGCTGCAGAGGTCCTGGTATAGTCGTCGGGCGACCAACGCGTCTCTCTGACATCACCCTCGCCAGCACCCGTGTTCCAGAAGTTGACTATCGCAGGAGGTGCCGCGCTGCCCGACAGGGTGCCAGCGCTCTTGTAGTAGAACTGGAGGCGCACGGGCCCGAGCGCCGGGCCGAACGGTGCGGTCGAAAGCAGGAAGGCACAAAGGCCAACGAAAGGCGCTTCATGCCCTGATGAAGCAGGGACGGTTGAGAGACAAGACGCTGCCGCCTGGTTTCGAAGCCATCACCTCGACACTCGTCTAAGCTTCGCTTGTGCCGTGCCGACCTCAATCTCGAGCGTATCGCCACGTGAATCTAGCGCGATAGCCGAGATGTCGAACGGCTCCTGATCGCTTGGGTAGTAGGTGAAGTAAAAGCTGTTCGGCCCGCCTGTTTTGACCTCGATCGTTCGCAGGATCTTTCTGTCGGATGATCTCACGACTTCCACCATCGTTGCCTTGTTCATTTCGCGAGGCCGCGTCGTGTGTCGGCCGTCCGACATCATGTACAGACCTTGCGCGTCCGCCCATGTCACTCCCAAACCCTCGGCCGGACTGCCGTCGGCGTTCTTGACCACAACTGACAGTCCTACGGCCGGATCATGAGTGGGGACACCAGCCGGTTCCAAGCGGACCGGCCCTGGCTTGTTGTGGATGTGTATGTACGGACTATCGAGCGTCCAGAAGCCCGTCAGGTTGATGAAGTCCGCTTCGTCCTTGCCTGTCCGAATCCGGTAAAGCGCGGAATGATCGGCGTTCAAGTGAACGTCTATCTGGAAGTCGTCGCTTGTCTCCTCGTAATGGTACTTGCCGATCAGCACACGCTCGTCGCCAATGAATGAGGGAAGGCTGTTTGAGGGAAGTTGGGCAACGGCGGGAGACACGGCCATGACCAGCAGCACATATACCTGGCAGACGCCTTTCGTAAATCTTTGGTGCATGCTGCGCTTCCCTTGCCTGAGTCATGCACCCTCTAGCATAGCGGCACCGCGACGAGGCTCTACCCTAACGGTCGACGACGATTGAGATGTATGGGGCGCCATGGCAGCCAAGAGCCGTTTGCAGTAGGCAGATGAGCGATGAACGAACGGCCGAGTTCGGGTGGCGAGGCAAACAGCCTCAATGTCGCTTTGGGGTCATCTCGATTAACGCTGAGCAAGCCGCCCGCGCACGCGAGGGGAAGATGGCCCAACAGCGTCCGCCGATGGTTGAAGATGCATCGGGTACGTGGCTTGCACGACCCAGACGGAGACGATCATGCCGACCATCACCAACCTCGAAGACCTTTGCGCGGACGAGATGAAGGACCTCTGGTCCGCCAACGACCAGATGGTTCGAGCGCTCCAGAAGATTTCCCCGCACGCCAGCAATGCCAAGCTTAAGGACATGCTGGCCTCGTCACAAGACGGGATCGCCAAGCACACCGAGCTCCTGAAGACCCTCATCGCAGAGCGGGGCGAGGAGGTGAAGAAGGAGCATTGCAAGGGCATGGAAGGGCTCGTCGCAGAGGCGGTCAAGCACTCGATCGAGGAGGCGCCGGTGAGCGGCCCTGTTCGTGACGCCGCGATCATCGCGCAGTACCAGCGCATGACCCACTATGGCATCACCGGCTTCGGAACGGTTGCGGCGTTCGCCAAGGCGCTCAAGCTCAACGACCATCACGCCAAGCTGGAGGCCGCCGTCGCCGACATGCACCGCGGAGACGACCTGATGAGCGAGCTGGCCAAGAGCGCAGTGAACGTCGAGGCCGTGGACGCCTGACTCTTGGGGACCGGGCGAGACAAAGCCCGGTTCCCTCATCCAGCTGCCACGGCTAGAGCGTCGCGTGACTGTAGGGTAACCATCAGGCACCGCCCAAGCCCCCGCTGGCTCCCGACGGTCTGACGCGCCGCCTGGCTTGTTCTCAGGCCTGAAACACCAGCCGGGTCGTTACGCCGTCGTCGCCGGTCACCTCCAGGTGGCCGTTTAGCTGTGACGCAAGCCCCTGCACGATCCGGGTCCCGAGACCACCGCCCTTCGGCACGACCGCCGGGCTCGTGGCCGGTTGCGGCAGACCGCGACCGTCATCCTTGATGGTGAGCGCCAGGCGCTCGGGATCCAGCCGCTGGAGGTCGAGGCTGATGGTCCCACTCTGCCCTTCCGTAAAGGCGTGTTTAAGGCTGTTGGTGACCACCTCCGTCACGAGCAGCGACAGCGTCATGAGCTTGGCGATGTCGAGCCGAGTGGCAGGCATGTCGACCAGGCACACGATGTTGCGTGCACCGGTGGTCTCCAGTAGGTCGGAGCACAGCTCACGGAAGTACTGGCCGACCGGCAGTTCTAGGGAAGCAGGGTCGTACAGGCGTCGGTGGACGCGCGACATGATCTCGATGCGGCGTGTGGCCTCGTCGAAGGCCTCCGCCGCCGCCGCAGGCTCTTCGCGGACGCGCCGTTTCTGCAGGTGAAGAAGAGAGGCCACGAACGCCATGTTGTTGGCGACGCGGTGCTGCAGCTCCTGGAACATGGTCCGCTGCTGCTCGTACAGCCCTGCCGTCACTTCCCGCTCCGCGCGCAGGCGTTCCGTCGCCAGCGTCATGAAGTGCAGCAGCGCGATGTCGACGGATACGATAAACACGTAGAAGCCCAGCGCCAGGGCGCTCGAGCCGTCCAGCTTGAAGCTGTTGAACGGCGGGATGAAGTGGTACCACGCGGCAACACCCGACAGCGCCGCGCAGAGGATCGCCGGTCTGGTGCCCGCTACGAAGGCTGTTAGGATCACGGCGGGGAAGAAGGTCAGGTATGGGAAGCCTGCCGGCAGCGTGCTGTCCAGCCGGAGACGCATGATCAGCGCTATCAGGAAGGTCAGAACGCCGACGCCGTAGCCAATCGACGGCTGGTGCCGGGTCAGGTTCATGTACCCCCTTAGGCTCACTCCAACTCGTTCCCCGCTTTTCATCCGAGCCGGTCTAGCACGGCCGACGCCGCCGTACGAACCGAGGCGCCTTGGTCGCTCAAGCCGTCAAACCATTGTTGTAATAAGAATGTGTTGTTGCACCTGGGACCAATTGCCTGTTTCGCTAGCTCACATACATCACATCGGAGCCAGCGCCATCTGCCACGTCCTGATCATAGAAGACGATCCGTTCGTGTCGTTGCACCTGTCGTTCCTGGTCGAAGACGCCGGCGCTACCACGATCGAGGAGGTAGTGACGGAAGCGGACGCGATCGGTGCAGCGCAGGCGCATCGCCCGGATGTCATCCTGTCGGATGTCCGACTGGTCGAGGGCACAGGTCCGGCTGCCGTGGCCCGCATCCGCGACCAACTCGGCGCCATTCCGGTCATCTTCGTCACCGGTACGCCGGACGAGTGCGAGCCGTGCCATTTTGCCGCGGCCGTCATGGCGAAGCCGGTCGATGACCGCGCGCTCACGAAGGTGTTCCGCCAACTCGTACCATAGTGAGAGCCTGCCGAGGGGACTGCATGGCCGACTTCAACGATGCCGCCGATCCGGAGCTCGGTACCGCCTGCAACCGCCTGGCGGCCTTTTGCGAGGCGCTACCCGCCGACGCGCTCGTGGACGAGGCGTCAGGTCTGAGCGAGCCCGATCTGGTCCTGATCCTGCGCCGGCTCTACGCCACCAGGCTGGACACCCATGGAGAGCCTGTCGCCAAGTCAGCTGAGGAGCGCCCGGCCGGACGAGCTGGTGTGCCGATCACGGCCAGGAAGTAGCGGACTGCCCGATGCACGCTGCCGAACAGACCGTCGCTCCATCGGCTAGGTGATGGTTTACCCGATCACACACCAAGGGCCGCCGCTCCAGAAGGAACGACGGCCCCGTAATCCGCAGCTAGGACTACGGATCAGGCGAAGGTGACGGTGGTGCTGCGGCGACGCGCGCGCAGACCAATGCCGACCATGGCAAAGCCGAGCAGCATCAGGCCCCAGGTCGCGGGCTCTGGGACAGCGCCGTTGACTGCAGCGACGGTAATCGCGGCACCCGTGATCTCGTAGCTCCAACCAAGTACCGTGGCCGGGAAGCCGTTTGGACCGGTTGTTTGAACGGTCAGGTAGCCGTAGTTTGTTGCGTTCGTCGCTTCGTTCAGGAACCGGAAGCCCAAGGTGTGGGTGCCGCTGGAGCGGAAGTTGATGGTGGCAGTCGTCTGCGCGCTTTGCGAGAAGCTGGAGGCTGCCGAGATCACAGTGCCGGCCGCCAGATCCTGGTACACGCCAGCACCATTATCGACGCCAGCGCCAATCTGACCGGCATCACCGCCCCAGTAGAAAGCCACGATCCCGCCGGCAGAATAGGGATTGATGTCCCACCCGCTGACGGGCGTGCCGCCGAACGTGCCGGTTCCAAGGTTGATGTACGTTCCCTCGACGTCGGCAGTGACCGGGATCGAGGTCGTATAGGTGACGATAGCGGCCTGAGCGCTACCGGCCATCAGGGCGAGCGCCGACGCGGCGGCAAGCGCGACCTTCTTCATGCGAGTTCCTCCCATGCCACCGCCCCCGGTGGTCCAAGATGGTTAACAGCAAGTCCCATGCCACTGGCGGTTAGCCGCCATTGTTATTGTTCGTGCTTCTGACACTGTAATAATACCTGACATTTTAAGGCTCGGCTGCAGAGCCAGGTGTCAGCAAGGCTTACAGTTCCAGCACCATCAAGTTGACCAAACCTGGCACCTGCTGCTGACCACGAAGGCATCAACCTCGCCGAACTGGCGAAGGGCCAGGGCGAGTGAGCCACGGGATTGACGATAGGACCGAACCGTAGTCTTCTAACCCGGCGGCCGGGGGTTGGCCGTGGGGGAGAGATAATGAACAAGACGACCACTGCGCTCGCGTGCGCGATCCTTGCCGTGTCCGGCGTCAGCGCACAGACCGCACCGGCGACACCTGCGGCACCCGCACCGATGACCATCGCCGCACCCATCGTCTCGACGCTGCCGAACGGCATGGCCGTGCTGAGGACGGGAACCGAGGTGCCGTTGCGCCTGTCGGAAGAGCTGACCACCAAGGGCAAGAAGCTGCGCGTCGGCCAGCGCTTCCGCATGGAGGTGTCCGAGAGCGTGATGGTGCAGGGTCAGGCCGTGATCCCGGCGGGCACGCCCGCGGTCGGCGAGATCACCGACGTGCGCAACAAGGGCATGTGGGGCAAGTCGGGCCACCTGGGTGCCCGCATCCTCTACGCAACCGTAAACGGGCGGCAGGTCCGTATGAGTGGCAGCTTCGACGACAAGGGCGTCACCGGCACGGCGGGCGTGGTCGGTGCGATTGCCCTGGTGCCGGTTGCCGGCTTCTTCATGACGGGCACCAGCGCCAAGGTGCCGATGGGGGCGGCCGTGAAGGGCTTCGTGGACGAGGACGTGCCGCTGGCGTTCGCTGCCGCCGGTCCTGCTCCGCTGGGGGTTAGCGCACCGATGCCGGCGGTTGTACCGGCACCAGCACCGGTGACCGCACCGGCTGCCGCGTTGACGCCAGTTGCCGCTTCAACCGTGAAGTAATCGGGGGAAGGGCGGGCGTGACGTCCGCCCCTTACCTCTGCATGCAAGGCCGAATACCAGCCGGGAGCGCGATCTTGTTGATGACGTGGACGGCACAATGACACGCTGGGAGCGGATCGAGGCGATTGTGCTGGCGGCGTTGATGCTGGCCGCAGCTATCTCGATGGTGCGGGGACTGCTTGCCTGACCGATGTCCATCACACCTGAACAAGAACGCTGGGGCGTTGCCGTTGAAGTGATCCGCCAGCACGGAGAGGATGCGCAGGTCCACATCATCGAGCGCACCCGCCACTCCGCGGCCAAGGGCGATGAGGAAGGAGCGCGCTTCTGGATCGACATAGGCCGGCGCATCCACGACCTTACCAAGACGGACGAAAGTGAGGTTCATTGACGCAGCGACGAGCGACACCCGCTTGAACGGGTCGCCATAATCGAAGGGGGAAGGCGAATGAGGATCGGCTTGGGCATGGCGCTAGCCGTTCTAACGGCGGCCGCAACCGTGAGTGCGCCGGCAGGTGCGAAGAGCCGGCTGTCCGACGCGCAGGTGAAGCAGCGCATCATCCGGGCATCCATCGCCAGCTATCCCGGCAACTGCCCGTGCCCCTACAACACGGCCCGGAACGGCTCCAACTGCGGGCGGCGCAGCGCATGGAGCAGGGCCGGCGGCTACGCCCCCGTCTGCTACGCCAACGAGATCAGCAAGGCGGACGTGCGCGCCTGGCGGGCCAACCGCTAGCGCCACCCCGTTGCGGCGCGGGAGCGCGAGGGACATAGTCCACGGCATGACCCGCTGGCTCGTCCTTCCGCTTCTGGCTGCGTCGCTGACGGCACCAGCCGCGGCACGAACCTCGTGCCCAGCGATCTTCGCTGGTGGCGTGGAGCCCCGGCTGGTCAACGCGAAGCTCGCGCCTTCCACCCGCGTCCTGTGCTTCCAGGCCTATACCGTACTGCACTCGGGCGTGACACGGACGCCGCTCTGGTCGGCCGAGCACCTGACCCGTGCGACCGTGCAGCGCGCCCAGGCGCGCGACGTGCGCGACAACGGCTACCATGCCGAGCCGCGGCTGCCGGCCGCCGAGCGTGCCGAGCTCGCCGACTATATGCGCTCCGGTTACGACCGCGGCCACATGGCGCCGTCCGGGGACACGGGAGACGCGGTGTCGGACCGGCAGACGTTCAGCCTCGCCAACATGGTGCCGCAGCTTGGCAGCTTGAACCGCACCGGCTGGTCGCGGCTGGAAGCCTATGTCCGCACGCTGACGCTGAAGCTGGGCGAGTCCTACGTCGTCACCGGGCCGCTCTACGAGGGCGCCAGCCTCAAGCGCGTCGGCGGCCGGGTGCTGGTGCCGCCCGCGACGTGGAAGGCGCTGTGGGTGCCGGGACAGGGAGCCGGCGCGTGGATAGCAACCAACGTGGCGGCGCCCAAGTGGCAGGTGGTGTCGATCGCGCAGCTGACCGAACGTACGGGCATCGATCCCTTTCCGACGCTGGATCCTGCGACCAGGGCGAAGGTCCCCGCGTTCCCCAGCTTCGGCAGCAACGGGCACCGGGTGCGTAGGAGATGAGCATGAAGCCGTTCCAGGACAACAAAGGCTCCGTGTCCATCGGCGACCTGACGGCGGAGAACGGCACCGCGGTCGTGGCGCTTTCCGGCAATTTGGAGATCACTCGCGACAAGGTGGGGTTGAAGCGGGCGGAGGCTCTGAAGGCACTGGCCGACGCGATGGTGGAGCAGCTGAAGACGGGCGACCTGCCGGACAAGGCGGATGCACCCGCCGCTTCGACCGACGAGGTGGCCAATCCCTTCGCCTGATCCCGCGCATGCCGATCCGGCAGCCGGAGGCGTCATCAGCGATCAGCCCGCGGTGTCGCGATGGGAGTTGTGGAGCGTGGCGACCATGCTGATCGCCAGCCACGGAGACGGCGCGGAAGCCCATGCCGAGGAGAAGCTGCGGGAGGCAGAGGCCTGCGATTACGAGGGCGCCGCGATTGTGTGGCAGGGCGTGCTGATCCAGCTGGCCAAGATACGCGCGGGAGCCTGACGGCATGTGCAACCGCTTCCGCATGACGGCCAACCAGGCCGAGCTTGCTGCCCGCTACGGCATCACCGTGCCATACCCGCCGGACGAGACATACCCGCCGGGTGAGCTCTTCCCCGAGCGTCTCGGCTGGATCGTGCGCCAGGGTGACGCCGGGCGCGAACTCGCCACCGCGTCCTGGGGCTGGCCGCTCAAGCTGGCGGGCAGCGCCAAGCCGAAGCCGGTGACGAACATCCGCAACCTGTCGTCGCCGATGTGGCGCAACGCCCTGGCCCGCCCCGCCCAGCGCTGCCTCGTCCCCGTCACCAGCTTCAGCGAGTACGGACCAGGCCCGACAGGCAAGAAGCCACCTTACTGGTTCGACGTGCCCAGCCGCCCGATCTTCAGCTTCGCAGGGCTATGGCGTCCGGCCGAGAACGGCGCCGTGTTCGGCTTCCTCACCACCGAGCCGAACAGCGTGGTGCAGCCGATCCACCCCAAGGCTATGCCCGTCATCCTGGACGACGAGGGTGAGGAGCGTTGGCTGGCGGGTGATCTAGATGGGCTGGTCGAGCCGTTTCCCTCGCAGCTGATGACTGTCACCTAGACATAGCGAACGACATAGGGCCGGATTGCAACATACCGTTCTAGGAACGTGTCCCCTGCATACGTTTTGCTAAGCGTCGACCCTTGACATGATATTAACTATCCTGATGATCGCTCTCGGTGCTCGTGAACCTGCGAGTTCCGCAAAGGGGATAGGAAACACATGATGGGGAAGAAGCACGTTCGTGGCGTGGCCACGGCGATGGTCGCGCTAGCCGGTGTGTTCGGTACGAGCTCTGCCTGGGCCGCCGAAAATATCCAGTCGGGAAGCCGCAACGGCATCACGTGGGAGGCGCGCAGCCGCATAGTGGGCCAGACGCCGACCGGCACGGGAATCGCGCCGAACAACGGACCGGGCGACCCCATCTATCTCGGTACGGCAGCGCAGTATCGCGGCACCGTCGGCCTGCTTATGGATTATGGCGCAGCCGGTCGCTTCGTCTGCTCGGGCAGCCTGCTCAGCGATCGTCGCTCTATTGCCACCGCCGGACACTGCGTCAGCGACGGGGCGGGCACGGCCAACCCTCTCAGCACCACCGTCTTCTTCTACGACGGCACGGACACCAATGCGTCCGTCTACTCCGCAGGCACGCCCGGCGTGACGACGCGCCAGGTTGGCGCCTATTACGTCAACGAAGGCTATACCGGCGAGGTCATCGACCAGAACGACATCGCGATCCTGAGCTTGACCGATTTGGCACCGGCCTTCGCCAACTCCTACGAGCTCTACACGGGTGAGATGACCGGAACGCAGTTCAACGTCGCCGGCTACGGCACGCGTTCTGCCGTCGGCGGCGCTGAGGGCATTACCGGTGCGGGCGCCGGTCAGGGAACTGGCCGTCTGCGTCAGGGCGACAACCGCTACGACTTCCGCCTGGGCGATGCGGACTTCAACGGCTTCTTCACGGACCGCGATCCTGCCACTGGCGAGCGGTTCTTTGGTGAGGCGCAGTATGACTTCTCGTACCTGTCCGACTTCGACAACGGCCGCGCTATCAACGACGCCTCCTGCCTGACGGCGTCCAGCATCAACGCGGCGCTGGCCGGTAGCAGCAAGTATTGCAACACGGGCCTCGGCGCGCGCGAGGTCAACATCGCGGGTGGCGACTCGGGTGGCCCGGGCTTCGTCAACGGCCAGCTCGCGTCCATCAACTCCTACGGCCTGTCCTTCGGCACCGGCTTCGGAGACTTCAAAACCGGGCTGAACAGCAGTTGGGGCGAGTTCAGCGGCTATGTGCCGGTGTCGATCCACACGGACTTCATTTCCCGTGCCATGGCGGCCGGCGTTCCGGAACCGGCGACCTGGGGCATGATGCTTAGCGGCTTCTTCATGGTCGGTGCCGGCCTTCGGTCGCGTCGCCGCTCTGTTACCTACGCCTGACACGCATCCCCGTCAGGTTGTAGATCACCTCGGCCGTCGCTTCTCAGGGAGCGACGGCCATTCTATGTCTGAGCAGGGTTAAATACCCACTAGGCCGCGCGGACAAAGGTCGACGAGGTGACCGTGGATTGATTCAAGGCTGCCGTTTGGACGCGGCATCGGGGTGATCGGATCGGGCTGTCGGACGCGGATTGGGAGATCGTGGGTGCGATGCTGCCGGCAGAGCGAGGCTGGCAGGACGCCCGACTGCCGCGGTTGCGTGCGGTGCTGGACGAGGCTCTGCGCCTCTAGGCGGTCACCATGTGCGATGCGGTTCGCAGGCGATACCGTCGCCATCGCCATCCATCTCGAGGCGGTAACCCGGCTGGCCTCGGTGGATCGGCGCTGCACCAGCTGAGCGGGCCTCATTACAACCTGAGTAGTAGATCGTGTCCGCGACGTGGCGAGTCTGATTGCGAGGCGCCGTGCTCAAGCTATGGTTTGGCAAGGACCACACGAAGCTGAACATCGCGACCGAAAGGGCAGCGGCGAACAAGGTGAACCGCCCGTTGGCAAGTCGCTTGGATCGCCGCTCACGGCGGTGCTGCGCCTGGTAGTGCTCTCCAAGCTTTACGGGCGTCGCGCGAAAAGGCTTTTTGAAGCTCACAACGCTGGTATGCCGGTCTTTGGTAAACGTCTCCTTTCTGGCATCGCGGGTCGATCCGAGGCTCGCTCCTGTCGAAGTCACTGCCAAATCTACCTGAACGAAGCGCAACAATCGGGAGAGAGAGCGCTCTGAATGACTGGTAGTGGGTAAAATCGCGTAGTTGAGTAGAAGCCGGGATGGCCGTACCACCCCGACCATCTCTCAATCTGCGGTACCGAGCGCCTGCTTGGCTGCGTCCAGCGCTGCTTTGCCGCCGCGCTTCACCTTGGTGGTAGCGGCTTCGGCCGCCTTCTCGACCTTCTGCCCGGCCTTGCGGCCGAGGCCGATCGACTTGGCCATGGTTCGGCGCGCTTCGCTGTAGGCTTCGGCCACCATCGGGTAGTCGGCCTTGAGGTTGTACCGGGCGCGGTACTCGTCGGGTGTCAGCCCGTTGGTGGTCAGGTGGCGGCGCAGCGTCCTGTACGGCTTGCCGTCGATCATGCTGACGATGTGGTCCTTGCTCGCGAGCGACTTCCGGACCGAAACAGCTGGCGTGTAGTCTTGGGCAGGCTGCTCTTCTCCATCCTGGGACGTCGGCTCGTCGAGTTGCG
>Ga0325401_1003564_pt1 | contig 14324 bp, 16 predicted proteins | sample PopdelMetagenome_FD_205666 | JGI IMG/M metagenome (GOLD analysis project Ga0325401, IMG submission 205666) | Populus deltoides microbial communities from Bellville, Georgia, United States - Xylem-PdKOR-R2 | ecosystem: Host-associated > Plants > Phyllosphere > Stem > Wood/Secondary xylem | place...
GGTGGTTGAATCTTTTCATTAGTTTGTAATTTGCTTTTGGATTTTTTTTTTCTTGGGTTTGAATTAGTAGACTTGCTGAAAGTTGGAAGTTGATAAATTCTTGTTTTTAATTATATGTTTGATGAAAAATAAAAAAAAGAGGGCATAAAAATTTGTTTTTAAAATAGCTTTGTAGTTGAATTTACATATTTTAAAATAGAAAGTAGAGGGAGATATGTTATTTTTGTTCTTACTATTTTATTTTATTTTTGTATTTTGAAACAATAATCAAATGCTAAGGAATTTATTAAAAAATATCTTAAATAAAAAAATATAATATAACCCAAAAAACATAATAGCTTAATATTTTAGTTATACTTTTATTTAATTTTTTTTATTTTTTTATCTTTGTTTAAATATAAAAATTTTTTATCATTATTATTAATGAGATTACATTTTTTATAGAAAAAGATTGTATAAATTAGGTTAGCATGAAATGTAGCAATCAAATTACTTGCAAGAACTAGATGTCAATTTCCTGTAGCTGAAGTAGTGTATGATAATGTAATTTTATTCAAATATATGCTAGTTTGAATTTAAATTTAAATAAAAAAAATTAAATTAAATTTTTATCGCTTTAAGAATGCTTATTATAATAATATTATTTTTAAATTGTTTTTTCCTTGAAAATATATTAAAATAATATTTTTTTTATTTTTAATATTAAAATATAAAATATTTTTAAATGCAAAAATAAACTGGAAATAAGTTTATATATATATAAAAGCTGGTTGCTGTCTTATGCAAAACAGGTCCCCATCGAAGAAGTAAAACCAAACTAGAGCAGTTGGGGGTTAGGTGGTTTGCCTTCTCTCCATCTAACCCTTCTTGCTGGCTGCTTCTACTGCAGTTGTCCATTCCTTCCTAACATCTAAAAGTAAAACCTCTTTCTCTTCACTCCAGTTTTCTCCTCGTTTTTAACGAAAGGAAAAACAAACCCTCCTAACACAAAACGAAAGACAATGCTGTCATTTAGATCAATCTTTAGATCACAACCAAGACTGAGTTCTGTCACTCTCTCCTCGTTATGTTATTCATCGTCATCAGCTGCAGCAATTCAAGCGGAAAAAACTATCAAAGATGGTCCCAGGAATGATTGGACACGTCAAGAAATCAAGGATGTTTATGACTCTCCTCTTCTTGATCTCCTCTTTCATGGGGTTAGTTCTTTTTACTTAGAAATGCAGGGAAAAGGGTTTTCTTATGCCGGGGTTAATGTTTTGTGTTGTTTTGTTTTGTCAGGCTCAAGTTCATAGATATGCTCATAATTTTAGAGAAGTTCAGCAATGTACTTTGCTTTCTATAAAGACTGGTGGGTGTAGTGAGGATTGTTCTTATTGTCCTCAATCTTCAAGGTATAATACTGGACTCAAGGCTCAGAGGCTCATGACTAAAGAAACTGTTATCGAGGCTGCTAAAAGGGTATGTCTTTTTATCTTCTTTAAGTCTTTTGATTTATGGTATTTTGGTTCCCAACAATCTTAAGCAGTCAAACACTTTCTGTGCTGATGGAATCTGTGCTAAAAAAAGTTTATGCTTTGTTTCTGATTTTAATTATTATGTGGTTCGGTTATCTTGCCAATTTTGTCAAAGAAAATCTGCAGTCATTTAGATGGCTTTCTTAATGTGATGTCTTAATTGATTGATTTAACTTGCATATATCCTGATTAACATTGTTTTTAGATCATGTATATTGTTTTGTTTTTGTTAATTTGTACAAGAATTGAAAAATTGTCAGTAACGTATATGTACTAGATTTTTGGAACATTTATAGCTCGATAGCAAATTTGTTGGTTATTCAGTTAGCTTTAGGGTTTAGCAAAAGTTTCATGAATATCCCAGAACTTCACCTAGCGAAGTAGCTGAAAAAGGAAGATTACACCTCAAGAATGAATGCTCACGTTCTTGGTACAGCTTCTTGTTTGGTGCCTGTATCAGGTGGTAATGAAGTTTTATCTGATCAGTTTCATGTTTAGCGTAGCATGGTGTCCTTTTCTTCTTCTGTATGATTTGGAACCTTCTGTATGCTTTTGCAGGCAAAAGAGGCTGGTAGCACACGTTTTTGCATGGGTGCTGCTTGGAGAGATACGATAGGAAGGAAGACCAACTTTAACCAGATTTTAGATTATGTGAAAGAAATCAGGTAATGAGCACATCATTTACTTAACGGAAGAAATATATATGAAAACAAGCATTTTTCTTAAGTTAGAAAACAGATTTTCGCACTGCACACACTATTACGGTGCAAAAAGGTTATTCCCTAGCTGTGTTTCTACTGAAGTGAGCTGCCAAGAGAGAGAACTGGAGAAATGTCTACACCTTGAGCTTTTTAAAATGAAGGCTTATATGCTAGCTCATGCATTTAAAGTAGCCATGTCATGCAAAATGCTGCATTAGCTCCTTTTTTCTCTCTAATGCTTGGTCTGTGATTGAAATGTCTGATGCCTATCAGGGGTATGGGCATGGAGGTTTGCTGTACCTTGGGCATGCTAGAGAAGCAGCAGGCTGTAGAACTGAAGAAGGCTGGTCTTACAGCTTATAACCATAATCTTGATACCTCAAGAGAATATTACCCAAACATCATCACTACAAGATCCTATGACGAACGCTTGGAAACCCTTGAACATGTCCGTGAAGCAGGAATTAGTGTCTGCTCAGGTCAACTTTCTTGCATCCTTCTTAAGTAGATTTTGAAAAGCAAAGTCCACTGCAAAGAAAAAGAAATGGGAATATTTTAAATTGATTGATTTCCTTGGAGTTAACAATGGAGATATGCAATAATTGCAATTTGAGCATAAAGCACATAGTTTAGTTGGTCTTTTTTGCTCTTCATTTGTGCCATCTTATGTCTTTCAGCTGTATCTCAAAACAAGCTTAACTTGATATATGGTTAGAGGAAAATTGGGAATTTGGTCCAATTTAGGATGCTTTTTTATGGAAATTTTATAACTTCTTGACTTCAGAGTGAATCCTTGCATTAAACAATGGAGCTGGGAAATAATTGCAACCGCCACACATTCTGTTTAAATTTCAGACATTAATTTCTTTGGTCATGGCAAAGTTGAATTCTTATCATGTGAACTGGCTATTTTTCTGATAATAGGGGGCATAATAGGGCTTGGAGAAGCAGAGGAAGACCGAGTTGGTTTATTGCATACATTGGCAACCCTCCCTACACACCCAGAGAGTGTTCCAATCAATGCATTAGTTGCAGTGAAAGGCACCCCTCTACAAGAACAAAAGGTAATTCTATTCGTGTCTGATACAAGTTGAGTATGGTTGCTTTTGTGGTGATGATGAATGGTGGTGGTGGTGGTGGTGGCTGTGCCTGAGTAGAAACATTTTTCTTATATGAAGTTAACTATTAAAACTGTTGTTACGTTTTGAACTGATTGCTGCTTTAGTTGTAAAATGTGAAACCAATAATTTAACTTAACTTATTGAGAAACTCTAGTAAGAATCACACTTGCTCTGTTGTCTTCTCTATTCAGCAAAGTGTGATAATGATAGTGCATCAGCTTTCGTAACCATGCCATAGCATAGACTCTTTTACTTTGTTGTAGCTCCTTTGCTTATTGAAACACATTTTGGTATATTTTACCAATCATTCTCAAGCTGGCCATGATTTAATTCTTGGTCTCACAATATTCTCCTTGTCCTACAACCACTTTTTATATCCATAGAGTATTAACAAGAGTCATGGATTAATATCTGATTACTTGATCATATTCTATTTATTCATTTAGTTTATATTATGGCCTGAAATATCTAGATGGTATCACTAGAAGTGATTGTAGCCCCACATAGCTGTGACTTTTTAAGTGAAGGTGCATATTTACAATAACGGATAAAGATGGGGTTTAGTGGGGCCATTTGAGTGGCTGGATTGCGGGAAAGAGAAGGATGGTGAGTGAGAGCCAAATCTTTTGTGGAAGATTGTTTGGCCATGCATGTGGTTTATGGGAATGTCATGCATTTCAACCAAAAATGCTGTCAAATAGTAATGGCCATGGGATGTGTCTTGTTAAATACATTATATCTGAAATTCATTTTACTGGAAGACAGGACAATTATATTACCATTTATTTACCCAGATATTAATAAAGAGGCATCACTGACTTATTCTTTGTTTATGACACTTATGTTACAAGTATTGCGCTGTAAATTAGTTGCTTGTCACATTTGCATCATGAGATTTTTCCTTCCAAATTTAGTATCAGTTGCTTTGAAGCTTAACAGATTTCATGTTTCTACCTCCTCATTCAGCCAGTTGAAATATGGGAGATGATTCGAATGATTGGCTCTGCACGTATAGTTATGCCAAAAGCAATGGTCAGATTATCAGCTGGGAGAGTGCGTTTCTCAATGGCCGAGCAGGCTCTGTGCTTTCTTGCTGGTGCAAATTCCATCTTCACTGGCGAGAAGCTCCTGACAACCCCCAACAATGATTATGATGCAGATCAACTTATGTTCAAGGTTCTCGGTTTGATTCCAAAAGCACCCAGCTTCTCTGCCGAGGAAGAGAAGGCTTGTGGTTGTGAAGCGGAGCATTGTCAGGAAGCAGTTTCTAGTAGTTCAGGTTGAAATCACTTGTTCGAACAGAGTTTGTATCTAAATTTCATCTGGGTTCTTTTTACCTTCAATGAAAATCTGCTCGCCTATGGCGTGTAACAAATTTGAACTGCACTAGATGGGTTCAAAGAACCTTGCAAAAGTGCAGGTATTAGTATTCTGCAGCAATCTATTATGGTAACATCTAGAATGCATAGCAAGGTGCTGCAACTTTTTTACTTCGTTGCAGTATAATTGCCATCCTGTGTTTATATCTGGACTAGAATGATCTGTTGTGAGTATCCGATTTTGCTTCTTTTTTTGTTTTCCAACTTCAAGTGTCTACATCTTTCATTGAAGTGGAAAATTGCCAATCTGTTTAAAAGAAAATGAAAAAAAAAAATTGAACATCAAAGAAAAGGAGTGGACAACAGTACAAAGCTCAGCGACACACACACACACACTGCAAAGAGTTTAGAATAGTTGATCTTATGTGATTACACGTGAATCGGGAGAGTTTCATGCAAAAAAAAAAGATTGTGAGATGAATGCATCAAATTAAATACTTCTTTTTCAAGTTTTAGCCCTTCTATTTTCTTTTCTGGAAAAAAAAAAAAAAAACTGTTCAAGAAAATTATGTGAAGGCGGCATGAACATCGCATTTTAATTATGCCAACTACCATCTTTTAAATTTACACATAAAAAGTGTGACACAACATTAGAAAGAAAAGGTATAAGTTAAATGTATGGAATGAAGGTTTCATTCCAATTCCAAAAAAAACCAGATCAAGAGGTTTTGATATCCACTCAATAGCCACCAAAACAGTTTTCCATGGCCTAGATGTTTTTTTTAATGAAAAAAAAAATTGAGGGCAGCAAGTCATGCAGCAGCATCTCCTAAAAGTGATTATAGAAATAATTTTTCGAAAGTCAAGTACAGTAGAAAAAAACGAAGATTTTTTCTTAGACTAGTATGTAACACAAAAAAAATGTGATAAAAATCGGTCGATAATCTTCATGGGTTATAATAAATTGTCTTGAAAGATCCATAGAATCAAACGAAGAGTTTTGGATTTTCCAAAGAAATGCTTGAAGTATAGCTTTGATGATTTTGATTTCAAAAAATATATGAAGGAATGAAATAATATTAAAAGCTGAATGATAAAACCCACTTCCTAACAACATGTGGAGACAAATGACTGCTTTCAAATATAATATGGTGGAAGAAAATTACTCGTAAAAATTATTAGTAGGATTAATATGGTGCAAGGAACTAAAATCAAGTCCTGGTTACTTGTTGCAGACATTAATATCCAATTTATTGCAAGCAAATGTTCACTGAGGTCTGAGGTTATCTTAAATAATTTTTACAATTCAGTTTAAATATACCAACTAATGTTGGTTTTGATCCTACATTCAACAAAAATGAGTGACTGTCTAAGTTCTAACTAGCCAGATCTCTCTAACTTTTGGCAGGACGGAGAAATATGAAAAAAATTTCCCCGTTAAAACAACCAGGGGCTGAAATTTCTGTTATCGGTCGAAAAGAATTGTGTATCCCACATGAACCTATCAAAAGGAATCATATCACCCACTTTTTGCTCTCAAAATGGAGTCACCAACAGTTAGGAATACATGTTCTTCCAATACCACGTTCACAGAAGGTAGGCCTTCAATGAAATCAACAGTTATCTGTGGAAAAAGATGTGCAAGTTCATTAAACAGGAGCTAACTAAAGTCTTTATGCTTTTTTACCATGATTCGTGGAAATGGGAAATTGTCTTGTTAAAGAGGCAAACCTTTCCATCTCCAAGTTGAAATTCTGATTTCAAATTAGAATGATCCCTTGATAGCAAGTATGTTTCTAGACCATGGGCAGATTTTGAGTTTCCTGAAACCATTGATCAATAGTAAGAATGGGGGAGTGGATAAGCAGAGAATAAATGCTTAGCGGAGAGGAAGTGGATGAGAGGACAAAAGATGCCTAGCAGAGAGGGAGGAAGAGACAGACCTCCATATAATGAAACAATGGCATCAGATTTGAGCACTAGGGCTGGTCTTGCCAAATATATGGCGAAGGACAACTTCGAAATATCATGGAAACTCTCCTCACCAAGTATAACCTGCAATTTAATTCATCAAATCATGGCTGAGAGAAACTACTCTCAACAAACACCAACATGCAATCTCTTGAAATTCCTTTCTGTTTAAAAGAGAGAAAACTCTTCGTTCTTAAAATACAATTAGGTTATTGCTCCTCCACGAGCATACTTAGAGACTTGATGTAACTTGCAAACATGGCTCTTTGAAGAAGCTCCAAGTCCGGCAAGCAAAGGGTTTCAGGTTGTTCAATAAACAAGTCAGGGGAAACAACCCACCATATGTTAAATCCCAAGACTAAACAAAATACTGGAACAAGGCAAGTAACAGCCAAGTCAACAGCCTCGGCTAACCTTGGAAGCCATATGTCTATGCTACGGCAGTTAAAATCCATTTTAATTCGGACTTGTTTATGAAAGAACTTTGAACCTTGGAAGCCATATGTCCATGATGGAATTTCACAATGGAGCAATGCACGTTCAAAGTAATGATGTTTTCCAAAGTTATTTCAAGTTTAAATTAGAAGTATGGGCAAAACAAATCAACTACAAAAAGTAAGAATTCTTGTTATCCATTGAACTTACTGCATGTGGTGGCATCAAGGTAGAAAACAGCAATGGAGAACCAATTGCATCCCTAATATAGAGTTCCTGCGCATAAAATACGCAACTTCAGTCATGAAGAACTTGAAATTGGAAACACTTGAGCATCACACAGATGCAACAGAGTGCTCAGTTTGTATATAAACTACCAGGAGGATATAGTTTTTCATCAGTTAACATAAAAAGACCACTAGTAGGATTTAGTTTTTCATATGTTGGATACATAATGAACTTGACACTCACTCAAAGAAAATCAACATAGCGATTAAAATTCAGTGAGATTCATAATCTGATCACCAATTTATTATCTGGCCATTTGAGAGTAAAAAAAGGACGAGAATATTAAGAAGCTTAAAAATTCTGGGCCCCTAAACAATAAAATTTCAAAACACAATGATAACTATTGAACAATATTCTTCCAGCCAATATGAAAAAGAAAAACAAACTAGGAAGAAAAGTTATATGCAAGCATTACCTGTGAATTCAAGACCTGCTGGGAGATTGATTTATCTTCATCTAAAGATTCAAAATAAACCTCAACAGCATCTGTAGGTTCAAGTCCAACTTTTTTCCTCAATTTCTGAATTCTATTGACAACCTGCAATTGACAGACAATCAAGTCATGAAGCATCACACATCCCTTCACCAATGTCAGTCCATAGAAAAACTTCCTTTAATTTAATAGGTGGATTCATAAAGAGGTTTAAGGGTCTCCATTTCAAAATCAGAATATGATGAAAAGGAAAAATATTCCACTGATACAAAATGGTATATGTGATGAAATAACTTAAACAAGCAATTTTGTAGCCTTTCCAAATGAAATAAATTTCGTGTGGTAATACAAGATGTGGAACTTCTACAATTCTGTTCTTGACAATGGTTAAAATGTGTAATCACATAATTGAACGTCAATCTGAGCAATTTGAAATATACCTCACGAGCAACGCCAGCCTCATACAACGACTCATCCAGGCGCAAATCTAATATTACCAAAACATCACCTGAAACAATGAACACCAAAAACTTCAGCCATACACACCTATTCCATAGAAATTAAAAAGAATGGCATTCCTGATTCCTACCATCTCCAGCAGCATCAACCTCCTTATCTGACAAGCCATCAGGACGTTTGAATTCCCGAACCACCTAAAAAATCATAATCACAAGAATGTGCAAATCAGTAGATTAGTATAACAATCCTTCTGAAGAAAATAAATCAACCAAGTGAAAACTAAAAACTCCAACCAGCTGGGGACTGAAGCTTAGCTGTGATGAATTTCAAGACCAAACTAAAAACCACTCCATCTCATAAAAATTGTTGGAGTACGTTGAATGACAAACTGTTCCGCATCACGAAGGCCTTTCCCAGAAACACACTCAGATTATTTCCATCAAAGAATCACATAGCACAAAAGCAACTACCATTTCATCTGCATGGCAATAACTCCTTTGCCAAATAAAAGGGTGCAAAATAAAATAGAAATACAAATTAATCCAATAAGAAATGAATCACCTTAATATCAGACAGTTTCAGATAATGTGTAGCAACGGTAACTTCTCCAGCTTTCTCAAATTCCAAAATATCTTTCTGAGACATTGCTTTAACTTCTTTGGCAACAACTCCCATAGATTTTCCAAGTCGCTTACCTAACACGCTGGAAAAGAATAACCAAACATCAATCATATGCACAGAATGGTATAAAATACTTTGAAATGAAATAACAATTTGCATACCTAAACTCAGGCTCCGCGCGCAAAGAAGCATATTTCAGAGTATTGTTACACGGAACAAGAGATCTTACATTGAGTTCCTCTAGTACATACTACCATGCAAGCAGAATACACAACTCATAAAGCAGTGGGCATATAAATAACAGCAAATACCATGAGAGTAAACTTGATCAAAGAAATTGAGGATTGCAGGGAGAATACAAGTTTAAAGAAAAACATTTATTTTATCAGCTATATAATGTAATGATAAAGAGATATTAAAAGTTTCACTTCCACGACTAGGAATGGAGTACAAACCTCTTTCAGTTTTCCAGCTATGTCATCAAGAAAGTCCACATCAGGATGAACAACAATCATCTCCCTGCGGTTTGTAAGAAGAGTAAAGCGAAACTAAGGAGGTAAAGAATGAAGAGGCAACCAAAAGTAAATGAGGAAGTATATAATTAAAAGGACCAATGAGTGAGGGATGAGCTTATAGGAGCACCTTAGTGGTGATTTAAGAGGCTTGTTGTGCCGTTCACGGATATTGCGTGCAAGATCAATAATGGTCATCATTCTTGCAACACTCTGTTCAATCCGTTCATCCCTCTACAATGAAAGAGATGCAATGTAACTTATTTCAAAAGATGATCATTTAGAAGATAGAAGGCAAAAGAAAGATTACAATGAATTAATTAAAAAAAAAGGTGAACATTGTCTAAATGTCAATATGTACCAAACTTTCTGCTTAAAAGCTAACCAAAGTTTCGTGGGAATTTTTTAAAAAAAGTCCAGAAATAAATATTTGTGAGATCATATGGCAGAGTTTTTTTCTCTAAAAATTCATAAATCTTGGATCGTCCAATTCATACAAAATTTCACAATTTGGGTAAGATGGTGTCTGGACATTCAAACTGACCCAAGATTGGCAGCCTAGAAACCATAAATAAGTTTAAAAATGTTAATCTATTAAACAAAATGAGCTTCCTACAACAGAGATTAAAAATACCTCTCCCTCTACTTGAGGAAAACTGCAGTAGTGAACACTTTCCTCTGATCCAGTACACACTCTCCGCAAATTTTGATACAGACCTTCTGAAAAGAAAGGTGTGAACGGTGCCATTACCTTACATGATATTAAAAGCACCTGAAAACCAATAGCATTCAATGCAAATGAGACTTTCAGCAAAGACCTCTTATCAAGACAATCAAGCAGCACAATAACCAGTAAATAGCAATAATAGCTAAAAGATTAGCCAAAGAAATGCTTTTAAAGCAGCACCAGGTGTTGATGTCCATATGTGACGAGTACACAAGGGTTTCAAATTTTTATGCGGACTATTGCAAGGACAAAAAAGTTAATCCAAAAATAAACGAGAATGAGGGAGATGTTCTTATTTTAAAACAAGATATGGTTATGACTTGGCATCAGCAAAAACAAAGTAAAAACAAGACAAGCATGCTTAATCACCTCTACAAAGCAGTAGTAATCCTTGAAAAAAGGGATTATATCCTTGATAGGGAAAGACAGAGCACCTGATAACTTTTTAAAGCAGAAATGATAATACTTATTTGAGTTTTATTCTTGGTATGAATGGTGACAAAGCATGTTTAAAAATTTTAAGCTTATCATAGGGTTCACCATGAAGTATTAGTGAGAGTACTACTTAAGTTTCCAAGATTGAAGAATAGTTAATGGATCAAGTACCCAGGAACAAGGTTGTGGACTTCGAAAAGACAAGTATATGACCTTTGAGGATATTGGTAGAAAAGGAAACTGCAACTTTGAGAAGGGAAGATGGTGTGCACTCGAGAAGAGGAAACCTACTTCAAATCAGATGAACATCTAGATCCAAAGAATTTCAACCAACAATTAGCTTAAATGTAAAATTGTTCTACACATGCAGAGCATCACTCACAAATCTGGCACTACCACAACCAGGTAATGAAACAACTAAAACCTCTACCACCTATGCTAACCAAGACAAGAATGCAAACAATTTTGGTTTCCATAATCAGAACATGATACTGAAGATACAAGTAATAGCACATAATCTAAGAGCACTATTCTAACACGTTATAGAAATTAGTGTCAAGTGAAATCATACATTATACAAAGTTGAAAGAGCAGTCCGGCAGTCTTCTTCACCAGTACGACCCTTTAATCTTTTGCGGTTGAATCGCACATAAATATTTGTAAGGTTGTCAAGAAACTTCAAAAGATATGGTACCACCTACAAAAGACGTGTTTGGAGAGATATTTATAAATGCTCATGACACGAGTTAATTTTTTTTATCTCCAAGTTCCATATGAGCCTTTTCAATTTTGTAGCATATTCCATATCCATGTACATTCAAGATTTATAGTATATTCCATAAGATCAGTTAATTCTTTATCTTCAAGTTCCATTTCTATATACACTCAGCAAAACTCCATATACTAACAGCAAAGTAATGGTTTAAAAACAGCTAACCGTGTAAAGGCGGTATGCATTCATTTCCTGACGAACAAAATGAACAAGACTCTGAGTAGCTGAGTTGATCCACTGATCAAGCACATTGGATGAATCTTGAAGAGTTGCTGAATCAGTAGGAGTAAATGGTGCAAGCCCTTCAACCTCGAGCCTCTTTGCATTCTGTACAAGGAACCGATAAGCATTGTACCAAGGAAGGAACACGTCTTTGACCTGGATTGAATTAAAATGATAGATTAGGAAAAGAGTCAAGTTAGCACAAAAGCAAGACAAAATAAAATATTTGAGCCTGTGTAAGATAAGAGACTGAAGAAATTTCCTAAATCCAAAAACGGTTCATGGAGATACTCACGACATTAAAAACACCTTCCTTTTTGAAACGCAGGGTCTCTGCACGCACAACTGGAGAGTTTATAAGGTATAATCGTAAAGCATCCTGTACAGAAGTCATACATAAACCTTGATATGAAAGAAACAAAGTTCTAATAAAAACCACAGAAAACATGAACAAGCAACTTGTTGGTCAAAAAGAAAACACCTAGATCAATAACCAAATGGAGTGCAATTTTATTTTAAGAGAAAGATGATTAACATGTTATAAAAAGAACTTACAGCTCCATAGTCATTAATAACATCCATTGGAGATGGATAATTTTTCAAACTTTTACTCATCTTCTTTCCATCCTCAGCCAGGACAAGTCCATTGCAAATGAGATTCCTAAATGCAGGTTTCCCAAATAATGCTGTAGACAACACCATGAGAGTATAGAACCTGCAATCCAAAACAAATACCCATGATTAGACTTGCTTAGTTCCTTGAATAACCGCTGTTGCACAAGTAACTAACAGGGAAACATAAACCTCAATCCCAATGGATACAATCTAGGGAAGGGAAATAAATACATAAATGAAATATTCAAGAAAAATATTGTTCCGGAATCATTGCAAAGATGTTTTTTTCTTCTTTGGAGAGAAAAGAACCCAAAGAACATCATGTTAAATTCTTTTCTTTGACATAAATGAAATATTGCCACCAATTAGAAGAGATTGCATCTCCTTACATACTTCAATTCTATTGTACTCAGTACAGACTCAATGTATTTTCTTGAAAAAACAGCAATATAGACTCATTTATGGGAGGTACAATGAAGTATTTAAAACTATGGAACCAACCATCCACGAGTTTGGTCTAGCCCTTCAGCCACGAAATGCCCAGGAAAATTTTTCTCAAAAAGTTCAACATTCTCAAACGGGTAATGGATATAAGCATAAGGCATCGACCCACTCTCAAACCAACAATCAAATACCTGCAAAAATTAAAACATTGAATCAAATTATCTGAAACAATGCATAAAATAAACTTGATATTGCACATAAAATAACATCCTGGTGGTATAGTCAAATGAAAAACTCTTCAGTAGAACATTGGAGGATGTAGCAGTTAAGACTAAGGTTCCAGTCCAGCCCTGCTTCATTAAGAACCAAAAAGTGTGGCAAGCATGCATGCATGCACCAATTTCTAGGGGACACAAGTGAACAATCTGACTAAAATTCTCAAGGAAATGATAGAAGTTATAAGCAAGCCAAGTATAGTATATTCAAAATCAATTCTGAATTAACCCAAGTCCTGCCCCTTGCTTCCTTGAGAACAAAAAAATATGTGAAGTATGCAGGCAATCCTATTTAGGCAAGACAAATGAATATAAAAAGTGAAATTATGAAACCAAGAATAGAAGTTAAAATGAAGCCATATTCAATGGGGTAGAAACCAGCAAAGGAAGTACTTTCATTAAAGGTGCAATGTTGTTAAGATGAGTTCCTCATTTGAGAACACAAACTGGTGTCATACAGAAAAACAAGAGGGGTGGGGGGGTGGGGTGGGGATAGGACATTCCATTAAAAACCCAGATCCAGTAGCTTACATCCTCTACACGTCGAAGCACACCAAATTCAGGACCACGACTGGATGGGATCGTGATGTGATCAATATTGTGACGATGCAGATCAAACACCTGCCAGATGACAAAAATGTATAGCATGGATAAGCACAACCACAAGCTCAACAGACATAGAAGAACCAGTGCGTGCATGAATGTTTAGATAACAGGTGGGAGGAATGTTCGCCATATGATCACCACTAGGTGATAGAAAACTATTAATAAGGTTATGGAATCATGCTAACTGCGTGATCAAAATTTAGCCATAAGTCAGCACCAAAAAGAATGTGTCTTGTGTGCTTATACGTGTAACCATAAGTCATTGCACAAGATATCCAAGGAGAATAAAAAAAAGAAAAAAGAATTAGCTTGCATAAACAGGGGAGAGAGAGAGAGAGATCATACCTTAACACCAGAAAGCTTTTCAAGTTTAGAGATAGAATCCATGACTATTACTTCTTCACCATCATCACTTATCCATACAGGTAGGGGAGTGCCCCAAAATCGACTTCTGCTAACAGCCCAGTCTCTAGCATTTTCAAGCCAATTGTGAAACCGTTTCTCCTGTTAAATTTGTCCAGAAAAATAAAAGAAAAAAAGCCAAAACTTCAACATTGCATGAAACCACAGTTTATTATGATTTATTGAGCACAATAACTTAACGACTGACAATTTCAGAACTTATCATGAACCATTTATTCAAAGTAAGATGCTGTTACAGCCATTAATATTAGGAAATGAAAACACTCATGGTCGATCAATTTGGAGTTTCATTTGTGAATATCATTACATAGAAGAAGAAAATGATTCCCACAGAAATGCATTTTTTTTCAACATTATAAGCCAATTTGATTTCATTGAAGCACATCAGACAAATTAATAATGATAGTTAACTTTTCCTTCTTACTCTT
>Ga0325401_1003567_pt1 | contig 14319 bp, 9 predicted proteins | sample PopdelMetagenome_FD_205666 | JGI IMG/M metagenome (GOLD analysis project Ga0325401, IMG submission 205666) | Populus deltoides microbial communities from Bellville, Georgia, United States - Xylem-PdKOR-R2 | ecosystem: Host-associated > Plants > Phyllosphere > Stem > Wood/Secondary xylem | place...
CTGGCCAGCGACGGCAAGAGTATGATGGCGACCTCGCTGCCCTTCTACCGGGTGGCTTGGGACCCGAGTGTAGTTGAGAAGGAAGTTTTTAAAAGTGGAGTCGATTCGTTAGCGATACTGCTGTCACGTTTCTTCGGTGACCGTTCGTCGCAAGAATACAAGCGTCGTCTGAAAAACGCTAAGAACGCCGGGGTGCGTTACGTGCGTCTGAACTCCCGCCAGATCAACTATCAGGAGAAGAAGCTGCTGTCCTCGTGGCCGGTGTTTCGGGCTGGCAAGAACAAGGGCGGCGTTATTTTCGAGAAAGTCGATAAGCGCTTCCGCCCGTTTGGCGGACTGGCGCAGCGCACCGTAGGCTTCCTGAACGAAGACAAAAACGGCGCGGGTCTAGAGTTTACCTACAACCGCTACCTGGCTGGTAAGGACGGCGAAGCGCTATTTGAGCGCCTGCCCGGTGGCAACAAGCCGATCTACGACGGTACCGAAGTGAAGCCGCAACCCGGCTACGACATTCAAACTACCCTCGACATCAACCTGCAAGACGTCGCCGAAAACGCCTTGTATAAATCACTTGTGCAGAACGACGCCCAATACGGCTGCGTGATTCTGATGGAAGTGCAAACCGGCGAAATCAAGGCCGTAGCCAACCTAGGTAAGGTGGCCGACGGCGTGTATCGCGAAGACTACAACTACGCCTTCGCCGACCAAGGCCGCACCGAGCCAGGTTCTACTTTCAAGCTAGCTTCTATGATGGCGCTGTTTGAGGAGAACCCCAACATCTCCCTCGACGACACCGTGAACACGGGTCGCTCGGGTTCTATGCGGATTGGCGGTGCCGTGAAAACGGATACACACGCCTACGGCAAGGTGTCGGTGAAGCACGTAATCGAGGTTTCGTCGAACATCGGCGTAGCGGTGCTCATCGACCGGGAATTTAATAAGAAGCCTGAGCGCTACGCTGAACACCTGAAGAAATTCGGTTTGAACCGGCCCCTCGGTTTTCAAATGTCGGGAGAAGCTAGACCTTATATAAAGGACCCTACCGACCGCTCTTGGAGCCGCACCTCGCTCACGACGATGTGCATTGGCTACGAGCTGAAGCTAGCTCCGCTGCAAACGCTGGCCTTCTATAACTCCATTGCTAATAATGGCGTGAAGGTGCAGCCGATGATTGTGAAGGAAATCAAGCAGAACGGCCAAGTGCTAGAGCACTACGAGCCCAAAGTGCTGATTCCTAAAATCTGCTCCGATGAGACCCTCGCCAAACTGCGCGCGATGTTGGAAGGGGTAGTGGTAGAAGGTACGGCCCGCGCCATTCGGACGCCCGACTACTCCATCGCAGGCAAAACCGGTACGGCTTGGAAATTCAAAAACGGCCAGTACACCAAAATGTACTCCACCAGCTTCTGCGGCTACTTCCCCGCCAACAAGCCCAAGTACAGCTGCATCGTGGTAGTTGACTCGCCAAAGCGGGGCAACTGGTCGGGCGCACAGGTAGCCGCGCCGATCTTCCGCGAGGTAGCCGACAAAGCCATGGCCCGCGACGCCGCCAGCCAGCGGCCACTCCTAGCCCGTGCGCCGGTGAATAAGTCGTATGTGCCGCTGGTGAAAGCCGGCATGCAAGACGAACTGATGGAAGTGTGCCAGCAGCTAGGGGTGAGCACTCACTCTCGCGCTGAGGGCGACGACTGGGTACGCGCCACTACGTCGTCTGACTCTGGTACCAAGTCGCTCACGTGGCAATCGGCGGCGGTGCGGCCCGGCCGGGTGCCCAACGTGCAAGGCCTGACGTTGCGCGATGCACTGTTCCTGCTCGAAAACCGCGGCTTGCGTGTGCGTACGCTGGGCAGCGGCCGCGTGCAGCGCCAGTCGATTGCGGCGGGTAGTCCCGCACGGCGCGGTTCGCTGATCACCTTGGAACTAGCGCCAATTGGTACTGCGCCAACGATCATCACGCCCGTTGCGCCGCCTGCCACCGCGCCACTGGCCGATATGAAATCATCAACCCAATCTGAGAACGTAGGGGCTAAGACGGAAGCCAAAACGGCGTCGAAGTCGAAAGTCTAGAACGCAGCTGCTAGCTACCTAGGTCATTGACTTAGGGAACAGCTCTTTCCCAAAAGCTACCAGCACAAACACCCTGCTTTAGAATGTCAACCATACCACCCACCACCCATTCGCTTACGGATCTGCTGACGGCCGTCACGGTACAGGCGCAGCACGGGCCCGCTGATGTGCGCGTCAGTGGCCTCACGCTCGACTCACGGCAGGCGGCGCCGGGGCTAGCTTTCTTCGCTTTGCGTGGTGCCCAAACCGACGGTCACCAGTTTATTGCTAAAGCGGTAGAGCAGGGCACGGCAGTAGTGGTGTGTGAAGAACTGCCGGCTGAGCTGAACCCTGCCACCGCTTACGTGCAGGTGCCTAACAGCGCCGAGGCTATGGCGCACATGGCAGCAGCCTTCTACGATCATCCTTCCAAGAAGCTAAAGCTGGTAGGCGTAACGGGGACAAACGGCAAAACCACCTGCGCCACGTTGCTGCACAAGCTGTTTCGCGAGCTAGGTTACCATGTTGGTTTGCTGAGCACGGTGCAGAACCAGATCGACGAAGAAGTAGTACCCGCCACCCACACCACGCCCGATGCCATTCGGCTGAATGCGTTGCTGGCGCAAATGGTGCAGGCGGGCTGCACGCATACCTTTATGGAGGTGAGCTCGCACGCCGTGGTGCAGCACCGCGTAACGGGTTTGCAGTTTGCGGGCGGCATCTTCACCAACCTCACCCACGACCACCTCGACTACCACGGCACGTTCGACGAATATCTGAAGGCCAAAAAAGGCTTCTTCGATAGTCTACGCAAAACGGCTTTCGCCCTCACCAACGTCGACGACAAGCGCGGCATGGTGATGCTGCAAAATACCGCCGCCCGCCGCGAAACGTATTCGCTGCGCGGCCTAGCTTCTTTCCGCGCCCGGCTTGTGGAAAATGCGGTGCACGGCTTACACTTAGAAATCGACGGGCGCGACGTGCAGTTTCGTCTCATCGGCGTCTTCAACGCCTATAACCTCGTGGCCGTGTACGGCGCCGCCGTGTTGCTAGGCGAAGATGCTACTGAGGTGCTGACCATCCTGTCGGGCCTGACTTCCGCGCCGGGCCGCTTCGAGCCGACAGTATCGGCGAAGACGCGCGTGACGGGCATTGTCGACTACGCCCACACGCCCGACGCGTTGGAAAACGTGCTCAGCACCATCGCTCAAATTCGGCAACCTAGTCAGCAGGTGATTACCGTTGTGGGCTGCGGCGGCAACCGCGACGCCGCGAAGCGCCCCATCATGGCAGGCCTCGCCGTGAAAGGCTCTAACCGCGTCGTGCTCACGTCTGATAACCCGCGCTTCGAAGACCCCAATGACATCCTGGCCCAGATGCAGGCTGGCGTGCCGGCTCAGGAGCAGGGTAAGGTGCTTACCATTCCTGATCGGCGCGAAGCCATCAAAACCGCGTGTGCCCTAGCCCAGCCCGGCGATATTGTGCTGGTAGCGGGTAAAGGACACGAGACCTACCAGGAGATAAAAGGCGTGCGGACGAGCTTCGACGACAAACAGGTTTTGCAAGAAATGTTTGACCTATTAGGAAAATAAGCGACTGACCTAGCCAAAAACCCGCAAAAAGACAACAGTTGACCGCAATCCAAAAAACGAAATCTTTGCAGCTTGGAATAATCTCAACTGCCACCCGCTGACCTCCGCGCCCATGCTTTATTACCTTTTCACGTACCTCTACAAACATTATCACCTGCCGGGCGCGGGTGTGTTCCAGTTCATTTCGTTTCGGGCGGCTATGGCGGTGATTACCTCACTGCTCATCGCGCAGGTTTTCGGTAAAAATCTAATTCGCATTCTCCAGCGCAAGCAAGTTGGCGAGAGTATCCGCGACCTAGGTTTGCAGGGTCAGATGGAGAAGAAAGGTACCCCCACCATGGGCGGCCTGATCATCTTGCTCGCTATTCTGGTGCCGGTGCTGCTGTTTGCCAAGCTCGACAACATCTACATTGTGTTGATGCTGCTAAGCACCATCTGGCTCGGCCTGATTGGCTTCCTCGACGACTATATTAAAGTAGTAAAGAAGGACAAAGAAGGCTTGGCGGGGCGCTTCAAAGTGCTAGGTCAAGTAGGCCTAGGTATCACGGTGGGGTGGGTGCTATTCTTCAGCAACGACGTGACAGTACGCCAGTACCTGCTGCCCAACGGGCAGCTTTCGGCCGTAGATGCCAGCTCCGTGTACCAGGATGTAAAGCTGATGATTACGACCATTCCCTTCGCCAAAAACAACGAACTGAACTACGGCAACTTGTTCCAGTACGCGGGGCCGTACTTCAACGGGCTCTACAGCTTCCTCTACATCCCGATTGTCATCCTGATCATCACGGCGGTGAGCAACGGCGCCAATATCACCGACGGCCTCGATGGCCTCGCGGCTGGTACCTCGGCTATCATCGGCATTACCCTAGCCATCTTCGCTTTCGTGAGTGGTAACTCCATTTTGGCTGACTACTTGGACATTATGTACATCCCCAATTCTGGGGAGTTGGTAATCTTCTGTACGGCTTTCGTGGGGGCGTGCGTGGGCTTTTTGTGGTACAACAGCTACCCGGCCCAGGTCTTTATGGGCGACACGGGTTCCTTGGCTATTGGGGGCATCATCGCGGTGCTAGCCCTCATCGTGCGCAAAGAGCTGCTGATTCCGATTCTCTGCGGCATCTTCCTTATTGAGAACCTGTCGGTGATGGTGCAGGTGAGCTACTTCAAATACACCAAGCGCAAGTATGGCGAAGGCAAACGCCTGCTGCGCATGTCGCCCTTGCACCACCACTACCAAAAGCTAGGGTACCATGAATCCAAAATCGTGTCGCGCTTCTGGATTGTGGGCATCATGCTAGCCGTTTTGACTCTGGTAACGCTAAAGCTTCGCTAACTCCTCAGGAACCCGACGTAAGAGCTAGGCTCTTGTCTTCTCCTTACTTCTTCGTTCTACGCCTTTTCTTCCCATGTCTCAAAAAATCGTCATCCTCGGTGCAGCTGAAAGTGGAGTAGGAGCCGCGCTCCTAGCTCAGGCCAAAGGCTTCGACGTGTTCGTATCCGACCGCAGTCCGATCCAGCCTATCTATAAGGAGAAGCTGACGAAGGCCGGTATTCGCTTTGAGGAAAACACGCATACCCTCGACGAGATTCTGACGGCCGAAGAAGTGATTAAGAGCCCCGGCATTCCGGAGAAAGCACCGGTTATTCAGGCGTTGCGTGAAAAGCAGATTCCGGTCATTTCCGAAATCGAGCTGGCTGGCCGCTACACCAAGGCGAAGTGCATCTGCATCACTGGCACCAACGGCAAGACGACCACCACGCTGCTCACCTATCACCTGCTCAAAGAAGCGGGGTACAACGTGGGCCTGGCCGGCAACGTGGGCTATTCATTGGCCGAACAGATTATCGAAGACAAGTACGAGTACTACGTGGTAGAGCTCAGCAGCTTCCAGCTCGACGATACCCACGAGTTCCGCCCTTGGATTGCAGTGCTGCTCAACATCACCCCCGACCACCTTGACCGCTACGGCTACTCGCTCGAAACCTACGCCCAAGCCAAGCTGCGTATTGCCAAAAATCTAAAAGGCAGCGACTTCTTCATCTACAACGCCGACGACGCCGTCACACAAAAGCTATTTCAGTCGGTTTTCTGCGAAGCTACGCTGCTGCCCTTCAGCCTACACAAGCGCCCCGATTATCAGCTTTCGGGTTATTACTGCGCCGAGCAGGAAGTATGCTTGCCTATGTCGGCCGTACGCACGGATGACGACGTGCACCTGAGCACGGCTGCTTCGCCGCTGATCGGGCAGCATAATCGGCAGAATACCTTGGCCGCCGTGTTGGCAGCCCGCGCCGCTGGCGTAGAACCCGTGATGATTGAAGTGGCCCTAGGTACTTTCCGCAACGCCGACCATCGCCTGCAACCCGTGGGAGAAATCAATGGGGCTCGCTTCATCAACGACTCCAAGGCGACCAACGTGGAAGCCGCTTGGTACGCCCTCGATGGCATTCGGCAACCCATTATCTGGATTGCCGGCGGCACCGACAAAGGCAACGATTACACCACACTAATTCCGTTGGCCAAGTCGCGCGTGAAGGCGCTGATTTGCCTTGGGGTCGATAATGAAAAGCTCAAAGCCTCGTTCGGCGAGGTAGTGCCGCACCTGGAGGAAACACAAAGCGTGGAAACCGCCGTGCGCCGCGCCGTGGATCTATCACAGCCCGGCGACGTGGTGCTGCTCTCGCCCGCCTGCGCCAGCTTCGACTTGTTCAAGAACTACGAAGACCGCGGCCGGCAATTTGCCGCCGCCGTCGAAATGGTCGCCAAGGAGCGAAGTAGTGAAATTTCTCACCCGGCCTAGGTTTCAGTTCGTCACTCCTTATTAATCAGCCACTCAGTTACTCTTCTATGGAACCCATTAAGCTCTGGCTGCAACGCAACCTCAAAGGTGACCCCGTTTTGTGGGGCATCGTTATCCTGTTTTCTTTCATCAGCATTGCGGTGGTGTACTCGGCCACGGGCACGCTGGCGTACAAGAAGATGGGTGGCAATACGGAGTACTTTCTCATCAAGCACACTGGTTTGATCTTGGTGGGCTTGGTGTTTATGTGGGGCGCCCACCGCATCGACTACCGCTATTACTCGCGCCTGTCGCTGTACGCCTTGCTGCTATCGGTGCCGCTGCTGCTGTTCACGTTCTTCTTCGGCGGCACCACGCTCAACGACGCCTCGCGCTGGCTGACCATCCCCATCATCAACCAAACGTTTCAACCTTCTGACCTAGCTAAGCTAGCCCTCATTGCGCACCTAGCCAGCATGTTGAGCCGCCGGCAGCAGCACGTGCAAGACTTCAAAACGACGCTGCTGCCCGTAATGCTGTGGGTTGGTTTGATCTGCGGCATCATCATTATGAGTAATGCTTCGACGGCACTGCTGCTGTTTGTGACGTGTCTGCTGCTGATGTTTATTGGACGCGTACCGCTCAAGCAAATGGTGGTGATGGTCGCCATCGGGTTAGTCGTAGGTGGGGTAGGGCTAGCTTCAGGACAGCGCTACAAAACGGTGGTGAGCCGCATCTCAAGCTTCACCGATAAATCGAAGCCGGTTCCCTTTCAGCTGGAACATAGCTATATTGCCATTGCAACAGGCGGCGTGACGGGCAAGGGGCCAGGCAAGAGCACAGAGCGCAACATTTTGCCGCACCCGTACTCTGACTTTATCTACGCGGTTATCATTGAAGAGTATGGCATGGCGGGCGGCGCTTTCGTGCTGTTCCTCTACCTAGCTTTTCTCTATCGAGGGCTGAAGACGGTGATGAACAGCGCAGGGGCTTTTGGCGGGTTGCTTTCGGCGGGGCTGAGCTTCAGTTTGGTCTTGCAGGCCATGGTAAACATGGGCGTAGCCGTGGGCCTAGGTCCGATTACGGGGCTGCCGCTGCCGCTGCTGAGCATGGGAGGAACGTCACTGATTTTTACCGGTATCAGCATCGGTATTATTCTAAGTGTGAGCCGCGGCGAAATGGAAGTTCGCCCCATGAACGACCAGCCCAGCGACACGCCCCGCATCCCGAAAAAGACGGCCTACGCATAACCAAATGTTAGGTAGTTGAGCTGCAAAAGATGACAAAGAATAGATAGCCTTTTTTCCTTGGCTTTAGTTAACTAGAGGGTAGCATTAGTCTGAACCAGTTGAAACCACCCATTCAACATGCAAAGCGCCACACCCACCATCACCACCCCACCCATGCCCGAGTCAGGATTCAATCCTAAGCCTACCAAAATGTCTCCTACGCCCTACCGCGTTATCATCAGCGGCGGGGGCACGGGCGGGCATATATTTCCGGCGGTGGCTATTGCCAACGAGCTGCGCCGTCGGCAGCCTGAGGCGGAGATTCTGTTCGTAGGAGCCAATGGCCGCATGGAAATGACCCGCGTGCCCGAAGCCGGTTATGAGATTGTAGGTCTTGATATTAGCGGCTTGCAGCGCCGCCTCACGCCGCAAAACTTGTTGTTCCCAGTGCGGGTGTTTCGCTCAGTGCGCAAGGCTGGTAAACTGCTGGAAAACTTCCGCCCCGATGCCGTAGTGGGGGTAGGAGGGTACGCCTCGGCGCCAGTGCTGATAGCGGCTACTTCGCGCGGCATCCCGGCGCTTATTCAGGAGCAAAACTCTTACGCTGGCCTCGTTAACAAGCTGCTCAGCCGCCGCGTCGACCGCATTTGCGTGGCTTACGAAGGCATGGAAAAGTTCTTCCCCGCCAGCAAGATCGTGCTAACCGGCAACCCCGTGCGAACGGAAATTGCGGGCGGTGGCAGAGCGGAAGCGTTACAATTTTTTGGTCTTTCGCCCGCAAAGAAAACGCTTCTGGTAGTTGGCGGGAGCCTAGGTGCCCGCACCCTCAACCAAGCCACGGCCGCCGCCCTGTCGCGGTTACGTGAGGCAGGGGTGCAGCTCATTTGGCAGACGGGCAAATTGTATTATCCCGAAGCCCAGCAACAAGCCGCTAGCTATGCCGAAGCCGGTTTAAAAGCAATGGAGTTTGTGAAGCGCATGGACCTAGCTTATGCCGCGGCCGATGTGGTAATATCCCGCGCTGGTGCGCTGTCGGTGTCGGAGCTGTGTCTCACAGGTAAGCCCAGCATCCTGGTGCCCTCGCCCAACGTAGCCGAAGACCACCAAACCAAAAACGCCCTAGCCTTAGTAGAGCGCAACGCGGCCCTTTTGGTAACCGATGCTGAGGCGCCTACCACACTCTACGACGCAGCCCTAGCCTTACTAGAGGACCCAGCTCGCCAACAACAACTCAGTCAAAACGTGCGCTGCCTGGCGCACCCCGATGCCACAACGGCTATTGTGGATGAACTTTTAGCCTTGATGGACCGCGCATGAACCCAGTAGCATCCTTTCCTTACGTCTACTTCTTGGGTATTGGCGGCATTGGTATGTCGGCGCTGGCCCGTTGGTTTCAAGCCAACGGCCATCAGGTCAGCGGCTACGACAAAACCAGCACGCCCCTTACCGAAGCGCTGTCGGCGGAAGGCATTGCGGTGCACTATGAGGATGCGGTAGAAAATATTCCGGCTGAAGTACGAGATAGCAAGGAGCAAACTTTGGTAGTGCTCACCCCTGCCATTCCCGCTAACCACCAAGAGTGGGCGTGGCTGCGCGAAAACGGCTACGATATTCGCAAGCGGAGCCAAGTGCTAGGTCTGCTTACCGCCGGCCAGCGCACCATAGCGGTAGCCGGTACCCACGGCAAGACGACTACCTCCTCGATGGTGGCGCATTTGCTCCACCATGCGGGCGTGCCGTGTGCGGCGTTTTTGGGCGGTATTGCCGTGAACCTAGGTTCTAATTTGCTGCTGCCACCGAAAACCGATGGCGAGCAATCGGCCAATGTGCCGGTGGTGGTAGAAGCCGATGAGTACGACCGCAGCTTCCTGACACTGTACCCCGACGTAGCCATCGTGACTAGTACCGACGCCGACCACCTCGATATCTATGGGGATAAAGACGCGCTAGTTGATTCGTTCCGCAAGTTTGTGAGCCAGATCAAACCGGGTGGTCTGCTGCTACTCAACCACACCGCCGACCCTAGCCTAGCTGATGCGGTGCCGGCCGGCGTGCGCGTGGTACGCTACGGTTTGGAGGCCGCGCAAGCCGCCGATCTGTACGCAACCAACATCACGGCGCACGGCCATCAGTTCCGCTTCAACCTGCACGGACCCTTCGGCGAAGTGGCCGATTTGGAGTTGGCGGTGCCCGGTTATCACAATGTGGAAAATATGTTGGCAGCTTCTTGCGTGGCGCAATTAGAAGGTGTTCAGGCGGATAAGTTGAAAGCCGCCGTAGCCGCCTACAAAGGCGTGAAACGTAGATTCGAATTTATCGTAACAGCGGGCCGGAAAGTATATGTAGATGACTATGCTCACCACCCGCGCGAAATCGAGGCGTTCTTACGTTCTCTGCGGGCGCTCTATCCGGAGCAACGCCTTCGCGTCGTGTTTCAGCCCCATTTGTTCACTCGTACCCGTGACTTTGCGCCGGGCTTCGCCGAAAGCCTGAGCCTAGCTGACGAGGTGGTGATGCTGGATATCTATCCGGCCCGGGAGCTGCCCATTGCGGGGGTGACGTCAGATATGATTCTTTCGCAGGTAACCGCCCCGCGCAAGACCTTGCAAACCAAAGAACAGGTGTTGGCAACTGCCAAAACTGATACCGATTTTGACGTGCTGGCAACTGTCGGCGCGGGTGATATTGACCAACTAGTACCCCACTTACGAACTATCCTAACGGAGCGCTGGAATGGAGCTGAAGCGTAGAGCCAACAATCTGATTTTCGCTACTGTGTGCCTGGTGCTGCTCACGGGGTTAGCGGTGTTTGCCGGCGTGCGGCAGGCCAGCCGACCTGTGAGCAACGTTATCGTGAACATCAGCAATGAGTTCAACAACTATTTCATCAGCGAAAAGGAAGTCACAGCGTTGCTCACCCGCAATGGTCAACAGCCACTAATAGGTGCCGACCCTAGCGAGCTAGACTTGAAAGCGCTGGAAGCCCGCTTGCGGGCGCACAGCTTCGTGAAGGACGCTCAGGTGTACCGCGACCTAGCCGGCAACCTGCACGCCGACGTGCGCCAAAGCCGCCCCATCGCGCGCCTCACCCACAACGACACCCGCCTCGATACCTACCTCGATACGGAAGGGCAGCAACTGCCACTTTCACCCTTGTTCACGGCCCGGGTCGTACCCGTGTCGCGGGTCAGCGGGCCCCCGTTGCAGCCTGGATTTTTTCGGGACTCCACTGGGCATCGTTATTTGGATTTTCTGCGTTACATTGATGAGCATCCGTTCTGGCGCGCCCAGGTCGCGGAGGTGTTTATCGCGCCCAACGGGAAGGTTTCTTTCACCCAACAAGTAGGAGACCAACGTGTCGAATTTGGCTCTCCTGATAATATTTCAGAAAAATTCGCGAAACTAATGGTATTTTACCGGCAAATTCCGCCGGCCCTGGGTTGGGACACGTACCACCGTGTCAATGTCGAATTCAAGGACCAGATCATTTGCGAATAACTGACCTCTACGCTACGACACGCCGCTAGGCGTTTTCGAAGAACAACCTCTTGCAACTAAATTATAACTCTCTCTCGCCCGTCTCTACCCATGCAAAACGATAAGATTGTAGTCGGCCTCGACATTGGCACCACTAAAATTTGCGCCCTAGTTGGGCGAAAGAACGAGTTTGGCAAACTTGAAATCCTTGGCATGGGCAAAGCGGTGTCGGAAGGCGTCGTGCGTGGCATCGTGTCAAACATTGATAAGACCGTTGATGCCATCAAGAAAGCCATTCGTCAGGCCGAAGAACAATCAGGTATCAACATTGGCGTAGTCAACGTGGGTATTGCCGGGCAGCACATCAAGAGCCTGCAACACAACGGCAGCATCACGCGCGCCTCCATGGACAATGAGATCACTGTGGACGACGTCAACCGCCTGACCAATGACATGTACCGTCTGGTGACCCCACCCGGCTCGGAAATCATCCACGTAATGCCCCAAGACTACAAGGTGGATTACGAGGAAGGTATCCTTGACCCCGTGGGTATGTCGGGCGTGCGCTTGGAGGGCAACTTCCACATCATCACGGCCCAGAGCACGGCTATTAACAACATTAATAAGTGCGTGACTAAGGCCGGGTTGGAAATCGACAACCTGATCCTGGAACCTCTGTCATCGAGCATGTCGGTGCTGAGCGAAGAGGAGAAAGAGGCCGGCGTGGCGCTGATCGACATTGGCGGCGGCACCACCGACCTAGCTATCTTCAAGGACGGCATTATTCGTCACGCGGCGGTACTGCCTTTCGGCGGCAACATCGTGACGTCGGATATCAAGCAAGGCTGCTTGGTGATGCAGAATCAGGCGGAGCAGCTCAAGGTGAAGTTCGGCAAAGCCATTGCCGAGGAAGCCAGCGACTACGAAATCGTGAGCATCCCTGGCCTGCGCGACCGAGCTCCTAAGGAGATTTCCCTCAAAAACCTCGCTCATATTATTGAGGCGCGGATGGAGGAAATTATCGAGTTGGTATACGCTGAGATTCAGCGCACTGGCCACGGCGATAAGCTAGCTGCCGGTATTGTGCTGACCGGTGGTGGCTCGCAGTTGCAGAACCTCGTGCAGCTAACAGAGTATATCACTGGTATGGATACTCGTATCGGCTACCCCAACGAGCACCTAGGTAAGAGCAAGATTGAGGCGGTGAAATCGCCGATGTACGCTACTACCGTTGGGCTCGTGCTGTCGGGCTACCGCTCTATCGATGAGCGTGTAACCCGCAGCTATGAAGAGGAGCCGCAGCTGCCTGCGTACCGTCCGGCCCCGGAAGTTCGGCCTACGCCGCCGCCCGCGCCTACGCAGCAGCAACAACAGCCCGAGCAACCTGCCCCGCCGAAGAAAACTTCGGGCGCCGGCAAGTTCTTCATGGACATTATCAGCCGCACGAAAGGGCTGCTGATTGACGATTTTGACGATAAACAGTATTAGTTTAAAGGCTAAATTGTCCAATGACTAAATGCCTGAACTGGTGATTAACCGACTTTTGCTACTTGCCATCGTCAGTTACTCCCAATTCGGCCAGTTTAGTCATTTGCCATCCAACATCTGACCTGTCAACAATGAATTATAAATTCGACATCCCGGCGCAATCCGACTCCATCATCAAGGTGATTGGCGTGGGTGGGGGCGGCTCCAATGCCGTCAACCACATGTTCAGCCAAGGTATCAAAGACGTTGAGTTCGTCATTTGCAACACCGACAAGCAGGCGCTGCAAAGCAGCACCGTACCTAACAAACTCCAAATTGGCGTCGACCTAACCGAAGGGCTAGGGGCAGGCGCCAATCCAGAGCGCGGTAAGCAAGCGGCTATCGAAAGCCGCGAGCAAATCCGTGAGCTGCTCAGCAACGGCACCAAGATGGTCTTTATCACCGCTGGTATGGGCGGTGGTACGGGCACAGGTGCGGCGCCCGTTATTGCCAAAGTAGCGAAGGAGCTAGGTGTCCTCACCGTAGGCATCGTGACGGCTCCCTTCATGTTTGAAGGCAAAAAGAAGCGTCAGCAGGCCGAGCACGGTATCAAAGAGCTGAGCGAAAACTGCGACACGGTGCTGGTGATTCTCAACGACAAGCTCCGCGAGATTTTCGGCAACCTACCTATTCGCGCCGCTTTCGCTAAAGCAGATAATGTACTGAGCACGGCAGCTAAGAGTATCGCGGAAATCATCACGGTAACTGCCGAGGTGAACGTGGACTTTGAAGACGTGAAAACGGTAATGAAGGACAGCGGTGCCGCCGTAATGGGCAGCAGCATCACGGAAGGTGAAAACCGCGCCCACCGTGCTGCTGAGGAAGCCTTGGCTTCGCCGTTGCTCAACAACACCGATATTCACGGCGCCCAGAAGATCCTGCTCAGCATCATGTCAGGTGACCAGGCCGAGCTGGAAATGGACGAACTCACCGAAATTACGGAGTACATCCAGGACAAAGCCGGTCAGGACGCTGAGGTAATCTTCGGCCACGGCATCGACTCGACCCTAGGTCAGAGCATCCGCGTAACAGTTATTGCCACCGGCTTTGCCCGCGAAACGCACAACATCAGCATTCAGGGGCTAGGTACGAAATCAGAGTCGGGCCCTGACGCCCAGATTAATCTGTTCGATAAGGATCGGCAGGAGGCATCGGTACCAGTTGTGCCAACCTTTAGCTCGCCTGCTCCGGCGCCCGTAGCGGCTGCTCCTGAGCCGCCGAAGGTGACATTCGATCTGGAGACTTCGCCATACTCGGCACCTGTGCCGCCGGTGGCAGCTCCCTCGTCGCCTACGCCAGATCCGGTGGTCTATCAGCAAGCGGCGCCTCAGCCGCCAGCACCGGCACCTGTGCCCTCGGCACGGCCTTCGCTAGATGCTCGGGCTGAAGAGCGTCGTCGTCGGTTGCAAGAGCTGAGCAATGGCCTGACCAACGAAGCCATTAAGGATCAGCTAGATACACCCGCTTATCTGCGTCGACAGGTGAAACTGGAGAACGTGGTGCCTTCAAGCGAGCGTAATATCTCGCGCTTCAACTTGTCTGATGACAATGAGTTGCTCGGCGACAACCGCTTCCTACACGACAACGTCGATTAGGCGTTAGGATATCAATAGAAAAAGCTAGGCCTGCTGAAATTACTTCAGCAGGCCTAGCTTTTTTCGGAGCTTT
>Ga0325401_1003568_pt1 | contig 14318 bp, 11 predicted proteins | sample PopdelMetagenome_FD_205666 | JGI IMG/M metagenome (GOLD analysis project Ga0325401, IMG submission 205666) | Populus deltoides microbial communities from Bellville, Georgia, United States - Xylem-PdKOR-R2 | ecosystem: Host-associated > Plants > Phyllosphere > Stem > Wood/Secondary xylem | place...
TGGATTTGGATTACCAGGGCCAAATGGCTCCATCTGGTAGAGCACCCGGTAGAAGCTGCTCGTCACCTCGTTTAAACGCAATAAGCCATCAATCTCGACTGGCGGAATGAGCTGCTCGGGGCGAATGCGCCCGGATACGATGCGCTCAAAGCGCTCCTGAAACGCTGGCACGTTTTCGATGGGCATGGTCAGACCCGCAGCGTACATGTGCCCACCGTACTGGTCGAGCAGGTCGGCGCACTCGCCGATGGCCTCGTGCACGTCGAAGCCGATAACTGAACGCGCTGAGCCCGTGGCTTTGCCGTTACTTTCCGTCAGGATGATGGTGGGACGGTAGTACTTGTCGATGCAACGAGAAGCCACGATACCCACCACGCCCTTGTGCCAATCTTGTTTGAAGAGCACCGTGGTGCTGGCATTGCGCAGCACCAGGCTATCCTCAATCATTTGCAGCGCTTCCTTCGTGATGCTCGTATCGAAGCCGCGCCGCTCGGTGTTAGTTTTATCCACTACACCCGCCTTTTGGATAGCGTCTTCCTTCGTAGCAGCTAGCAACATAGCCACGGAGCGTTTAGCATCGCCCATGCGGCCAGCAGCATTGATGCGTGGGGCAAAGCCAAACACGAGGCTGCTGATATTTAGTGTGGCTTCGCGCAGGCCCGCTAGCTCGCGGAGCGCATCTAGGCCAGGCCGCATCGGCCGGCTGTGGTCGTTGAGCAGGCGCAAGCCGTGGTAAGCGAGGATGCGGTTTTCGCCGTAGATCGGCACAATGTCGGCGGCAATGCTCACCGCTAGCAGATCCAGCAGATTATGGAGTGGCTCCTCGTCAAAGCCCTGGTTCTGGCTGAAAGCCTGCATCAGCTTGAAGCCCACCCCGCAGCCTGATAGATTCTTATCCGGGTAAGGGCAATCAGGGCGCTTGGGGTCGAGTACGGCGACGGCCGCCGGAATTTCCTCGCCGGGCAAGTGGTGGTCGCAGATGATAAAGTCGACCCCGCGCTCAGTGGCGTACACAACTTTCTCCACGGCTTTCACGCCGCAGTCGAGGGCGATGATAAGCTCAAAGCCATGCTGCACGGCATACTCGATGCCCGCCTCCGAAACGCCATAGCCTTCCTGGTACCGGTCGGGAATGTAATAGTCGATGCGCTCGGGCCCAAAGAAGGGACACAGATAGGCATACACCAGCGCCACAGAAGTAGTACCGTCTACGTCATAATCGCCGAATACGAGTACTTTCTCGCCACTGTGCAGGGCCCGAACGAGGCGCTCGACGGCCCGGTCCATGTCACGCATCAGCAGCGGGTTGGGCAGTTCCGTCAGGCTAGGTCGGAAATACGCACGGGCTTCTTCGAAAGTGCACACGCCCCGCTGGCAAAGCAGCGCAATAATCGCCTCGTTAATACGCAATGCATCGGCTAGATGCCGGACCTGCGTCGGGTCGGGCGCGGGCTTGCGTATCCATCGTTTTTCCATACTCGGCGGGAACTATATCGGGGCGTTATCTTCAAAAGTACGAAGAAAACAACGTCGGGCCATTCTTGGTCTGTCAGCTACTTCCCAAAATCGTACTTTTGGCGGGCGTCCCCCTCCCTTTCCCGCATGAAAAAGCTCCGTGAGTTCTACCATCAATACCAGCAGTACATCCTCTCCGACGGCCTGATGTACCTAGGCTTCTTTGTGTTTCTTGGCCTGCTGTCCGTGTTCTTCCGATAGAAATACACCGCGGTCCATTGCGCTAAGCTAGGTCTTGCCTGTAGTTGCTGGAAGCAGAACGGCCACGCTTCGGGAGGCGAAGCATGGCCGTTGGCCTTTAAATGCTTGGTCTGCGTTCTACCAAGGTAGCAGACCATCAGAAGAAGAAGAGGTGCCAGTGGGGCCATCAGCTGGCAGCAGTGCTAGCCGAATGGCCTCCGCTGCACCCTGCGCGGGGGTGTCCGTGCCCGCAAAGCCATTTAGGTCGGTGGCCGTGTAGCCGGGGTTGGCTGAATTTACCTTAATAGCCGTATCCCGTAGTTCGTAAGCTAGCTGCACGGTGAGCATGTTCAGCGCGGCCTTCGAGGCAGAGTATCCTAACAGAGCCCAATCGTGCTGACCAACGATGGTGAGTGAGCCCAATGGGCTCGACACGTTGACAATGCGCCCCGCCGCGGCCTGCTTTACTAACGGTAAGAACGTTTGGGTGACGGCCAGCGTGCCCAAGAAATTGGTATGGAGTACTTGCTCCACGCTGCGCACATCGGCCTTGCTAGGCGAACCGTCGCCAGCAACGTTGATGCCCGCATTGTTCACTAGAATATCGAGGTGGCCTTCTTCGCGTTGCAGGTACGCGGCGGCCGCGTCGAGTGAGGCTTGGTTAGCTAGGTCCAATTCCAAGAACAGGACGTCGCCAGCAGCTGCCAATTCCTCAACAGCCTGCTGGCCCTTTGTTGTCTCCCGAGCCCCTAGGTATACCCGGCAGCCTGCTTGTAGCAGCCCCCGCACAATTTCTAACCCGATGCCTTTGTTGCCGCCGGAGACCAGCGCAATTTTCTTATTTGTCATGTTGCCTGTGGGTTTGACCTCTCTGAACAGGGAGGTGAGTAAGTACACCCAAAGGTCTGGGAGAGTGGCGGGCAGCAAACTTCGCCAGTCAATCCATCTGTTTTAGATTTCAAACATGTTAGACGCCGAAGACGGCCAGATGCCGAAAGTCGCCAGGCGTTTGACTAGCTTGGCGCTTGAAAAAGGTACAGAAGTGGGCAACATCGGCAAACCCTAGGCTGTCGGCAATTTCCGAGATGCTCCAGGTGGTTTGCTTCAGCAGTAGCTTGGCCTCTTGCGTTAGGCGCTTGCTGATGAGAGCAGTGGTGGTGTGGCCGGTTGTCTCCTTCAGCACGCGGTTGAGGTGGTTGACGTGCACAGCTAATTGGTCGGCATAGTCGGTGGCGGTGCGCAGGCGTAATGGCGGTTGTGCGCTTTGGCGCGGAAACTGCCGCTCCAGCAACTCCGTGAATTGAGTAGCAACTCGCTCGGCGGCGCTGTGGGTAGCCAGCAGAGCCGGAGCCGGTTGCAGCTTCTGCACCAGGTGAATCAGCTCCCAGAGGTAGATGCGCAACAGGTCGTGCTTGTAGGCATAGCCCGACACAAGCTCATGCGCCATCTTCTGAAAAATAGCTTCGACCGCCGCACAGTCGGCCTCGGCCACTTCCCACACCGGATAGGCCCCAGGCTGAAATATTGGCAACTCCGCCAGCACTACCCCAGGCCGGGCAGGCAGCAGAAACGCGTCGTCGAAGAGGCAGCAATAGCCCCCAGGTGCTTCGGTAAGCGGCAGCCACCGGTAGGGCACGCGCGGCGTCACCAGAAACAACGTATTAGGGCCGATATGCGGAGCCCGATCGGCGCACTCCACTTGGCTAAGCCCCCGGCAGAGCGTGATTTTGTAGTAGGCTCGCCGGCCAAACGTCATCGGGGGCGTCTGGGGAATGTCCGCCAACGGGAACACGTTAAAATGCCCTACTCCCTGCCCCATGTCCGGCGGCGGCAAGACGCCAACGGCAGACTCAGGACCTGGGGCACACGCGTCGTAAAAGGAATCGAGGGAGTTGGGTTTCATACGGGTAGTGGTTGCGAAGGACGCAGGCGAATAGCCAGCCTCAAACAGCATAGTGACTCTTGAACTACACTTTTAACCAAAGCCACCCTTCGGAGTTTTCAGAAGAATGATCTGACAAAGCCAGTTACTTAATGTCAAACGTAGCGCAGCACATTCCTACTGATTCACAGCGTCGCCGCGCAGTTTACGGAAACGCTTCCGCGCCTCAGCCGTGTAAATGCTGCCGGGATATTTTACCAGCACTTGGTTATATACTTCCTTGGCCTTCTCGCGGTCCTGCATATTTTCTTCCAGAATGCTAGCCGTGAGGAACAGCGCATCGTCGCTGAGTACGTCGTACTTTGGGTTGGCCGTAATGCCCTGGAGCGTAGTCAGCGCCCCCTGGTAGTCGCCGGTGCGGCGCTGCAATTGCGCCTTCAAATACCACGCATCGTCCATTAGTGCGTGGCCGGGGTACTTGCGCAACAAATTATCGAGCCCTTGAATAGCCTGTGGAAGTTTGTTTTGAAACACCATCTGCTCCACAGTGGCGTAGTCGCGAAGGGCCACGCCGGCAGTATCCATGGCCGTGTTATCGGTGATGAACAAAGAGAGCTGCATGGCATCGTTGGCGATTTCGCGGCTCGTGGCGAGTTTCAAAATATCAAGGTGGCTCTGGGCTAGCTTGAAGTCGCCGGCGAAGTAGCTGAGGCGCGCATTGCGCAATTTGGCCTCATAGCCTACCGGCGAGTCTTTGTGCGACTTCTCCACCTGCGAGTAAAGCAACGTCGCCTCCCACGGCTCGGCGCGCAGTAGGTAGATGTCGGCTAGGTTGATTTTGGCTTCATCCACTACTTCGGCGTTGGCGCGGGGCATGTTGATGACTTCTTGCAGCAGCGTAATAGCTTTTTCCTTCTCATCGAGCTGGAAGGCGTAGAGCGTGGCCATGTTGCGTAGTACCGGGGCCGTATCGGGCGTCTTGCCAAGCTCGGCGAGCACCTGCTGGTACTCCCCTATCAAGCTGCGAATCTTGGCTGGATCCACCGGGTAGGTGTTACGGACTTGCTCCTCGCGGGCTTGTACCAGCCGCTGCCGCGCAATGCCATAGAAGGGCCCGTTGCGGTATTCCCGAATAACGTACTCGTAGCCCGCAATGGCGCTTTCATAGTCTTTGTTGCGCTGGGCAATGGACGCTAGGTCCATCACCCGGCCTCCTTCGGCACGGCTGCGGCGGTCGAGGGCTTTGGCTTGCACCAAGGCCCCGGTGAAGTCGTGGCGCTGCATCTGCAACCACAGCAGCAGCTCGCTATACACTTGTTGCTCTGGATGCTTTTGCACGTTGGCGAGCAGCTGCTTTTCCAGGGCGTCAAAGTCTTTCTCTTCGTGCAGGCTGTTCTGAAGCATATTGCGCACAAAGGGCAGCTGCTGGGCGTCGTCTTGCACGAGGCGCAGGGTTTCGGCTAAGAGCTTATCGGTCTGCTGGGTTTGGGTATAGAGCTGAATAAGTTGGGGGCCGTATTCCCGGTCGTTCTTGGTTAGCTCCCGCCCCCGCAGGTAGACTTTCTCCGTCCACTCGGGTTGTTCGCGCTTGGTAAACTCGTTGGCCACGGGCATCACTTGCTCCGACGTGAGTTGGCTCAGCACCCGCTCGTACTGCTTCGTAGCCGCACCTTTGTCGCCGGCGGAGGCATATAGCCCGCCCAAAGCTACCCCGTAGCTAGCCTCCTGGGGCCGCTGCCGGATGGCCTTCTTTACGAGCTTCTCGGCATCCTTGTACTGACGTAGCGCTTGCAGGGCCGATAGGTAATCGGGCAGAATATTGGGCGCCGTCTGCTCGTCGCTTCGCAAGCGGCTGAAGAGGAAAGCGGCCTTCTCGTTCTCGCCTTTACGCACGTATTCTTTGGCCAGCGCCACGTTGCCACCCCGCTCATCATCTTGGGCGTGCAGCGGCGTTCCAACCAGCAGCAGGCTCAGAGCCAATAATCCACAGAACTGTTTAGCAGAAGTATATACCTGAATCATATGTGTGAAGCAGAGCGGAGCGCTTGGGAGGGAGAAGATATTACGTAGAATCTAGAAGCCGTTTGAACAGACCCTTTTAAAAGCCAAAAGGAAACGCTGCCGCATTGAATACTACCTAGCCAACGAACGTAGATAATACCAAACTGGTACACCTAGCTTTTTGGCAAAGCTTAAAAGCTTAACGTTAAGGATGAGGCGCTAAGTTCTCAGCCTTGCGTTCTGCCAGGCTAGCCCAACAAAAAAGGGCCGCACCCTAAGGTACGGCCCTTCTCCTATTTCCGACGAAGCGCGGCTTAGAAGAACTTGGTGCGTTCGTCTTTGATGTTTGCCTTCGCTTTTACGGCTTCGTAAATGGCGCCGTCGAGACGAGCCGAGCGCTGAGCGGCAAGCTGCTGACGAATGGTTTTCACATCGGCAGGCGACGTGGGCTGGTTCACGTTCACCGTTTCCACGATCAGTACGCCTTGCTCCCCTTTGATGGGGGCCGACTTCTGACCAGGCTTCAGACCGAAAGCTTTGCCAACGGCCACTGGCTCGCTACCGAGGCCAGGAATGGTACCCGAAGCTAACACCACATCATTGGCCGTTTTCACCTGAGCGTTCGAACCGTAGGCGGCCGCAATCTGCTCCAACGAGCCCGACTTGCCCTTCAGCTTGTCCATGATCTGCTTGGCCTTTTCTTCATTGCGAACTTGGGCTGTTAGCTCAGGCTTGAGGTTAGCTAAGTCGGCGGTGCCTTTGCCCCGCTCACCCGTTAGAACGGCAATAACGTACTGGTCACCTAGGTCGTCGAACACTGGCGATACATCACCTACTTTGGTGCTCTTGCCGTCGGGGTTGAAGCCGAACGCCCACCGCACAACCGAACGGGCATTCTGCAAGTTGTTCACGTTCCGGTCGCCGCGGCCGAGGCCTTTGGCTTCCTGCTTTTGCAGGGTCTTGTCTTTGGCTACAGCCTTGCGGAACGACTCTAAGTCGCCGGCTTGTCCTTTCAGCTCTTGCGCCTTCTGGTAAGCAGCTTCGCGAGTAGCATCGGAGGGCACGATGATCTTTTGCACGGCAGCTACCTGATAGGTTTGGTTGGTCTTAGGAGCCGTAATTTTGATAACGTGGTAACCGAACGAGGTTTCTACCGGAGCGGGTAGCAAACCCGTTTTGCTAGCACCGAATACGGCTTTCTCAAACTCCGGTACCATGCGGCCCTGCGTGAACCAACCTAGGTCGCCGCCGGTGGCCGTGGTACCATCGGTGCCAAACTGACGCGCCATCGCAGCGAAGTCAGCGCCACCTTTGATCTTGTTCAGGATATCTTGGGCTTTAGCCTTGGCAGCCGCCTTCGCTTCGGGCGTGGTGCCTTCCGGCTTGATCAGGATGTGGCTGGCGCGCGCCGAAGGCTGCGTACCGGCTTTCTCACCCGTCACTTTGAAGATAGAGTACACGCCGTTTTCAGCGTAGGGGCCATACACGGTGCCCACTTGCAAAGGCAGTTGCTCGCGGAGCTTCTCGGGCATATCAGCCGGCGTGATGTACGCACCATTGTAAGGTTGATCAGAGTTCAGCTTCGCGAACAATGAATCGTTCGGAGCGTTGCGGAACTGCTCAGCTAGCTGGTTTACGGTGGTCTTCACGGCGGCGCTGTCTTCCTTCGACGCTACTACCGGGATGCTCACGTACTCAATGTTACGGCCTTCTTCTACTTTGTAGCGGCTCTTATGCGCGTCGAGGTAAGCTTGTAGCTGGTCGTTGCTCACTTTCACCGCCGAGTCGGAGATGGAGAAATAAGGCACGAACAGGTAGCGAATGTTGGCTTTCGCATTCTGGTCTTCGTTGTAACGCTTGGCCTCGGCTGTGGTCACGTACGTCGACATCTTGATCAGATTGTTGTACTTGTTGCCGAGGCGGGTAGGCGTTAGGCCCGCCTCGAAGTTGCGCCACATGTCTTGGGCTTGGGGCGGCAATTTGTCGAGGTTTTGCAGGTACTGGATCAGCTTGGAGCGGTCGAACTGACCCGTTTTGGGGTCGGTGAAAGCCTGCCGTACGCTAGGGTCCATGTTCTTGCCCTGTACCATGTCCACGAGTTCCTCGTCCGACACCTTCAACCCGAGGCGGTCGAACTCCTTCTGGAAGGCAATGCGGTAGATGGTTTGGTTCCACGCTTGGTCCCGCAAGAAACCCATGGTTTGGTCGTCGGGCTGGCGGCCTTGCTGCGCAACGAAGTTCTGCTTGGCCTGCTCCAAGGTGTTCTCAAAGTCCGTGCGGTCCACTTCTTCACCGGCTATTTCGCCCACCGTCGAGTCGTTGCGATTGAAGAGACGGTTGCGTCCGCCGATCAGGTCGCCACCCAGCATAAAGAGTAGCAAGCCGATGACGATAGCGCCAACGGCCCAGCCCGATTTTTCGCGAATCGTGTTAATTAAAGCCATGTACTTGAAATAAAGCGCAGTATAAAAGGTGAAAGAGTTGCAAAATAATCAGAATCCAACCGGGATTCAAAGGTGCCCCCCGGAAATGGTGAAGAGCACGGCTAAACTTACGGATTGTGCTACGCACAAAAGAGCTTTATCTCGCCCCAACAACACCTAGGCAGAATGTCGTTCAAAGATGATAAAGCTCTTTTTTAGGATACTATCGCAGGCTATTTCTGTAGCCGCTTACCGCTTTTTGCGGGTTGTCTTGGCCTTGCTTTTCGTGGGCACGGAAGTAGACTTAGTAGGGCTTGGTGCCGAAGCAGCCGCGCGCTCTTTGCGACCTAGGTACCAGTAAATCAGGTAAAAGCTAAAAGCAAACGTGAACAGCCAGTAGTTGTCGCGCACGGCGTTCTCGTCGTCTTGTAGCAAGGTCTGGTACACCCCAATTACCATCGTGACGACCGTCAGCGAAAAGAGAATGGTACGTAGCAAGGATCGGTCGAAACGCATAAGAAACTATTTCTGCTCGCCGCTAGGCACTTGCGCGCTAAATACGCCCGTGGGCCGGTGGAAGCGGTAAATGCCCGTTGCCATGTTGTAAGTCAGCCCATAGCCCGTCAGCGAATCGGTAGGCGTAACTACTTTGGCGAAGGTAGCAGAGTCGGTGTAGACGATGTTTTTCATCTTGTCGTAGAACATCTCCTCCGTATACATCTTTTGCTGCTTCTCGGTGTTCCCTACGCGTACATCGCCGCGCACGGTGTAGAGGTTCTTGGCTTTTTCGAACTTGCCGTATTTGCCCTGCAACGTGTTATCGACTCGCTTCCCGTCTTTGCTGTAGAACAGCACGTTCATCCCGTTAGGGTAGATTTGGTCGCCGTTCTCGAAGGTTTGTTCCAGAGGCGACTTCAATCGAATTTGCAGCTTAGCCGAGTCACTAATCAGCGTCAGTACATTGTTGGTTTCCACTGTGGGCCCCTTGTACAGGACCTTTTTTACCGGGCCATCGTCCTTCTTCTTGCAGCTAGCCAAACTGATGCTCAGCAAGGCTACCAGCAGAAAACCGCGCGTCAGGGGATTCTCGTTGCACATCACTCAGTTGATTATTCGATACGGCGCTTGAGGAACCAACGATTGTTCAAGGTCACCCCCAATTGCGCTCGGATGTAGTTTTCCTTGATGTTACCGTTGGGGTTTTCAAGACTCTTGGCAATGTTGCCCCGCTGTCCGTACGAGAAACCTAGGTTGATGGTCGTGGCGTCGAGCACAGTTGCGGTGGGCAGCGGGAAGGAAAAGCCCCAGCTAACGGCGCGGTCATACATTACATTGCCATCGGGACGGTAAGGCATTTGTGCCACGCTCAAGCCCGCCCGGTAAGTAACGCGCTTGAAGTAGTTGTCGACGGAGCCGGGGTCAGGCGCTATTTCGCCGCCAATGCCGGCGCGCCATGTGTCATCCAATGCCACGCCCGTCGAAATGCCTCCTTTTTCGCCGAATGAGCGAAATTGTGACCATTGCTGGTAGCCGCCATCAAGGTTAACACTCCAGTTTTTGTTGTTGTCGATGCTGATACCAACCTGCGTCAGCGAGGGTACCACGGCTTCGCCCTGCTGATCTACTATTTGCGGCAAGGAACTAGTTACAACCAGCCCATCTACCCGCTCGATGGATGTATTACGGAAGCCGTTTAGGTGCGACTTAAAGGTATATACGCCCGCGACGTTGTAATTAAGATTATTGTTGACTTTTCCCCGGTAGTGTATACCCGCTTTGTAGGTAAAGTCGGAGTAGTGTACGTGCTCAAGCGTATTGATGGTGGTAGTATTAGCGCCGCTTAGGGTTGTGCCCGTAGTAAGGTCAATGCTACCAAAAACGTAAGAAGCCGTGCCGCCTACTGTTAGGCCCTTCGCCACCCGGAAGGCATGCGACATGTGGGCTTCCGCTAGTCCGCCGGTACCTTGGTTTTGCTCGGTGGTTATGCCATTCGGGTCACCTTCTACCCCGCCAGTAGATGTTGAGTTATAATCGACAGAGCTATAAGGCCGCAAACCGGCGGAGGCGGCCCACCACTTCGAGATGGGTACGGCAAAAGCAATGTAGCCAAGCGTAGCACTACCATCGCGCTGCGACTGAGTCCGGTTGCGTACCGTGTGAAACTGACCGTTGAGGCCTATTTCGTAAGTAGTACGTCCGGTGTAGTAGATCAATGCCGGGTTTAGATCGTTGACTTGGACCCCGTTGGGAGCGGCCAACCCAACGCCCCCCATGCCGAGCTGACGCGTGCCACCTATGTTGGGACTTGTATCTCCGAGTCCCAAACGTGAATAGGGCGAGTTGCCGAGCCCTTGTCCTTGGCTACGCGAAGCGGCCATTAGGCCCAGTAACGTCAAACCGACTAAGCCGGCAATTTTATTCTTCCACATTATGCACCAAAATTCGGTGAAGCCCGATGAGCACGAGTTCGGGGATGACAAAGATATGGCCTTTCAGCCGGGGTTGAAAAAAGTTAGCGTCGCCACCCGCCAAGATAACTCCCAAAGCAGGGTGCTGCACTCGGTAGCTGTCTATCAGACTATTGACTTCGGCTACCGCTCCATTCAGCACGCCACTCCGAATGGCACTTTGCGTATCGACGCCGGTGAGTGGTACTGGGGCAGCTAGGTCGGCGGGCATTTCCACCAACGGCAAACGGCCGGTAAACGTATGCAATGCCTGAAATCGCAACCGCAAACCGGGCGCAATGCTACCACCCCGGAAGGTGTGGCCACCTTCTACCCAGTCGCACTTAATGGCCGTACCGACATCCAAAATCAAGGTATCGGCATTCGGACGCAGCCAAGCCGCGCCTACCGCCGCCGCGAGCCGGTCGGCACCTAGGGTGTGCGGCGTCGCGTAGGCGTTGCGGATTGGCAATGGCGTAGTAGCTGGCGAAAACTCCAGCACCGTTCCTTGCACCAAGGGTCGCAACTGAGTAGCCCAGGCGTCCGTTGGCTCTACCACCGACGACACGATGGCATGATCCGGTTTCAGCTGAGTGGCCGCCGTCTGTAATTCGTCGCTCGTTTGGATAGTGGCCGTTTCGTGCAGCACACCATCTTCGAAGCACCCATACTTGATGGCGGTGTTGCCAATATCAACCGTAAGGATGCGCATGTGAGGCAAATAGAAAAGCTAGTTTCTACTGATAACCGCGCCCGAGTAGAGGGTTCTAACTCAAGGCGCGGTTACGAGCAGCAGGAAAACGCTCCTGGACCATGAAGAGCCACTTGCGGGCTTCATGGTTGCGTGTTACATGAAATACTTCAAACGGATAACTTCTTTCTCGTTGAGGAAGCGCCACTTGCCGCGTGGCAAGTCCTTCTTCGTGAGGCCGGCATATTGCACCCGGTCGAGGGATACTACCTCGTATCCTAGGTGTTCAAAAATGCGGCGCACGATGCGGTTGCGACCGATGTGCAGCTCCACGCCCACGAAGTGCGCGTTACCGGCTACCACGGCCACATCATCTACTCCTGCTTTGCCATCTTCCAGCTCTACGCCTTCTGAAATCTGCCGCAGATGATCTTCCGTCAGCGGATTATTCAGTTCTACTTGATAAATCTTCTTGTTCTTATGCGACGGGTGGCTAAGCTTTTGCGCTACTTCGCCATCATTTGTGAACAGCAGCAACCCTGTCGTGTTGCGGTCGAGGCGGCCTACAGGAAACAAACGCTCCGGAGAGGCTCCTTTGATTAGCTCCATCACCGTCCGGCGGCCTTCAGGGTCATCCGTCGTGGTAATAAAGTCCTTAGGCTTGTTTAACAGCACGTACACCAGTTTCTCGCGCTTCAGGTTGGTTTTGCCGTACTGCACGGTGTCGCTGGGCTGCACTTGGTAGCCCATTTCCGTCACTACTTCTCCATTCACCCGAATTTCGCCCGCGGCAATCAGCGCATCGGCTTCCCGACGCGAGCAAATACCCGCGTTGGCGATGTAGCGATTGAGACGCATAGTTTCGTTGCCAAAGTCGTCCTCGTTGCGGCGGCGCTTGTTACCGCGGCTTTTGTCTTCCTCGTAGTGGCGCAGGTTCTTATAATCGGGAGCCTGGCCCGGTACTTCTCCACGCTTCGGCCGATCAGCCCGGTTCGACTCAGCGTCGCGACCATAGCGCTTTTCACCGGCGCGGGCCGCTTCGCGAATTTCGCGGAACGTGCGCGACGTGCTTTTATCATCGCGGCGGCCAACACTTTCGCGCCGGTCGCTTCCGAAACCGCGGTTGCTAGGTCCTCTTTCGCCAGTGCTGTGTTGCCCGAAGCCACCTTCTGCGCGCGCACCCCGGCTACTAGCGGCACCTAGGTTTTCTGGCGCGTTTCGGTAATCGAAGGGTCGTGCTGCCCGAACTGGCCGGTCTGGGCCGCTCTCTTCAGGGCGCTTGAAGCTTTCCGAGGGAGGCTGTGGTAAGCTTGCCTTCTTCTCGTACGGGTTTACTTTATTGAACTTGCGGTTACGCTCCCCCCGCTCACCACGCGGCACTGTGGGCTTACCCTCCTGCTGATACGGCTGACCCGACCAAGTGGCTTTAGGCTCGTATGGCCGTGCCGGGCGCTCAGTGCGCTCATCATTACGCCGATCATCAAAACGGTTGGCTGGCCGCTCAGGGCGGTCGTTGTTGCGCCGATCCGTGAAGCGATTATTTGGCCGCTCGGGGCGGTCGTTATTACGCGCACCAAACGAGTTGCGTCCAGCATAACCACCCCGGTCAGATGAGCGACGCTCGTCGTTGCTACCCCGGTCCTCAAACCGATTGGTAAAGCCCCCAGAGTTGCTTCTACCTGCGGGTCGTCCGAAGGTCGGACGCGACGGATACTCATTGTTGCGGCTTCCTTCCCCTCTACTCCGGTCCCGGTCTTTGCCCGGCTTATCAGCCGCTGGCTTGTCGAAAAACTTACGAAAGCCCTCGGCGCTTTTACCTGGGTTGTTTGCACGGCCCCGGCGGCCGGCGTTATCATCTGCGTTGTGTTTCTTGCCCATACGTGCGAGCTTAGTTCCGTATCGCTACGGTACGATTGAAGAGAAAATAGAATCTGCGTAATCTGTGGGGTGGCTAACACCTAGCCCCAGAAAACAGTGCCCGGACTAGCAGCAAACTCTCATGGGAAAGTTAGCCGAAAGTCCGGGCAGTGTAAAAGTCGAATGAGCCGCTAGTCGCGACGAGCCATTTTGGCTTCGATAGAGTGCTGCGTGTGCGGTACAGCCCGCAGGCGCTCTTTGGGAATTAGTTTGCCAGTGCCAATGCACACACCGTACGTACCGTTCTTGATGCGGTGCTGGGCGTTCTCGAGCTGCTGAATGAATTTCATCTGGCGCGAAGCCAACTGATTCAAGCTTTCTTTTTCAGCCGTGTCGGCACCGTCTTCGAGCACTTTGGAGGAGGAAGCAGTGTTGTCGGTGCCCGAGTCGTTACGACGGCTCAATGTTTCTTTAATGAATGCTAATTCCTTACGGGCTGCCGTGAGCTTTTCGCGGATGATCTCCTCGAATTCAGCCAGTTCTTCCCTGGAATAGCGCAGGTTCTCTTCACTCATGTTGGGTCAGGGAAATAAGTAGCGAACGATAATAAACAGGTGTGCTTAAGCCAACCAAGCAGTGGCGAGCTTATGATAATTTTCTCAACAGTGCTTGGTAACAATAAGTTTGCACTTCCAGCAGTAACAAAAACTAACCTAGCTTCTTAACTCGTCAGTACAATTAGCTTATCGAGCGCAAAGCTACGCTTTTGTCCGTCATTGTACCAACATCGTCTGTTTATTATACAACAAGTTCGCGCAGACTATCTTGCTCTAGAAACCTAGCATGTGAATAGCGGCCACAGCGGCCTCTACCCCCTTATTGCCGTGCTTGCCACCAGCACGGTCCCAGGCTTGCTCCAGGGTATTAGTTGTTACTAAGCCGAAGATGACTGGCTTATTGAATTTCAACCCTACGTTGGTGATACCATTGGCCACCGCGTGGCAAATGTAATCGTCGTGCTTGGTCTCGCCTTTGATCACGACACCTAGGCAGATAACGGCATCTATCTCTTCGTGCTGAGCTAGCAGTTGAGCCCCTAAGGTTAGCTCGAAGCTACCCGGCACCGTGTTGCGGAATATATTATCAACTTGGGCCCCGTGTTTGATTAGGGTCTCGTAAGCGCCAGCGCTCAGTACATCCGTAATCTCGCGGTTCCACTCCGCGACTACAATGCCAAAGCGTTTGTCCGTAATATCGATGAAGTGGTCCGATGTGTAATCGCTCAGGTTCTTCAGAGAAGTGGCCATTGGTATTTGTTCAAG
>Ga0325401_1003571_pt1 | contig 14316 bp, 8 predicted proteins | sample PopdelMetagenome_FD_205666 | JGI IMG/M metagenome (GOLD analysis project Ga0325401, IMG submission 205666) | Populus deltoides microbial communities from Bellville, Georgia, United States - Xylem-PdKOR-R2 | ecosystem: Host-associated > Plants > Phyllosphere > Stem > Wood/Secondary xylem | place...
TCATATGACATCTTTTTTGGCTAAAATTTGGCGCGTTTATATAAATTTGAGTCATGAATCCAAAAAAATTGAGTTTGCATCAATTGGACTTCTGTAGCTTCAGATATTCAAGTTGGAATAGCCGAAGGTCAACACTGGCAGATTAAGAGATTTGACTTTAAAGGCTGCGATTTTCATGCTCTTCCTTATTTTATTTTCTTGTCTTAAATGTCCAGAAAGGTATGGATGTTAGATTTTTAATGCCACTAGAATCACTTCATTTCAACCTCCAGAGCTTACGCTTTGCACAAAACATCGACTGAAGGTCAAATCTGTCAATTATCTCCAACTTACTCCTTTTTGCATCTTTCATCCAAAAGTGCCTTTAAAACATAAAATAAAGAATATCAAGGTATTTTATATATAAAACATAAGCAAAACACTAGTTAAATGTGGGTAAAATTATTGAATAATATAGTTGCATCAAGATTTCGAGTTGTTTGTTAAAAAATACACTTATAACACTTAAAGATGATTTTTTTTATGCTTTAAAAAAATTAGTGCGGGCAAGCTATTCAGTGAATGCTATTTAATAGAGGAACCCATGGTGAAGGATTTGCTTTTCTAGATAATTTGTTTAATTCTTATTTTTCCATTCCTATGAGGACGTGGCATTTTTTTATGCTGTCTAAAGCAGGAACATGCATATGGTTATCACGTTTTGTCGCCTTTCAAGAACATAAATAAACAGTGCTAATATATATATATATATAAACCCTAGCCAGATCCTGGTTTATAGAGCCATAGTTGGTCAAATTGTCAGTTGATGATTGTACGTATAAAAAATGACATTTGAGTCGCCTTAGTTAGTCTTAATCACAGTGCCCAATTACCAATATACCCTTGAGGCCAAGGTTCAGTGCAAGATTTGTTGAGTTTCTGATGGGAAGAAGACGAAGAAAACACACTTCGAAGCTCGACTCAGTTAGAGGGGAGTAAAAAATCAAGAAAATCAAGAAAATTTAAAAAAAAATTAATTGTGAAAAAAATTAATTAAACTGATTAAAATTTTAAAAAAATAAGCCGGTTTAGTTCAGTTTTAGTTTTATAAGTCTAAATCCAAAAAAACCAAACAGAACAAAACCGAACCCAAATCGAAAAAAAAAGCCAAACCGGTAAAAAATCGAGTCAAACTAAAAAAAGCAAGGCAAACTGGTTTGAACCGGTTTTTTTCTAAAAAACTGAACCAAACCAAACAGAAACTGGTCGGTTTGAATCGGTTTTGATTTTTTTAAAAAATCAGATTAGTTATTTTTTTTATAAAAATTGAACCGAACCGAAAATAATCTATGTAATAACTTAATGTAATTTTATTTTTTCCTTTTTATGAGATTTTTATTTGATTAATTAGTGATTCTTTAAAGTAAAGCAAAAGCTGAAAACATGATTAGAAGGTTATTTGTAATTATATTTTCAAGATATTAACGTAATCCTAAAGCATTTAATGACGTGGGGGCACCCGCACACCATCATAATAATTCGAGGTCCCTTCTAGTTCGAATATTTTATAATTATTATTATTTTTTGGAGGGTCTCGAGGTGTAAAGAATACCCCTGTGAACTTCTCGCTGTTTAAAAGGATATTTTTTAAAATTAGCTTGCTTTTTTCAAAAGAATTTGACAGAATAATGAGAAAGTTTTGGTGAAATAACTTTATTGTTTTGTGTTTACTAGTTTGATGTTTATTAAATATTATTATTTTTTATTTAGTTATAATATATTTATACTTTACTATTTATAATCACCTTTTATCTCCGACTTGATTATATAAATGATATTTAAAAACAAATGACAATTACTATTTAAATAATTATTTTTTAAGATTTTTATTAGAGTATATTTTTTAATATACAAATTGAATAAAGATATATATATCTTGATTCATAAAACATATATAGAAAAGAAATTAATTAAATTATTATTTTTCAATAATTTTAGTAAATATAACGTTTAGAAATAATTATGTTTAATAAATATTGCATTTACATTTTTGTTCCTATATTAATTCACAGATTATTTTAATTTTATACGTTAAATTCCCGATTTATCCGGTTTAAAACCGGTGAGCCCTCAAGATGAAGCAATCTTGATGGCAAATGAAAATGGAGTTTCCCACTGCCTGGTGTTGCTTTCTTCAAACAAGTTCCCCTCATGCCTTTCTTTCTGTCAGACAAGAGCGTGACTGAGATAATAATAAATTGTGTTAATTATTCTACAACGTAACTGATCAGGAGGAGCATTTACTAGGGCTTGCTTTTCCTCAACGGTCACTACCTCCCTTGAGCCCCAAAGCCCAAAAGAACCATCTCTTTCCTCTTCGTTTTCCCTCCTCACGAGTCACAACCAGGGTCTAGCTGCTGATGCCATTAATTGGCCCCTCCTCCACCATAAAGCAAATCCACAATTAAAGGCCCTTCACTTTGGAGCTACCACAAAGCGAAAATGTCTAGCAAGTCCCCAATCTTTCCCATTCCCGAACCTCAACACTTCAGCGACTATGGCTTTGACCCGCAGATTGATTACTTTCAGGTTTGTTTCATTAGTTCATCAGTCCTTAATTTATATGATACTCTTCATTTGCTCTTATGCGTCCATTTACTTGTTTGATGTTCTCAACTGGCCCCGTTTGTTTCGATTTCCATGAAAATCAGTTCCTGGAGGAAGCAAGAAACCACAAGAGAGAGACGACGACGACAAGGTCTTCCGTTGACTCCTTACACTTCAAGCTCCAGAAACCCATTTCAAAAGAGGAGTCTGCTAATAGAACGATCCACAAACCCAACAACAAGAAGAAGAAATGGTGGAGAAAAGCTTTGCTATTCTTTAAGTGGAAGTGGATCCACAGTAATCACAAGGATGATTATCTTGATCACGGAGATGTTCATATAGCAAGGGCTAGAGCTTTCGGAGCTTCCATCTCAGGGCCTGTTTATTTAACTGATAGTTTAAGTGGATCAAGCACTCCTTACAGGTCCACTAGCAGACCATCATCCGGGCCTCTAGCTGGATCCTTGACTCGGGCAAGAAAGGGTGATATGGAGATACCTTATTTGAGTCTGAGGGAGCTTAACATGGAGCAGCGGCAGCAGCAACGGAGTATCTCTACTTCTGCAATGCCAATATATTTGGTCACTTGAGTTTTAGCTTAGTGGGTCTGTTTAGTGACTAATTACTTGTTGGTTTGGTAATGGCATGGCTTCTCTGTGGTGCTCTTTCAGTTTCTTTATTAATGTTTATCGCCATCTTTCTGGGTTTGCCCCTTTTTTCAGCAAATGCAAACTGCAAAGGTGTTTGATTGAACCTTTCTGGAGGGGTCATGTCTTTGGGGTGCTTTCTCGCTTGCTTTTTTTTTTCCTCTCTCTCTGCAGCTGATGAAACCCTGTTCTTTGACTAAGTTATCGACTCCCCTGTGGACGTGTATTTTCTCTTCCTGCCTTTTCCAATTGTTGATGCTTTGATTTTCCTGAGTGAACGAACTACTGTGGCGGAGTTTGTCTTCCGGTGTTCTTCTACTTTCGAAAATATATAAATTTTTTTTTAATTGTTTTGCTACATAAAAAAATAAATTTTAAAAAATTAAAAAAAAATTATTTTAACAAGTTTATTCCATGCTAATCACTATCCATGGATCAACTTCTTTCTCCTAAACCACCATAGAAGCCGATTTATTTTATGATTTTTTTATATCTGCATAGTATTTAATTAATACATTTTCTTTGTATTCATACTGAACTTTGAATCCATAAAATTAAATAATAGAATATATATTCTTAGTTAACTATTTGATTATTGTCTCGAGAAAAAGGATTTGTTTTCTTGTATTTTTTTATTTTAAAAATACATAAATTTATTTTAAAACTATCATAAAATCTAATTTATTTATTTTTTCATCTCTCTTCAACTAAATATATTGATATTATTAAAAAGCACTAAAAAAAAATCAGCTACACATATTTTCATGTCAAATATATTTTTTAAAACACAGGTAAGAACTTCATGTGAAACAGCATCGATTTCTTGTATTGGCTCGTGAATGTGCATCGATTTGTTGGGGGGGAAATATAAAAAACAAACGATCTTGCTTGCCCAGTAGAACAAAGGTGCAGGCGAACACGCATCATCCTCCGGGAAGGGGGCGATTTCTTGCAGTGGATGCGAGATTCTGGAGGAGTAGTCTATGCAGCATGCCTGTGGGGACCTAAATTATTTGAAGAAAATAGTATTAAATCCCAGCAGCGTGATTTAAAAACAAAATCACAGTTTCATCCCTTTTTTTATTTTATTTCATCAATATATATATATACAAAGGCAAGTGGAGGTTGGAGATCCAAATTGACAGAGGAAAGGGTTTGTGATTTGTGAAGGATCAGATCGCAAAGAACATGAAGCTGCCACAAAGGTCCGAAACAAGAACCGGCGGCATGAATGCTCCATGTGCTTCTATTCGTGTGTGATCCTGAGGCGTCATGATGTTCTTGTTTCTTTTCTTTTCTTCTCCTTCATTTCTTTTTCTCTGAGGACTGAGGGGGTATATTTTATCATTTTGTACTTTCATAAAATACTAAATATTTGGTTGTGATGCTCTTACATTATACTATAGCGTGTAAAATCACTTTTGATGCTATTGTGTATATAAAATATTTGAACTATGGTATCACACTGTAGATATTTAAAATATTAAGAGCGTTATCTTTTTTATTTTTATTTTTATTTTTATTTTTAAAAAGTTGTTGGATCTGACATAATTGCTAAACTCAAGTTGACTAGATCATATCTGAATAACTCTTATACTATTTAATTTTTAAACCTAGATTAGACAAGAAGTTTGGTCTGGAGGTTTCTTTATTGTCAATTTTATCTCTTTTTTTTTCAATTTCATCCTTAATTTTTTTTTAATTGTATGTCGAGATACTTTTGAACCGGTTAAATCAACTAGGTAACATCAGAGCAACTCTTCCATGGTTTAATTTTAAACTCAAGTTGTAAAAGAAGTTGAATCAAGAGATTTTAAGGTTTACTCATCATGTCTAGTTTTATAAAAAAATACTAAATAGTTTTTTATGATCTAAATATTTTTTATTATATTTTAAAAAAATAATCTAACTCGCAAATGTAATGCGAGTTTGTAAACTAGTTAGATCTAAACCATTAAATTTAAATTGAATAATTATAATTTAGTATAAGATCGATATAAAAATAACTTAATAGTAAAATCTAAAATTAATAATGAAATTTGGAACATAACCGATCATGTTCATTTAAGAATATGAGAAGAATCAAACCTTAAATATCCAACATTAAAAGTAATTATAAGATTTGAAACCTAGCAGGTCGTGACCAAACTTTAAATATCTAAGATTATAATATATCCAACATTAAAGTTTTTGCGTTAAGAGTTTTGGTATTCGAACATGAAATTAAAGCACGGCTCTGACATCTCCTGTCTCCTTGTCTTTTTCTGACACAACCATTAGCACTAACCAATTTACAAAAACATGCTTTATCATATTTAAATTGCCTGTTTCTTCTCTTCTTTCGATTTTGTTGGTAATTTTTCCAGCATCTTTCAGAGCTAAAGAGTCGATATTAAATCCTTCCTTGATGAATTTTATACTCATAATCCATATATTTTTTAAAACTTTTTTATATTTAAATTCAAAATAGTAATATAGAGCCAACCTGTTTTCTCGTAAAGTTATGAGAGTTTGAAGGACAACAAAAAAAAAATACTAAAATAACTCATTAAAAATTATCTAGTATGTAGTTCAGTAGTAGTAAGAGTTTGTGACTAAAGTGTTTGCTTTTCCTGTGGTTTTAAGTCCGAGTCTTGTAGTTGCCAATATAATGACCACTGGAGACTTACATGGTTGTTAACTTTAGGATTCTTAGGATTAGTCAAGATATACACAAGTTGATCCAAACACCCATATTAATTAAAACAAAATTCACCAAGAGAGAAATAAGGTGCAGCTGATCCAACGAGCCACGCTCCCCAATCCTCATCAGCATGATAGTGCATTGGATGGACCTACGTAGCACCCTTTTGACAGTTTATTTCCAATAGCTTCTCGCCTACTTCAATTACTCTTAAAGGTTGTTTTCAAATTCCTAAAATATTTTTGTTTTATTTTGATTAGTTTGTAACATTTTATTAATTAATTTATGCTCGTATTATAATGAATATTTGAAATGTTAGTTCCATAATATTTGAAATGTTTCAATAACTCTTTGGATTGGCTCCCTAAATTTTGCACTTCTCTCTCTAGCTAAATTTTCTTTATTGCCTCTCACCTTTTTTTTCTGGAATGGTTGGCCTCTTTGCTATTTTAAAAGCATATTTTCCATTAATTATAATTTTATCCCTTATTTATGCTTTTATATATTTTATTTTATTTCTCACGTTAACTATCCAGTTTGTTTTTGCTTAAATCGCTAGTCTTTACCAAACTCCGATTGGGATGAGATCTTTAAACAATGTAGGAAAACATATTAATAGATTTAATACAAAATGCATCCCGATCTGAAGATTGTATTGAGAGCTCTGCTTTCTAATGTAAAATTGGTCAGTTCATGAATTTTCATCAACAACCCAAATTTTCTTGTTCAATTTGCATATAAAATCATATCAATTATCCTTCTAAACCTTTAAGGTCATTTTATTATTTTGGAATATATTCATTTTAAAATTTTCACCTTAATTTATTTATTGGGCTTATTACCGTTTCAAAGTAACGTCACTGATTTTTAATCGGTGCTTGCACTTCAGTCCTGTCTTTTTCATTGCACTATCCTTTATTATAATTTATTCTTTATTATCTCACTTATTTTTTAGAAATATTTTATCATTTTTCTCATTATTTTATCCATCAAAACACGTTACCAGTTTCTCTATCCTTAGAAATTCTAAACCATAATTTATTTTATGGAGGTCATCTCCTCCATTGTATATCATATTTATCTATTATTTTTTATCTTGGTTTCCATCACTTGTCAAGATCATACCACTTTTAGTCTTATGTTTACATGGAAGTTTTCACATCCACATATTTAAATTATAAATTTTCAGGGTTCCACATTCTCCCCTCCTTCAATAAATTTCATCCTCGAAATTTAGGATTTTTACCTATACTTGCGAATATTATTGGGTACTTATCTCTCTTTTTCAATTTTGCTTTCCCGATCTCTTTGCAATTGCAGATGTTTCCATGAAACTTTTTTTTTTGTTTTTATACACTTTAATCTAAAAGCCCATTTGGTTCAAACCTTAGATCTTTAGCCTTCCTAAATCACTATGGGCAGTCAGTGCAAGACTTGAAGAGGATTCAGTTCTCCTTTCCGTAACATGGATACAAGGAACACATCTTGGATTCTATATAAAAGTATAGGTAATTCAAATCAATATGCTATCAACCCAACTCTTGTGTTGGTATCGGGGAAACCATTTCACCTTATTTTCCCACTAAGCATGTCATGTAATTTTTGTCATTGTCGTAGTTTCCAATTACATTTGTATATAACCTTGTTGTCGTCATTTTTTTTTCCTTATCCCAATTTCATGTTGCACTCGTTACAATTTAACAACTATGATTTATCTCAGCTATTTAGTGTTTCAATATAGAAATCCTCATGATTTCTATAATTTCAGAATTAACTACATGTTCATACCATCTTATTTTCATCTTTATCCTATTTAGAGCCCACCAAGTAACACTCCGTATCCATAATTACTCAACTCCTGTGCACAGACACTCATAATATTAAGTATCAACTCCTGAATCAACGTTCATTTACTTCTCATCGTCAGTACGTATTAGTCCCCTCCATTCCCTAAATTCATCTCTTTTCTAGTTTCCTTATTAACTATGTATTTCTACAATCACATGTATGTACATTGCACACTCGTGACCTCCTTGCCTACTCTTACATATAGTTTGTCAAATTATTTATTTATTTATTTAATAACTGGGATGACGGTAACTTAGTGTTTTACCTTTAACCCATAACATTCCACAACAGGTATTACATTCATGTTCATGTTTTAACCATTTACTCCTTTATGTCTACAAAGATAACCACGCTTACGATCCTTAATTCATTCATGATTTTGGAGTAGATTCTCATAAAGTAATTTAATAAGGCTTTTCATAATCAATTTACAAGCATTTACCTCATATCTACGATACCAGTATTAAACTTGTATTGTCCATTTTATTATGTACCAAGCTAGTATTCATTTGCATGTCAAGATAAAGCGTTGTCAATTGGGGTAAGGGCCTAATATGCAGGGTCCCGTTACCAACTTGACATAATTATTGATTAAGGCATTAATCACAAAACAATCTCATTTCTATTCGTATGCTATGTCACAATTTTGAATCGATAGCATTTACATCTACACTTGTTTATGCCTAAACAATCATATATTCACTCTAATATTAATTCATATATGGTTTCATCTCATCCATTCATATTTCATCAAAACAACAAACATTATTGTTACATTATCATTTTATTAATATTTCAAATTTATTTTTTTCATGAATCATTTACTATCATCTAATGTATTATCAAACAATGGTTTCATATTTATTATTTTCTACCGATCCCACAATCACGAGGTAATAGCTCATTTTCTTAGTTACCGACTTCTTGACAACCCAGTATCACTTTCCTTAATTACCACACTTATGGTAACCAAATGTGTGTGTGTGTGTGTGTGTGTGTGTCTAGTTCATTCTATCTCAAGATACATGATTTATTATACTTTCCATGCTTATAAAGTCTACTGAATCACAACCACGCTCTGATACTAATTGTAACAACCTTGATTTTGTACATCTTTTTTCATGATACATTGAAAATTTTCAGGTGAAAATAAAACATATTTAAGGTTGGCCATAAGTATTTTTTTGGAAAATTGATTAGTTAATGAAGATTATCATGAATTCTAACTAATAGGGTGAAATTATTGTTGTGATAATAATGTAAGAATATTAATTGTTAAGGTTTGTCTCATATATTTAATTGCACGAGGAGAAAGTGAAAGAAAATGAATGGTTCGTTGTTTTATTGTATTAATAATACTAAATAAGGATAATAACATATGTAGTGTATGTAAAAAAAATAGGAGCAATTCCAAAGGGATGAGTTTCTATATTTTAGCTGAATCTTACTATATTGTAGAGGTAGGGAAATTGTTTGAATTTTTAGAATTGGTTTAAATTTGTGATTTAATGATGCCAAATGACCTTGGATAATGTTGTTTATGCATGAAAATAAGTTGGAAGTTGAAAAGGATTTTCAAGGGATGAAAAATCCTCATTGTCCAAAATTTTAGCTATAAAGGAGGGGCTATTGTGTTTGTTGATTTTAAGCCTTAAAACAAAATAATTTGGAGTTGATTTCTTCATGAAAGTTGTATTTCTATGTTTTAGCCTTTCATAGAGACAAATCACGCCTAAAACTGTGTTTTACAGCTTTAGTTATGATTAAAACACTAGATGGTGTTTTGAGTTGGTTAAGCTAAATTGATCAGAATTAGATTATTTTTAATCTTTGCTTGGAATTGTTGTTAAGTGATGGTTTTAATAACAAAATTATAAGAATGCATATGAACATGAAAATGGGTAAGAGTATGAGATTCTAAAGAAATTTCTTGTGATTAGTTTGAGAATACTAGTTGAATGAGAATTAAATGAAGTTGTGATGTTGGTTATATTGTTGATAAAAACTGAATCCCTAGTGGTACAGGGGAAGCTGTGGGGATTGGACGATTGCATAGAGTGGCAGCACATGTACATGCTCTAGATAAGTGCATCACACCTTGTTTTTTAATTTGTGTAAACTTATTGATAAATTTCAGAATTTATTATTTTATTGCTTCGATAATATTGGAATGAATGTGAGTACCTTGCGTGCTATGATGTGTATCAACTAGTTATGATATAATTGAAATGGATATGAGTACCTTATGTATATTGATATGTATCAAACTTGTGATGATATTATTGGAATGAATAAAAGTACCTTGCGTACAACGATATACCTCTATTAGTTAGGATAATGTTTGAACGAATATAAGTAACTTGTGTGCATTGTTACATATCAAATTAATTATGTTATTATTAGGATGGATACAATTACCTTACATTGATAGGTATCGAATTAGCCATGATAACTTTGGAATAGACGTAATTATCTTACATACCTTAGTATGGATTAGGTATACACAATGACTTGGAGATTGAAGGAGAAATGATAGATAATTGGTCACCATAGTGTTAGTGGCTAAGGATACATTACAATGATACTTAGCACCATGATGAGGGTGGCTAAGGGCATAAATTGATATTTGGCATTGTGATAAGGGTGACCAAGGTTATGTGAATGATGCTTAGTGGCTGTAGTGTCGATAAATAAGATTGTGTGCGAATGATACTTGGCAACCGTGGTTACAATGCATATGATGTTAATAAGAAAAATGAAAGAGGGTCGGTATGAATGGAAGATTCAGATGATATTGATTAGCTATCTGGTTTTGGATAGCTAATGGTATCAATGAGGTTTTATTGGTACCGGCATTTTAGATGACATTGATTAGCTATCCGGGTTTGGATAGCTAATGGTATCGATGGGGTTTCATCGATGCCGGCATTTCTTTAATTGATTAGTCAATCTCGAGCAATTGAGAGACTAATGATGTAAGTAAAGATTTTTACTAACACCGGTATGGTTACTCCTGGTTAAGTGAAAAAGATAAGTTGATTAACTATTCCAGGTCAAGAATAGTTAATGATATCAATGGATCACATTGGTATCGGTAACCATTTCTGGTGTGATTAGCTACTCTAGGTAAGGAGGCTAATGATGTCAAGGGTTCTTGACATCGGCAACTTTGATGGTAAAATAGATATGAATAAGATTTGATTAACCATTCTAGGTAAGGAATAGTTAATGATACTAATTGGTTGTATTGATATCAACACGTGAATGTAATTGAATAGTCTAACCTAATATTGGGAGACTGATAATACTAATGAGATTCATTAGTATCAACAATTACCTTCCAGAAAATGGGAGGGAAAATATTGATTAGTTATTCCAAAAGAATGAGATAGGCTAATGATACCAAAAAAAAATATCTTAATATCAAGTGAGAATTGATTTATAAGGAGATGGTGTTCGAAAATCGTTGAGTTGTGTTGAGGTTTGCAAGATGAAATTATTCTCGACAAATGGAATAGGATATTAGATGGATATTAGTAATAGATGGAAAATGTATATTGTAAAAGAGGTTTATGCCTGATTTTATGCATCAAAAGAAATTCCATAGAGATTATTATCTATCATTGATATTGCTTGTTACTACATTTTTATATTTATGTGTACACGTTAATTTCTATTTTCAGGTCCATCAAGGTCGCATCAGGAGTGATATTTAGTTACCTTTTGCTTTTGATCATATAATTATTTGTAAATTAAGAGATTTATCTCCTAAAACTTGAAATGTAATATTAATCCGTAAATTTGAATGTATGACTTTAATCTTATGTTTGTAACTCTAAGTACCTATTTAATCATTCATGTTTATAGTTGAAATCGAATCTTTCACTTGAATTACATTATATGATGTTATTGAATAAGATGTGTTGATAATGATGAGTTGGGTTAAGATCCAGGATGATTGGATCGGGATTTGAAATAAAATTAGAGATGTAATATGTTTTGTCGATAACTTGAAACCTCACAGTATAGGGGAGACTACTGAAATTTTTATAAAAATTTTGGTGGAACCTGTATTGAAAAAAATTACCTGAAAATTTTCAATGTATCGTGAAAAAAAACAGAAAATCAGGGTTGTTACAGATTGCTTTGAATGTATATTAATAAGTATTGATTGTTTTATTATTATTATTTATCTAAAATCAACTTGTGGATGGTAAGATTCTTAAACAGGTCATGTCTCTTGAAAGTTGAAAGATATTGAATACATGATTTTATTATTTTCCTATATAAAAAGATAATTAGAAAATTTTATTTTTTGTTTCTATTTGAAAGAGTGTTTTGAGTGTATGTTAAACAAGCATTGAAAATCAACCCATAGATGGTAAGATCTTTAAATGAGTCAAGTCCATTGAAAGTTCAAAGATATTGAAAATGGTTAATACGCTACTTTATTATCAAAATATATGTCATAACATAATTTTAGGTTCCTAAAATTATCATGTTTGTTTGTTTTTTTATATACTCGGTTGGCAAGAACAGGCTGAAGAGGGATTCAAATACATAAACGAGAGATGCAATGATCAATCTAGATCTTTGACAATATTGAAAACTCAATTGCATTTGAAGGACCTAAATGTGGGAGCCAATGCAAATTCAAGGTTAACTCAAGTGAATCTTAGATGAATTTGTATAACAATTAAGTTTGAGAACATAATTAGATTTCAATGGGTTAATTTGATTTAGTTATGGGACTAATTAAAGAATTAATTAAGTTTAAAAATTAATGTAAGCCAAAATTAAAAGAATTAACTATGTGCAAGGACTTAATTAGATTTTTAATATGTCAAATTAATTTTATTAAGAACTTAATTGATAAAAACAATTAAGTTTGGAAGCCTAATTTGAGCTTAATTGAAAAAATTAAAATTTTACAAGATCAAATTTAATTTTTACAAGCTTAATCAGTGAAATCAAGGGTTCAATTGAAAGAAACTTAACTATTGAAGGCTGGTTGAGGGTCAAATTGAAGAATTTTAAAACCAAAGACCAAAGTGCAAAAAAAATGTGAGTTTTTGGACTGATATTAATGAAATCAAAGGTCAACTTGAAAGAAATTGAAAGTTTGATAATTGATAGTTGTTGAAATTGCATAATCTGGAAACCTAGGATCAAAGTAAAAAAGACACTCAAATTAAAGGATTTAAATCAAGGTTTTAGAGGTGCAATTGCAAAAATTAAGAAGTTTCAGTGTCAAATGAGAAAGCATATGCTCAATTTGGAAAAACAGGGATTAAATTGAAATTTCCCTAAAATATTTTTTTTTAAGCCATAATTTCCAGGGTTTAAAAGAATAGCGTGTCACTTAAATTTTAATGAAAAAATAAGTAGCACGTCATCCAGTCTCGTTCAACATCTTCTTCAACAGACAAAGGCTAATCAAGATGTCACTTTCAAGAGAATGAATGTGACATCTCCAACCTTTTCAGAGGTGCCAACCACCATAACTTGAGTGAGAGTCATCTCCTCTACAAGTAGCAATTATCCTCATCATAAGTTTGTACCTTATTTAGCTCAATAAACTCAACAACATCTTTGTCCCTGATCAGCCTCCCCTGCAATGGCAAATTCGGGCTGATCGAGAGCTTACCTTCTAATCAATGAATGTGGAGTTAAGTCAAACCACACCACTTATGACTTTTCTAATATTTATGAGATTATGACAGGTTGTTAGATATTGTACTTTATCATCAAATAGAAATAAATTAATTATCAAATTGATAATAAATTAATTTATTTAATTTATTTAATTATATTTTATTTAGGATTGTGATTTATATTTAGACCAACTTATTAGGAAATCTAATGGGTCACACACATAAGAACTATTAATCAAAAATTAAAATGGGATGATTAATCAAGTGTGACCTAATTGTAAATAAATTTTAGAAATTAAGGACTAGAGTATAATTTATACAGGAAATTACAATTTTAGACCTGGAAAAATCAAGTAATTACTTGATTAAATAAGTTTTAAAAATTATCCGAAAATAATATATGTAATATTCAAAGAGAATTGATATTTTATTATTTATAGATTTTTAAATTTCTCTATAAATAGAAAAATATGCCTATTATTTTATGTAACGTTGAACAAAGAGAAAGACTATGCAACTTAAAAACACTTAAATATATATATATATATATATATATATATATATATATATATATATATATATAAATTATCACTAAAAATATAGCGATTTTTTTAACACTCTCTTTTAAAATGATTTAAAGGATTTTTTTATTAGTATTACATATAAATTACCGTTAAAAAACCGAGTTTTACTCGCATTCGTGAGTCCTTGCCCCCAGATTCCCTCTATCATCAACGAAGAAAGAGCTTGACACTGTTATGAATTAAGCAGAAGTTCGTCAAGTACCAAACTCAACACACCACGTCTGGAATCACTTGCATGATAACACTTGGTAAATTTATCCTTGTTCATGCGCCTCCTAAACTATTTTGTCACCTATAAAACACTCTCATCGTTC
>Ga0325401_1003572_pt1 | contig 14313 bp, 17 predicted proteins | sample PopdelMetagenome_FD_205666 | JGI IMG/M metagenome (GOLD analysis project Ga0325401, IMG submission 205666) | Populus deltoides microbial communities from Bellville, Georgia, United States - Xylem-PdKOR-R2 | ecosystem: Host-associated > Plants > Phyllosphere > Stem > Wood/Secondary xylem | place...
ATATACTCATGTATACGTTGGTATACACATTTCCATGTACACACAAAGAATCACACATATGCATGAAGCTTCTTGATAAAGGCGTCGAGATTTTGCAGGAAGAAAAACTCTCAATTAAGTCATCTGATGGCATTCCAAATAATTCAGCAAGGAAACGATCTGGACCAGAAGACAGTACTGATTTGGCTGATTTGGCTAAAGATGATGATGTGTCTGGAAAACGTGTCAAATCATCTCCCAGTGTCTCAGAGGAATCATCTAAAGAGTTGGATCATAGAGCTAACAAAAAAGATGATGATAATGGACCTGTGCAGCAACTTGTTGCTATGTTTGGAGCCTTGGTTGCTCAAGGTGAAAAAGCTGTTGGTTCTTTGGAGATTCTTATTTCAAGCATCTCTGCTGACTTGTTAGCTGAAGTAGTGATGGCTAACATGCGCTACCTTCCTACCGGTCATCCCCAAGCGGAAGGAGATGATGAGTCACTATTGAACATGACTATTGTTGGCAGCGACACTGGAGCCAAGTATCCATCATCTTTTCTGACTAATGTTCTTTCACTTTCTAGTTCCTTCCCACCTATAGCTGCACAACTGAATGCTGGTCATTCAGTATCCAAAGACATACCGGTATGGGTTTCTTCTTCTATCCACTCACAGACCTTCATTTTTTTTTTCTCCCTTGGCATGAGTTTGGTGAATTGTATTGTTTTTTTTTTTTGTTTATTTTAGGCTTCCTATTGTTCCATCTAACATCCTTTAAATAATTTGAAATTTTTTAGTTTAGATTTGTCATAATAGGGTGTTTACATATCTGCAGACAACAGACGAGGAAGAACTGCAGACGACAACAGACGAGGAAGAACTGCAGACGACAAAAGACGAGGAAGAACTCCATGTTGCAGCAGCTGATGTCGTTGATGTATATACTGGAAAAGCTCATGGTGCTGAAGATGAACTGATGCCTGCAGGTTTACCTGCTTCTTCAAATGTCGATTTATCTGGGATGCAGATGGATGGTTTGGCTATTTCATCTAATATCCATGATTTTGAGAATTTAGACAGTGAAATACCTGGTCTAGATTCTTCTGCTCGAAATGATATATTTTCAGAGACCATGGGTGCTTCTTCACTGGTCTCTACTGATATTGAAGATGCCAGCCAAGAGCAAGGTACAAGTCTGGGTACAAGGTCAAACCAGGAAGTGCTTCCATCAATATCAAATGACAGGTCAGAGGAGCTAAGTCCAAAAGCAGCTGCTACGGATTCCAACAGCCTGATCTCCTCAACTGCAACTTCTGTGCGTTTACACCAGCCTCTTGTTCTGCCTAAGATGTCTGCACCTGTTGTCAATCTTGTTGACGAACAGAAGGATCAGCTGCATAATTTGGCTTTCATACGCATCATTGAGGCATACAAGCAAATAGCAGTTGCTGGAAGTTCACAATTTCGCCTTTCCTTGCTTGCTTCTTTAGGAGTTGAGGTATTGATTCTATATTTTCAAGGATAGTTACCTCCCCTTTGCTGTTGGTTGTGGTGTAAATGATGTTTCCTGTACTTGGTCAGTTTGATTAGTTATATTACTCTATCTGCATTTTCCTTGTTACTCAGCTGAAATAACAATCCTTGTGTTCTTTTCTTCTTTGGCTAAATTCTTGCGAGTTGTAATGATGCATAATCTGGTCAAACATGCATGCCTTTGTAAGATCCATGCACCAGATAACCTGATCTAAGCATCTTCAACCATGTCAATGAACAAAATAATCATTTTGTTTGCTTTTCATTCTTCACCATCAGTGCTTAATTTTCTGAATTGTCAAGCCAGAATTTGGACATCTTTTGGTTTGGAAATGTGGACCTATACTAGTTTGCTCCTTCCACAAGAAAATTCCCACTATCTAATGGATGCTATCTTCATTCACACAGTAATTTGGAATTGCGCTTCCACTTCTTCAATTCATGCTGACTATTGTTTCATTCTCTTTTTTCTCATGCACAGACTTAATTAGTGCAATGATCAATTCTAGGTTCCTCTTTTCCATGAAATTTTAATTTGGAAGTTTGGGTGGATATTAGTTGTCCAATGGTAAACTTTTTGTATCTGTCACTTTGATTGTGCACATGATTTTTAATTGCATATTTTCTTGTTTTAGATATTCAGAGAGTTGTATGATGTGCAATAGTTCATGACCTTATTCTACGTAGTTGCATAGTCAGAACTAGACATTAGTACGGAGAACCAAACTATACGTAATGTGCTGATATTTATTTATTTATTTTATTTTTACCTTTTTGCAGTTTCCTTCAGAGTTAGACCCATGGGAACTCCTTAAAAAGCACATATTGTCAGATTATGTGGTTCATGAGGTAAGAGAGTATTCCAACTTTTCATAGCTTATCTTATTGCACAGATGCTAACTTCTAGTGGTGATGGGCTTTAATCAGAATGCGCTAAAACTGCTTCATTTCATTTTTATAATGCCACCATCATTGTATCAACAAATTTTATGCTATGGAATTGGAGAGTTGGCATATTTAGTTTCGAGTTCATTGATTTTACTATATTATGGAAAGTTCCCTTTAATGTGTCTAGGGATTGTCAGCATGAGAATGAAGATTTCAGTTGTTCAGTTGTATTGCTGTGCTGATGCCGTCACTTGCTGGACTCTGCCATTGTTGCTCTTTTCTGTTCTATTTTGATTCTTCTAAAAAAAATGCAGCATCTGACAATAATTGCTGGGTGCCTTCAGGGACACGAGTTGACATTGCATGTCCTCTACAGGTTATTTGGTGAGGTAGAAGAGGAACATGACTTCCTTTCTTCTACAACCGCTGCTTCTGTGTATGAAATGTTCCTTCTGACTGTGGTTCGTATTTATTTCCCTTTTACAATTTCTCATTCTTGCATCAGATATGTATATTCTGAAAGAAAGAAATTATATTCAATTGCAGGCTGAAACGCTTAGAGATTCTTTTCCTCCTTCAGACAAATCTTTAAGTAGATTGCTTGGTGAAGCTCCTTATCTTCCAAATTCAATTTTCAGTCTATTAGAGTCCTTGTGTTCTCCTGGAAACATCGATAAAGCTGAGGAGTTGCAAAGTGGAGATCGAGTTACTCAAGGTCTCAGCACTGTATGGAGCCTGATTTTGCTGAGGCCTCCTATTCGAGAATCCTGCTTAAAAATTGCTCTGCAGGTTTCTTCTCTTTATCATCGATTCCATTTATTTCAATTGTCAATAACATTTGTACATTTTGAATGCCATGCCTTTCTCGGCTTCTTTGCTAGTTTCTGTGAGGGTTCTTGCAAGTTAAAGTGTTGCATAGCAATGCTGCAAAAATAGAAAAATATATAATAAAAAATAAATATTAAAAACCATTAAGCAAAAATAAAAATAAATAGAAAAATATATCATTTGCACATTTTCTTTTTGTAGTGATCATCATTCCCACTAACATCATCCATAACTGCAAATCTTGTGAGAGATGAATACCAGTTCACATTTTGTTGAATTGTTTTTCACTTCATGTCTGATCAATCATTCCCTCATGTATGACTATTTTGTAATTCTAGGAAGATGGAATATTAATCATGTGGTGAAATTGAGAGCTGGATGATCTCTTACCGCCTATATTTACTATCAGGGGGTTGACTCCCATTGTGCAATGGTGTTCCTGGCTGTGTTATCTGTAGATTATTTTATGATTGGCCATTTTGTAAATTCTAGTGATTGTTTGAGGAAACTTTCTTATTGTCTTGTATTTAATTTAATGTTTTTCTTTTACTTCTGGAAGAGTGCAGTTCATCATTTGGAAGAAGTGCGTATGAAGGCACTTCGTCTGGTATGCAACACCCAAGCACAACTTGCTATTGAAGGAATAAATAAGATGCTTGTTATTATCTGTTTTATCATTCTGGGTTCATTTTGCAGGTGGCAAATAAGCTTTATCCTCTCTCATCCATTGCTCAACAGATAGAAGATTTCGCAAAGGAAAAGCTGCTTTCTGTGGTAAATAGTGATGCTACAGAAAGCATGGATGCTGAAGGGTCATTCTCTGAATCACAGAAGGTAGTGGTTTTATGCATTATGGATGTCAAGTTTCACTCTTGCAAAATCTTCTTACATATTTGTCATTTTTGTGCTGAAATGATTTGAGGTTATATACCCCAACTTTTTTATCTACAAACAGGGAAGTAACATGTAAATTTGTAATTTTCCATTTTGTTTTAGATAATTCTTTGTTGTAAAAGCTGCTATGAGCAATTATGTACCTTTCTGCTATTGCTGACACATTTTCTGAAAATGGTAACAATCTGTGCCCCTTGCTAGTGTTTAATAGATTGCAAAACACATGATATAAACTGCAGTTACTCAATTTGTTGATGTTCTTCTATTAGATTTGGGTGAGGCCTCTTACAAGTTACAATTTAAGGAAATATTTGAATTATGTAATGTTAGAGTTTCACTACATGAACTGGTTGTGCACCCTTTTCCATCCCTTATAAGTTTAAATACTTGGCATGAAAATAATTATATCGAGTTTTTTTCATGATGATAGATTTAGCTAGTTGAAGTGTTTCTGGTGGATTTCATTAGCTCCCAAGTTGCTTTCTTTTTCTTAGATCAACAAATGCACCAAAATATTTCTCCAGTTATAATTCTACAATTCAATAGCTGGAAGAATATGAATGGAACTACACCAGTTTATCGCTTGCTTTTTCTAAACCAGTATGCTTCCTGGTTATGTTCTAATTACATCTTCAACAGGATTCGATTTTGGAAAAACCATCAAATGAGCATCAATCTATGAATGCCATCAGTAAAGATATCTCCTCTGAGACTCATCAGTCATGCACATCTGAAAGTGTATCATCACTCTCAATCTCAGAGGCCCAGCGGTGCTTGTCACTGTATTTTGCCCTGTGCACAAAGGTGTTATTTTATTCTATGTCAAAGCCTTCTCATTTTAAATTTCCAACATTTGAAGTTGTTATCATCAATATATGGTAATATTTTATTTAAGAATCTAATTCTTCTCTGGATTGGATTAATATTTCTACGTTTAATCTGATTGACAGAAGCACTCCCTTTTTCGCCAAATTTTTATTGTTTATAAAAGTGCATCAAAGGCAGTTAAACAGGTTTGGTTTATTTGCATTACATTTTACACTGAATGCTGTAGTTCATTTTGTTCCTGCTGTGAGACTCTTATTAATTATATGGTGCAGGCAGTTAATCGGCACATTCCTATACTAGTCCGTACTATGGGTTCGTCATCTGATCTTCTTGAAATAATTTCAGATCCTCCTATTGGAAGCGAGAATCTTCTGATGCAGGTTTAGCAATTGGTCAATTATGTAACAAACTCAACCCTATTGAAGTGTTTATAATACTATTGCTGATTTTGTCCCCTTTTCTTTTTTCCATTTTCCCAATATACATAGGTTTTACAAACACTGACAGAAGGGGCAGTTCCTTCACCTGAATTGTTATTCACCATTAGGAAGTTGTATGATTCAAAAATAAAGGTATGAAGCCATGTTGTTGATTTATTAGCCAATATTGATTAGCTTTTAATGAAAAGTAAAAAGAAGTGAGGCTCTTGGCTAATGTATGCTTGCTTTTGATTTATTACAGGATGCAGAGATCCTAATTCCAATATTACCATTCCTACCCAGAGATGAGGTCTCTCTTGTTCATTGTTTTGTGTATAATCATATAAATGCATCTCTTTTTATGACATCTGCATTTTGCATCTGTTATCTTTCTTCTTGCAGTGTGAATACTTTATGTGTTGGTAGTGTCAGTTCATTATTTAAGATGGTCATTCAGTGATGCAAAAAAGACAGCAATGTTTTTTGTTCAGCTTTCCCTTGGTACCTGTGATTCCTCATATTAAATTGAAGTCTATTAGATCCTATAATGTCAGGGACATTTACGTGGCAATTAGGTGGTCAGATTTGCTGCCACATCAATATAATATAAACCACTGGATCTAGATAACATAATGACTGTTTGAAAGACATGTACTGCTCTCAAACATGGTAGCAGTGAATTGATTTATCCTATTTACATAAATCAGTGACTGGCAAAAGATATCAATCATGATTTTTTTTAAACTAAACAAATCTTTATTGGAGCTTACATGACAAGATGATTTTACTTATATGAGTAGCTATGAGACTGGCTACTTTGTAAATTCATTTCCAAAGAAGCTAGATTGCAGTAGATGAAAAAGTAATTCCCTGTATATTGCAAGGATAGATAGGTCCGCATGATGCATTTAACCTCAAAGACCAATGCGCGATATAAATCCATCTCAATAGTTGATGTCGGGTTATCCACTCTCATTCCCTCCCTCGTTAGTGGACTCAACCAAAACATTTGCTCTCATTAAACTGACTGATTGCCCACAGCGGCTTCTTGGAGATTGGACCTCAATCAATTTGGTTCTAGGACTAACCATGGCATTTGCTGGCTTGGTTTTCAACTTGTGGCAACTTGTGAGCTAACCTAGGATGGAGACATAGATGGGCTAGAACTATTCATATTATTCTTTCCCAACATGATCCATAGATTCTAGGAGTTCCATCATTTTCCTACATCAGAGGAGAATATACTGAGGTCATGTATTTGTATTCTCCTCTTTCCAATAGTTGCAATTGTGTTCTTCTGATGCATATATGGATATTGGTTTTTTATTTTTATTTTTTTTCTGTTATCCATCTCTTCATTTCCCTTTAATAATTTTAATTCCTTATTTTCCAGATTTTGCTGATCTTTCCCCATTTAGTGAATCTTCCTCTGGATAAGTTCCAAATTGCACTTTCTCGCACACTACAGGTATCTTCTCTCTTTTTTTTAAAAAAAAAATTAGAGAAAAAGGATCTCCTTCACTTTGCATCCAGTTTTCTTTGAGTATTTTGAGTGACTTTATGTTTCTAATCATGTACTTCTCTCTACCAGACTAGGACCCTTGTTTTTTTTCACATTATGTAAAGTCCTCCCACCTGTCCAAGAATATGACTTAAATAACCTTTGAACCTTGCAATACATTAAAATATACTTCTGGTTTTAGCTTTTTATTGCATTTCAAAAGCATTTAAATCAATAATTCAAGATTGATGAATCAAATCATATTCATTGCAATCTTTCCCTATTTTATATTTATGTTTGTGATTGGTCTCCATTTCCATGGAGATATGGGCCATCCAAAAGCCCACTTGTCTAAATTTCTATATTGAACTCATTTTTTCGGTTGTCATATACATCAATTATCAGCATCTAAATTTTCTCTTTTCCATTCCATGCTTTTATGATGCTCTATCGCATGCTGTCAGTGAATATGGGGCTGTTCTCATTGTTTCTCATTCTAGTTTCACCAATGATTTCATCCATAGATGTTGATCAAATATTTGACTTCTTGCACTGCTTACTGTCAGTATTAATGTTCTCTAAAAAATGGCTCCTGCAGTTGAATACACTAGTAAGAAATACCTTTATCATGGCCAAGTTTGATTTCTGGAGGAGTCTGCTCTAAACTCATCAAATGCTTCTCTAATCTGTTAAACAACGTGATGTAAATGCAGGGATCATCTCATTCTGGTGCGATGCTCTCTCCAGCTGAAGTATTAATTGCCATCCATGGTATTGATCCTGACAGGGATGGAATCCCCTTGAAGAAGGTATGTCTTTGCTCCTTTTTTCATGCTTCTGTGGAATTTACGAATTTGAATAGGTGTACAACTGAGTGATGTGCTTTTGTGTTCAGGTTACAGATGCTTGCAATGCTTGTTTTGAGCAACGACAGATATTCACTCAGCAAGTTCTTGCGAAGGTCTTAAATCAGTTGGTCTGTGTCATTCCTAACTTTGAATTTGTATCGCAAAATCCTTCAATTGTCTTTAACTGATGTCACATCTGAACCAAGTTAATCCCTGCAGGTTGAGCAAATTCCTCTTCCTTTATTATTCATGCGCACGGTACTACAGGCTATAGGTGCTTTTCCAGCATTGGTAAGAAATTCACAAGAAAAAATTTAAATCAGAAGGCCAATTTTCTATTATTTCTTCTGGAAGAGCATTATTGATTAATTGATTAATTGACTAATAAAATAGCACTTAAGGCATCACCAAGCCATAGGTGGCTTTCCAGCATTTTTAAGAATTTCAGAAAAATTTAAATCAAGAGGCCATTTTTATAATCACTTCATTATTTGTAAACATGTCTCTAGATACAATAAATATTCTTAAGGTCATCTCTACTTCATGAAATGTGGCTTGAAATACATGTGTGCATGTTTCGGTGACTCTTTTGAATATTCGGAGACTGAAACAGTTTTCTTTTGTTATGGAAACCCACTCGCGCTGTTTACTTATTGTAATTGGCCTGGTTGGTGCTGTTAGCTAAGAAATTTGTGAATTGACACCCCCTTTCCTTTCAAATTAATTATATTTGGACATGATACTCTTGGATCTTGGTATGTATTTGACTAGGTTTTTTCTATTATTGCAGGTGGAGTTTATTATGGAGATCCTTTCTCGTCTCGTAAGCAAGCAGGTTAATACTTCTTCTCCATAGGCTTATTGCCAATGACTTTACGAACCATACTTATTTTACAGTTGATTCAATGGACTATTGCAGATATGGAAATACCCGAAGTTGTGGGTTGGCTTCCTGAAGTGTGCACTATTGACGAAGCCTCAGTCATTCAATGTGTTACTTCAGGTGTGATCTCTTCTATTTGCTTGCTATTGAAAATTTTAGCCACTATAATCTAAAACCAGTGGGTAGCCATGAACCAGCACCTCTGATTTTTAAATATCAATCTAATTTCTAGATCAGAATGTAAATTGTGCATTTCAGAAGCAAATTTGTTCTTAACCAATTTGATAAACTCTGTTTTTGTCATTCAGCTTCCTCCACCTCAACTGGAAAATGCACTGAACAGAACCGCAGCACTGAAAGCTCCTTTGGTTGCCTATGCTAGCCAACCAAACATTAAATCTTCACTTCCAAGGTTTATAATATAATCCCTCTTGCTTGTGTAAATAGAAGAAAATCCAATTTCTCTCAACTAGAGTTTTTCCTGCTTCTGACGGTAGAAGATGCATTTTGAATTTTGAATTTTGCATTTTAGGTCTGTTCTGGTGGTCCTGGGAATAGCTCCAGACCCTCAGACTTCAAGTCAAGCACAGACAAGTCTGGCACAAACTGGAGATACGAACAACTCAGATAAGGATGTGACTGTAGAGAATTCAAAAACTGGAGAAACGAGCAACTCAGTTAAGGAGGTGCTGACAGAGAAATCAAAAGAATCTTCTGTTGCTAGCTGAATGTCCGAAAACTCGGTACTTGATGAGTCAGAAGTTGCTCCAGAGGAGGTTGCTGTGCCTGCCAAGCAGCTCCAAGCTTAGCACTTGGAGGCACCAAGTTCTCCAAGTTTTTGGATGCTCATGCCATACTCTCACCGTGCATATCTGCGACAGAAAGAATCAGATTTTACCCCATGTGCTGTTATACTGACAACCGTTGCATGGATAAATTTAGTGAAACTGCTGCACCAGCCGAAGATATTCGTTGTCAGGAAGTTTCCGGGGCAAGATAGAAGTGAAATTGTGAACCATTTGTACTCAACATGCGAGTTAAAACAATTTCTGAAGGAAATTTCTTTTCTGTATTTTCAGATGTTTTTCTTATGTTTGTATCGGGGAGTGTTTGTATCGGGGAGTTGCTAATATCAGAGATGTACATAAACAAAGATCTGAGCCAGTTGACGATGTCCCCTTCCTTTTTTTCCAAGAGCAATAGCATTTTTAAAATCCAAGACTCCAATCTGTCAATCACAAGATCATCAAAAAATGAGTCTGTCCTATTTTATTATCTTGTTCATTTGCCAGTTGAAGATGCTTGTCTATTTAAATTGTCTGAAAATGCCTTAATTTATTGTTTTTTTAAATGATTTTAATGAATTGATATAAAAAATAATCTAAAAAATTATCATTTTAATGTAATTTTAATTAAAAAATATATTTATAAAAATATTCGCACCTTGATTTGTTTAAACGTTATATAACCCAACAACTATTGTTTTATGGTGGCCCTTATTTGGTGTTACTATGCCCTCAACAGCAAGTAATACTTACATTCCATAATATATTATCTTTATCTTTGAAGATTATGATTGGGTGGCTCTTTAATTCTTGACTCAAATTCTTAACATACACTAAAATTTATGTTTTATCTGCCATTTTTAAATAATAGGTTCCATGCAGCTTCGTTAACTACATAAAAAAATAAAGTATAAATCTTGCATTCCTTTGAAGAAAATCAAGTATAATATATGTTTTTTTTCACCTCATCTAAATCTAAAATTTTATAATCTGCAGCTAAATGATTCTTAATTCAGTTTTTTTTTTCCTGACAGTCTCATCCACCATGAATGAATGAATATGGTGCTTCAACTCATTGAAAAAGATTTCCTAATAGCCTATTATTCAATTAATAGTTTCTTTATTCCTTAGAATTAGCAATTGTCTTTTACATCAATGTATATACAATCCCTTTATTAATCAATCAGATTATTACTGTAGTAAATAGAAAAAAACAGCAGAAAGAATCATAACTAGTCATTCCACAGTGTTTATACAAGACCAGAGCCCACTATACCTAATTACAAAAGAATTAGAGTTTGCTCAATCATATTAAACCTGCAGCTGCGCATCTTCTTGTTCTTTTTTTTTTTTCTCTCCAGTTATGTACTATTGCAGGCTCCTCAAAAGAATACCATGTATTTGCTCAGGAATTCAATTTTTTTTTTTTTTTATCATGACCAGGGTATTAATACATGAAATGGCAATTAATTTTAGCAAAATGCTACCATGAAGGTGTGTTTGCTCAGGTGCCTATCCAAGAAACAGAGTTATCGTGCATTGTTCTCACACTGTCAAAGCAGAAGCAGGAATGCCATGCATTTGAAACCATTCAGGCATGTGGAACTTCTTGTGAAGTACATGCCTAACATCCTTTTGCAGGGATAGGTTTTTGAGGAGTGGAAGGAGGACATCCAAAAGCTGCACGAGCCAAATGACAGAAACAGACAGAAAATGAGGTGAATCAGATTCTTAGGCATTAACAGGAAAATTCTTCAATGCACCGAGATTACCTACCTGGTCATCATATGGCAGTCCAGCAGAGAACGGAACACATGGGATTCCATTCAATGGCTGTAGCAAGAAACTGAATGGGTTGTTGTCAACAATCACAACTCGAGAGAGATCCTTTGATAAACATGACAGATCCTTCACAAGTTCTCGATATTCCCTGTGATTTACACAGTGAAAGATCGTCAGCATTTGCAAGCAAGGTCTTTAATCTATAAGCATCGGAATCCAATAAAATGACATCGCTTTCCCAGAGTCATGCAAGTGGTAAACAATGACATGTGAACTAGAATTAGCTTTCCACAAAAGCTATTCTTAAATGAATCTTCTCAGTGCAACCTAGACCCTAAAACCCATTACACATGACAGTGCTTGAGAAAAAGAAACAATCATGGAAGCTGAGACGAGAGGTGTGCCTCACATTACGCTCCGAAGGCATTTTCTGACCGAGCTATCATAGCCCTACTATCTGATAATATTCTCATGCCCAGTTCTAACATAATCAAACAAGTTAAAATACAAAACATCCAATATATATTGCAACAGTAACAGGAATAATGTTGTGGGTAAAAGCAAGCTTCATTAGTATAGTCACTTGATGCCTTACCTAGAGTATACCAAAAGCTTAAATTGGGATCAAATCCCACCAAACTTCAGATGGACAGGATTATTTAGTATGGTTGCTTGATGTCATACCTCGTGTGTAGCCCAAGGTTCAATGAATCTCTCAATAAACCGAAGAAGACAAACTGGCTATAACCAACCTATCCATTTCAAGTTCAATTTCGCTTCGGTGAGTTTATAAATGGAACCTATGTGATGCTACAAGAACTGACCTTGCAATCTAACACCAACAGTCAAGAATACTCAGTTCTGCCACGTGGTCCTAATATAAGAAAATAAGTTTGCTTACAATATCAAAAGGTTGATGCCGCACCCATGCCGTCTAGCCCAAGGTTCCATGACGCCTCAGTAACCAACAAAGTAACAGCACAAACTGGTTATACTCACCCATCCATTTAGAGATGGGAACATATGTGACACTACAAGGACTGAACAACTAATCTAACCTTACCTTTTGAGAAAACTCCATTCTGCCAGTCGATCCTAATATATAAGAAAGTAAGTTTGCTTACAATATCAAAAGGTTAATGCCACACCCAATATTGTCTAGCCCAGGGTTCAATAGGCATCTCAGTAAACCAACGAAGAAACAGTACAAACTGGTTATAATCACCCCTGTATAGAGATCAAACCTATGTGACGCTACCAGGACTGACCCAGTAATAATACCCCTCCTCTCCCTCTCTCGCACACAGGATATACCAAAAAACAAGGATAAGGAAGAAAAGAGGTCATTGCCCAATAGTCCTAATGAAATAGGGTTTTCAAAGGGGAACTTTGTTAGCAGCCCAGCCCTTCAACAATAATTTGCAGGGTCTGTTAGACTCCAAGCCTGCAACCTCAGCGGCAAGCTCAAGACTTTTAATAGTGAAGTAAGCAACAGCCCAATCTTAAACCAGGAGAAACAGCCACAAACTTTCAGAGAATACATAATGCCAAAGTTCTCAAAAACAAACCTTGAGCATTATCCTAACAAGCAATCTAAGAGATTCTCAGAATCAATGCTGGAGCATTTTCCAGTTAAGGAACAGATTGGATATTCTATAAATAAATAGTAATTTGCAATAAACTATGGCACTTACGTGCTAACAGTTGAAGGTCGAAAAAGACGTTGACTAAATCGGTTCTCCACATCTATCCTGTCAAAGAGTGGACTGGCGTAACCTGTATGAAGCCTAAACACAATAAATAAAAGGAAAAAGAGAGCAGAATAACCGTGAAGATCAATAAGTCTAACAGAACAATATCTACCTTCAATACCAGCAGTAAACAAAATCAAATCTGCAAATTCACCAATCTGTTTCAAGAACTCTTTCAAACCAGGTCTTTCAAACACTGTCACATGATTAATTTCTGGTTTTCCTTCAACATCCTTTGATCCAGTAAATTCATATTAATATCCACTGATACTGATAAAAATAAAGTATCAGGTAGAGAGAAAAAGAGAGATAGACCTTCTCTGAAGAGAAATATTCCAATTCAAAACATTTCACCCCTGCTTCCACTGCTCGGGTGCGAATAATGGGTGGCAAGCTAGAAGTCTCATATGCACAAACTAGAGTTTCATCCAGGTCAAGCACCACCTGTATTTACAGAGTAAACTGCATTTACAAAACTTATTGCTCGGGCAAGATAAGCAATGCATGCCTACAAATCAAGGAGCACCCTTTTGGCCAAAAACACAACTTGATATGAAAAACAATAATAAACTTTCATAATGCGAGTGGAAGATTTCTAGACACAAACAATCCACTCTAGCACAACAAAACCTTATACCTAAAACAACCACAATCACTTAATGCAACACAACCTCCCAAATTCAATCCATAAAAGTTAAGAATCTAACAGCGTTATTTGTCATTCATCATTTATTACTACATTCCCCCACAATGGCATTCATTTCTCACCTAACTACTAAAACCAAACTGGCCCAAATTACCAAATAAAAAATAAAACTGCGCAACCAATATTCAAAACCAAGAAAACAAAGTACCAAAAACAACGAAAAAATCCCAACAAAAAAATAAAATAAAAATTTAAACAAAACCCACACAAAAAAGAAAAAAACAATGGAAACAATAAAAGAGAGCACATACAGTGAGCTTTTCAGTGGGGGAATCATCACTAGCACCAGAATTGCTAACATCATCAGGAACACAGGTGCTATCATGGAACGTGTCTGTGATCTTTTTTGACGTGGTTTCTCGCAGAGGAATTTCAACAATAGGCAAGGGCTTAAAAGAAGAAGAAGACGAAGAAGAGGAAAGAAGAGGAAATGCGAAACAAATATAAGAAAGAAAAAATTGAGGAGTCCCTCTTAAAACCTGTAAAAACAACTTGGTTATAAATCGTAACCAATTCATTATTCCTCTCCATATTTCCATCACTGATCTTGACACACACACTTCTCCTCCTCCTCCTCCTCCTATTTCCTCTATCATTGCCACCCCACAATTTTTCTCTCTGTTTATTTTTTTATCAACTCAGACAGCAAAAAAAAAAAAAAAAAAAAAAAAAAAAGTAAATTAAAT
>Ga0325401_1003574_pt1 | contig 14309 bp, 14 predicted proteins | sample PopdelMetagenome_FD_205666 | JGI IMG/M metagenome (GOLD analysis project Ga0325401, IMG submission 205666) | Populus deltoides microbial communities from Bellville, Georgia, United States - Xylem-PdKOR-R2 | ecosystem: Host-associated > Plants > Phyllosphere > Stem > Wood/Secondary xylem | place...
TTTTTTAAAATATTTTTTTTGAAACCAAATTATAGTTTCATCAATTATTTGAGTTATTTTTTTGTCTGTTTGTTAAATTTTTTTGGTTATTTTTTTTTAAAATTACTTAAATCAACTATTTATATTCATATAATTTTCAATGATTTTATAATGAGTCCTGAGTTTTTAAATTTGAATTGTTGGATTAGGTTTAATTAATTATCATGTTAAAAAAAATCTAGCCACTCGCATAATTTTTTTTTTTTACGTTTATGAAAATTTCGCTCTCATCCTAGGGCGGCCAATCGTTTAAGTAGGGAGTCTAGGGACGATTTCATGAGGAATGCCACAACCAGTGTCCACTCGAGGGTTTGTTTGGACATCTCAATAAAAATACCATACCGCCACTCTCTCTCTCTCTCTCTCTTTCAAAAAAACAGCCAACTCTCTCCTCGTTGATCTCCTTCACATCTCACCACAGTCTCCCTCTCTCCGCAATTTGTGATTTAAGGTACGCTGAAGTAAATTACTCTTAACAGCTTTAGGTTTTTATTAATTTGCTAAAGGATTAGTATAGTTTTAAGATTCAATTAGGGTTTGAATTTCAATTATGCCGAGAAGATACAGCAGCAGCAGCCGTGAATCTAGTGATGAAGAGAGAGACAGACGTCGTCTTCGTGATAGTAAAAGAGATTCAAAATCAGACAGTCATCGTATTCGGGGCGGCCGTGGAGATGAGAGTGATGAATCGTTAGATAATAAGAGACAGGATAAGCGCGACGAACGTATTAGGCGTCGCGATAGGGCTGGAAGTGATGAATCATTAGAGAAAAAACAAGATAAGCGTGGTGAAAGGAGTAAGCTTATCGATAGGGCTAGAGATGAGGAGAGATTTAGTCGAGAGAGAAAGGAAGTTAGGGAGAGTTCTGAGGAAGAAGGAGAGTTGGTGGAGAAAAATAGAAGTCATGAGGGGCGGCGAGAGAATCGGGAGAAGGAGAAGGAAAAGGAAAGGGTTAGTAGGAGTTCTGATGAAGAGGATGATAGGAGGAAGAAGAGGGAGAGGAGAGAAAGAGAGAGAAATGATCGGTTTGAGAATGGGCATAGAAGGAGAGAAATTGAGGATAGTTATAGAAGGAGGGACAGGCATGGAAGGCATCGGGCTTTAGATGATGAGGATGATAGTGGGGTGAGAACAAAATCGGAGCAAGATAGGAATAGGGATAGGAGGCGTATAGATAGAGATTATGATGATGGTGGTGATAGAAGGAACGGGAGAGGTAAGGAGAGGAATAAGATGGGAAAAGAAGCAGAGAATTTGAAGGAGAAAGAGGAGGGTCGTAGCAGGACTGCTGAAGAGTCGAAACCTAGGAGAGAAATGGCAGCGGAAGAAGGAAATGGGGGTGCCGATGCTTCGATTTTGGGTAAGACCGGTGGGGTTTATATTCCTCCATTTAGGTTGGCGAGGATGATGAAAGAGGTTGAAGACAAAAGTAGTACTGAGTACCAAAGGCTGACTTGGGATGCACTGCGTAAGAGTATTAATGGACTTGTGAACAAGGTTAATGCTTCTAATATAAAGAATATCATCCCAGAACTGTTTTCCGAGAATTTGATACGGGGGAGGGGACTTTTTTGCCGGTCGTGTATGAAGTCACAGATGGCATCTTCAAGATTCACTGATGTTTTTGCTGCACTGGTTGCTGTTGTCAACACCAAGTTCCCTGAGGTGGGTGATCTTCTGTTGAGAAGGATAGTTCTGCAGCTAAAGAGAGCCTTTAAACGGAATGACAAGGTATGTGTCTGCACCTACTCACTTCACTAGGAGGATTTTTGCTTTTGTGAACATTTGTTAATACTTTGAGTTGCTTTTGATTGTCTCCACCTGTTTATTATATTTACAGCCTCAATTGCTAGCTGCTGTTAAATTTATAGCACATCTTGTAAACCAGCAAGTAGCTCATGAGATTATTGCTCTAGAACTCCTAGCTGTTTTGCTGGAAAATCCTACTGACGACAGTGTTGAGGTGGCTGTGGGGTTTGTCACAGAATGTGGATCAATGCTTCAGGATGTGTCGCCAAAAGGCTTAGATGGTAAAAATACTGCTCTGCTTATATATGCATTTGTTCAGAATTCTTTTAATATGCTTATTTGACTAGGGACTATATAGCTCTCTTCGTAGGATTTTTTAGTCTTCATCTTGTGATTATATTTGTAATTAGGTTACCCTGTCTCTTAGTTGGTATGTTAGTGGAACTCAGGGATCCCTGTCTACAATTGACAGTGGTTTGTTTTCATTCACCAATCCATCAGAGGATTTGACTAATATTTTCACTGTATTTGGAATGATGTTCCATTTATTTTTAGGTTTTGAAATGTAAAGTTCTATAAAGGGGACATCATGCTTGCTTGCCATGGACCTCCTTTCCTAATATAACTCTTTTTAGACACAGGCAAGATATCAATATGTTTAAAACTAATTCTCTTCTTGTTTACAGAATGAACATTTTTTGAAGGAATCTTTCCCTTCTCCCTTAGATATCTTAGTTATTCGTAAGGTTTCTGGCACAACTATGACATCTGTATTAGAACTATACATTGTTTTCATTTTACACTGACCTAGTTTAGATAACAGCATGATCATACCAACCTATGGCTGCATCATGTACTTTTTGAAAGAGACATTGCCATTCCACATTCATAATGGCCAGTAGCTTTACCAATGACATGTGAACTGGACTGATAATGAATTGGGTAATAGTGCAAAGTTGTTTCTTTCAGCTGAAAAGTACATGTTGAAGTTTGTTGTTCTATTTAAGAAAACATATGGTTTGGAGCTTTAGTGGCTTATTTTGCGTTGGGTATTCAACGCCTTGGAATTTTGGTTCTTATTGTTTGATCGGTTTGCCATTAATGGTTTGCTTTAAACATTTTTTTTTGGGAGGAAATGCATCTGGTTGTATGACATTCCTTTATCTCTTTTACAGTCTTTTATTTATGGTATTGTGATTTTACAGGAGCTTTTGAGCGATTTCGTGGAATTCTTCATGAAGGAGAGATAGACAAGAGGGTTCAATTTTTAATTGAAGGCCTTTTTGCTATAAGAAAAGCCAAATTTCAGGTGCATTCTTGTGTCTTATATTTTTATGTGATATATTATTCACCAGAATATATGTTCATTGTTCAATAAGGCAAGTGTGGGCTGAACAACCTTTCGGTGAATTTCATTTGCAGGGGTACCCTGCTGTTCGTCCAGAATTGGACCTTGTAGACCAGGAAGACCAGTTAACTCATGAGATATCTCTTTCAGAGGACATAGTTGCAGAGATCACTCTTGGTATGTCCAGGACACTGAGTTGTCTTTCACAGATTGATTGATTATCTATTCTTGTATATATGGTTGTGAATCTTTTTTGTTTGTTCTTCTTCAGATGTCTTCAAACCGGATCCTAATTTCCTGGAGAATGAGAAGCGCTATGAAGAATTGAAGAAAAGCCTTCTTGGTGAGGAGTCTGAGGACGAAGATGGTTCTGATGCAGCTTCTGGTGATGAGGAGGACGACGATGACGATGACGATAACGAAGATGAATCCGAGGAAGAAGATGAAGAGCAGATGCGAATAGATGATCAGACAGAAACAAACCTTATAAACCTTCGGAGAACAATCTATCTGACAATCATGTCCAGTGTAGATTTTGAGGAGGCTGGCCACAAACTACTGAAAATTAAACTAGAGCCGGGACAAGAGGTGAGCCATAAAAACTCTGACGCAATGGCATATTTGCAATTCATTTCCTTGTGTTACTGGCTTTCCACTAATTTAGAACTATTTTGGTAACTGTCAATGTTTGTGATTTGGTCCCGTTAGTGCAATAATCTTGAGAGTTGTTATATATTTGGTGGATCCAATAGTTTTCTAGGACAGCATTTTCAAGTTACTGTAGCTGGTGCTGCAATTTGATGTTGCTGAAGCTGAGTTCCGTGATTATCTATGGGTAAATTAGTAGGGTACATTTTTCTTTTTTCTGGTTGCTTGGGGACTATTTGAGTATTTCTAGCTTAATGCATTGTATTAAGCTGGCCAGTTGGTTGATTTTCTGTCTTAAAGTATGCTTTTATTTGTCATTTTCCTGCATGTGTGCTAGATTTCCTCCTTAAGCTTTTGCTTCATATTTTTTATTATTTATCTCCAAGTCCCTGAGTTTCAATGTTGTTAATTATAATCCGTGTAAAATCAACAAAGCAGTCTTTGACTATTCATAATTTGGCTGAAACAAGTCACTTTTCACTCCATCATCCACTGCTGAGATCTGTCTCATGGGCTTTTACATTAGTTATAGAAAGATATAAATTCTAGCCACACTTAAGAATTAACGACTTAGATTTTTGTTTCTTTTCGAGAAACACAAACTTGTCAGTTCTATTATGTTGGATTTTGTTTTACTTTAGTCATTTTCTTCATTTGGTTTGTGTAGATGGAGCTGTGCATTATGCTATTGGAATGCTGCAGTCAAGAGAGGACATATCTTCGTTATTACGGTCTTTTGGGGCAGCGGTTCTGTATGATCAACAAAGTGCATCAGGAAAATTTTGAGAAGTCCTTTGTTCAACAGTACTCGATGATTCATCGTCTTGAAACAAATAAGCTGCGCAATGTGGCCAAGTTTTTTGCCCATTTACTTGGCACGGATGCATTGCCTTGGCATGTTTTAGCCTACATACGATTGACTGAGGAGGATACAACTTCTTCTTCCCGTATTTTTATCAAGATTCTCTTCCAGGTAATTAGAGAGACCTACTTTTATATCATTCTTGGTTGTTTCTGTCTCCTTAGTTTTAAGTTTTGCAATATTATGCATCTGGGTTTCCATCTACAAGATGCGACAATGCGGTGTGTTGGTTTGCATAATGTTAAATGTTAGCTACTCTCACAAGCTGCTGCATAAATTTGATCAAGAACCTTGTTTTCTGTGAACTGCCTTCAAATAACTGATGACCCTGGTGATATAACCAACCATCGAGGAAATGCCAGTTGGCAATGCAAATGTTCTACCTTGCAAGTTATTTTTTTTTGTTCAGAAAGCATTTAACGGATAAATAAAGGCTAAAGGAAATATTCTTTAATTGAACATTATGGTATATGTACGGAACTTTTCCTTTTCATTAAGTTATTGATTTCAGTGTTGTCATGTCTGATGCAGGAATTGTCAGAGCATCTTGGTATACGAACACTGAATGAGCGCCTCACAGATCCAACCATGCGAGACTCATTTGATTCAATTTTTCCAAAAGATAACCCCAAGAACACAAGGTTTGCCATCAACTTCTTCACATCAATTGGGCTTGGTGGTATAACAGAAAATTTGCGCGAGTACTTGAAGAATATGCCACGGATGATCATGCAACAACAAGAACAATTGCCAGAATCAGAATCTGGATCAGATGACGAATCTGAAAGTTCTGGTTCATCTGATTCAGATTCCAGCAGTTCCGAATCAGAGTCAGATTCACCAAGTTCTGATGATGATGAAAGACGTCATAGGAAGCGACACAGGAGTAGTGAAAGGGATGAAAGACACAAGAAGCGACACAGGAGCAGTGAAAGGGATGAAAGACACAGGAAGCGACGCAGGAGTAGTGAAAGGGATGAAGGACGCAGGAAACGATAAAGAAGCCTTCTGCTGCAGTGTCAGCTGCTCTTGGTGATGTCTTTTAATGCTCTTGGCTGTTCTCGTATGGTTTGGGATTGTTCTTACAGCAGTGATTTCAAGAACCTTGTTTGCCTTGGAAGCTTCTTCTCATTTTGAGCTTTTCTGTGATCACTTTTCTTATTACAAGCTGTTAAACTGTCATGTACCATATTCTGAGGTACCCTCGGGGAGAATAAGGTATTGCTTACGAATGCCTGTTTTTATTGACTGGTCTCTTCGAATTCCATGATTGTCTAACGTATGGCTTCTTCTTTATTTTTTTTTTGCAATGATATCACGGGTTGTTTTTTTGAAAAAATTAAAGTGATATTATTTTGAAGAATTTATTTTTTAAAAAATTAAATCGAGTTTTATGTTAAATCACGTGAAAAAGTTCAGTCAATTTTGAGTTGATATTTTTTGAAACTTTTCTCAGGCCAAGAGCTAGGCGGCAAGATTTCGGATCATTTTATCCGGGTTTTATAATTTTGCTAGCAAGAACTCATGGATGCTGGAAAGATAAAAACCCTAAAAGAATAAAAGAAAACCCGTATCATATTTTTGCCGTCGATTCCTCGATTTCCACCATCCTCTATCCTTTTTTATCAGGTTGATCGGTCTGCCTAATTCGAATTTCACATGCCATGAGTCCAGTTCGAATTGTGGTGAAGGATTCTCTCTAACTCCCTCTATGTCAACCATTATACAAACAAGGATCTAATTGCCATCACCAAAGGAAGGAATTTAGGGGTTGTGCCACCACTCAAATCTCTTAGGGTTGTTTAACATTTTGTTTTAATCGGAATTTTTAAAATTTTTATTTAAAATTAATATCTTTTGAATTATTTTGATGTATATTAATTTTAAAAAATAAAAATATATATTATTTTAATATATTTTCTATCAAAAAAATATTTTAAAAAATAATTGTTATTTCCCCTCATTCCTCTTGCATAAAGCGAAAAGCCACTATCACATCTTTTATTGCTTGAAATAATATATTTTATATTTTATATTTTAACTTTTTTTATGTTTAATATTTCACAATTATTTTTTATCATTCAAAAATTAAAATTTGATTGATGCAATTTCAAATCAATCTAACAAATTCTTAGGAGGATAGTTACAAACTCTAATTAACATGAAATATATGGTGTGATCATTTTACCGTTTGGATTGCTATGTTCTATAGTAAAATTATTATTTTACTCTTGAATAAAAATAATAGAAGTCTGTGATAAAGGTAGTTTGGTTTTTTTTTAAGAAGCTCATTAGTTACTAAAAAAATTATTTGGAGTTATGGTAGGCTTTTTCAAATTTTTCGCACGCTAAAAATATAATTTTACTCTTGAATTTAACAAATTTTAAAACTGTTGACTAAGTTTTTTTATTTTGTCAAAAACTTTTAAATAGCAAAAATACTTCTTTACTCTAGATTAAAAAAAAAAAAAGATAGAGCTGTTGACAAACGACTTTTTTGGTTTTTCCCTTCTATGGCTAAAATTAAAATATGACTTTGCCCTTATAAAGACAAAAAAAAAGTATGCATTTAGGGTTTTTTTGTCCTCTCATACAAGTTTATTTGTAATTTTTAGTGTAACGAGGGGAGTTTTGATATTAAATTATTATTATTATTATGATGGAAAGCTGCTGGTGCATGCTCATTATACGCTAGCGCATGGTTGACATTCACATTATTCGAGCAACGCGTGATATGCTATTCGATGGCCAAACATAACCTCCCATCATATCATGGATGCGTTGACATGTCCTCTTTCTCCTGGTATGGCGCGTGATGGCAGATGATAGGTAGTTTGTTGCCAATAACAGTTTTTTTCTCCTTTTTTTTTCTCTCTCATGCTAGGGAAATGCACATTTTGCCTCTTTGTTTTTTATATTTCAATTTCAATCATCGTTCTTTTTATTTCTTATTTTTATTTTTATCCATTTTATAAAAGCTTTGTTTATTTTTAATTTAGTCGTTCAATTATAATTTCTCATATTTTTTTTCATTTTGGTCCTTATTCTTTTGATTTTTTATTTTTTTCCTTAATCCTTTTGTTAAAGTTTTATTGGTTTTGAATTTCATCCTTCAATCAAAGTTTATGTTGTTCTATTTTTATCCAATTTGACCTTATTTCCTATTATTTGTTTCTCCTTTTGTCAAAGTTATTTTTGTTTTAATTTAACCCATCAATTGAAAATTTTAGTTTGTCGTCCAATTTATTTTTTATTTTGATTCTCATCCTCATTCTTTTCATTACAATTTTTTAGATCTTTTTATGTAATTGATTTTTTGTCGATTTCATCTTTCGATATTTGATTTGTTAGGGATTGAATTTCATATTTTTTTTATTTGTAGTGGTTCCGATCTAATGACCTGGATCACGAATTTAAAAAGTTAATCTCGTTTGCTGTTTTTTTTTGCCTATTTTTTTCTTATTTTCTTTTACGGTATTATCATTATACATTAGTTTTTTTTTGAAATATTGATTTTTTGATTGTCTTTAATTTCTTTTCTAAGAATTTATCCCGGTCTTATGAATTAGGTCATAGATTTTTTAGTAATTTTTTAATATATATATTTTAATTATTTTGTTTGTATTTGATTTTTGAAAATATTATTCTAATTCATCTAAATATTTTTCTTGTTTTATACAAATAAACATTATTTTTCAAAATAAAAAATATTTTTTTTAAATAATATTCCCAATATGTTTGGCCTTGCATAATTTTTTTTAGAGTATGGGTTTATTTGATTGGTTTCATTTGTGTTTCTATTTCTATTTTCTTTTGTTGATTTAAATAAATAAGTTCAATAAATACAACCAAATAAATTTTTCATTTCGTGTGATTAAATTTCTGATCTATATTCATCTTTTAATTTTACTAATTTTTCTTTTAATTATTGTTAATGATTTTTTTCGTTTATTTATATAGATGATTATCAATTTATTTAATTAGATGTTTGCATAGATTTTTTGATTTATATTTTAATTTTTTTTATATAAAAAACATATAAGAATAGCTTCCATACCTAATATTTTGTTGAATAAAAATTTACAACTCGTGGAAGAGGACGGGTTAATTAGCTAGTATTAGAATGTTTTGGGTACTAAAATAAGGTGGAGTAGGTACTTATCTGAAAAAATCAAAAGTATATGGACTAAATATGTATCTCGAATGCAAAAATATTTATTTATTTATATATAAAAAAATCTCTTCGGACGGAGTCTCCATCCATTGAAACCGACCAACCGTTTCTCTTCCCCCAGAATAGAGGGAAAAAAAGGCCTCCGTCCTTTCCTGCTAAATTAATTTTTTATAATTAATTCAATGAGTTCAAAAAATGAAGAAATTAATCATGGAGTGAGACAGGTTAATCATAACTTGATCAAAATCGACGTCTCTCACGGTCCCTCCCACCTCGAACTCCATGTCCCTGCTCATTCCACTTTCGGTAATTTCTCCTATTTTTCTCCATTTTTATTTTTGTTAATATTTATTTTCTCCATTAAAATGATTTAATTTAGAAGATTTTGGAGTGATAATTAAATAAATTTCCTTTTAATTAGGGCATGTTAAAAAGGTAATCGAACAGCAAACCGGTTTGGAATCGGAAAAACAGAGGATTTTGTTCAGAGGAAACGAAAAGGAGGACGGAGAGAATTTGCAGGAGGCAGGCGTGAGGGATAACTCCAAGATTTTGGTTTTGGAGGACGTGGTGAGGAAGGAGATGAAGGAAGGCGAGGACACATCAACGGCGACAATGCAGGAAAATGTGGGGGAGGTGAAGGGAAACGATAAGGAGATGTTGAAGGCCTTTCGAGCTATTGACGAAACGAGGAAGGAGATTGATAAGCTTGCGGAAAGAGTGAGTTATTGTTAGTTGTGTATGTGTTGTGATTTTTTATTGTTATTGTTAATTGTTGTGGTGATTTTTGTGTGTTTTGGATTTTTAGGTGGGTGCTTTGGAAGTGGCTGTGCGTGGCGGGACTAGGGTTTCGGAGGATGAATTTGGTGTTTTTTCGGAGTTGCTCATGAGGCAGTTGCTGAAATTGGATGCTATTGAGGCGGAAGGGGAAGCGCGGGTGCAGCGAAAGGCTGAGGTATGTGTTTGTGTTGTTGAACTTGATTTTCTCTATATCTGCTTGTCGCATTGTCGAATAGATGAATTGTACTTTGTTTGAGTTTTAACTAATAAGTGCTCCTGAGTGTAGCATGTGCATGCTATATTGAAGATAGAAGATTTTCTATCTGATAAACTCGAGATTCAATGCTCTTAGAAACTCATTTTTATGTGTCGCCTGAAGGTCTATAATCTCAGTTTGTAAACTCCAATTGTAGAATTCTGTGATTTTACGTGAGGATAGATGTGCATGAAATGGTCATAAACAAAATGTAGATGCGAAATTAACTTCAAAATTTGTGCAAGTTATGATTAAAATGTAGGAGTTGGAATACATAGGTCTCATATAGATTGAGTTTTCTTTCTCAACCAATTACTTTATTTTAATAATAAGATGCTTGATTTTGTCATGACTGTTGTTTGTGATCAATATAAATTGTACTATGAACATTAAAATTAGTAAAGAAAACAAAGATTGGTTAAAGAAATCAGTAGTAAACATAATGATTCCAAAGAATTCAGAATTAAAGACGAGTGCAAGATTCTTAAAACTCCGATTAAATAATGATTTGTTAAAAAATCATGCTTGCTAGAAAGAGAAACAAAGTAGTTCCGAATTAGTTTCTAATAGCTCAATAAAATTGAATTATATATAGCTTAATGCTTAGAGAAAAACCACGAACCCAGATAATTTCTTTTCTCTGTTCAATACATCTCCATTTGTCATTATTCGATTTGAAGAAACAAAGAGTGGTAGTAGAGGTGGTATATAGATAGAGAGAGGCAGAGAACATAAAAAAAAAGAAGGAAATACAGAGACTGTGTTAGAAAAAAAACAGGGCAGTTGTTGAGGTGGGGGGGTCGGGTGGGGGGTCTAACCTATTCTTTCTTTTCTTTTCTTTTCTCTTTTCTTTTCTGTTTACATGTTGAATTGCTAATCACTATCAAGTTTATGGGTTTGCAATCCTTGTGTCACATTAAAATGCTCCCTGTCATTTGAGTTGTAAATCCATATGTTTTGCATGCTGGGTTACATTTTCAAGAGCATTGGTGGTTTTAAAATGTTAAGTTGCCCATGCCACCAAAGCTGATGAATAATGTCATTTGAGTTGTAAATCCATATGTTTTGCATGCTGGGTTACATTTTCAAGAGCATTGGTGGTTTTAAAATGTTAAGTTGCCCATGCCACCAAAGCTGATGAATAATGGAGGAAAGTAGTGCTGGCTATGGATTAGCGTGCTAGAGACAATAATGTTGAAGTCTTGCTCTGGTAAATTAAATAGGGCTTCTAAGTCTTCGTACTGACTACATAAAGGACCTTGTGGTGCAGGGATTTGTGGGATGGAAGCATGTATAGAACTGTTTCTGGGCCTAAAACAACCTCTTTCTTACTAAAAAACCCCTCACTCTAGTTTTTTCTCTGTTTGTGTGTGGTGGTGGGGTTATTTGTTTAAAGGTGTATAATCATCTTCTACTTCACGGCGGCTTCTCTTCCAAAAGTCTCTGAAACTTTCTTGATTTTTCTGATTTACCACATTCTCTGTTGTGAGTAATGTCATAATTGCAGTAGGCCTTGTAATAGACCGTATCAATGCATGCTTGTTCTCTACTTCTTTGGACCACATGCCTTCTCCTTTATAAATTATTTTGCATGTCCTGGCCCCTCCCTCCTTTAAGGCCTTGAAACACAGTGATCTAACCTTTATGCGTTAGCATAGTTTTCTGCATAAGTTTGTATTTCTCATTAACTAGCTTTTTTAGATTTACAATTGAGGTTTACATTTGTCCTAAATGCTGCTGCATCAGCTAATAGCTCCCTTCAACAGGTTCGTCGTGTCCAGAATTTCCATGAGATATTAGACAACCTGAAGGCAAGAAATCCCAAGCCATTGGGCAATAGTGGCAATGCGACAGTGACAACTGAATGGGAGACCTTCGACTCTGGATCGGGAAGCTCAAGTCCCCCACCCTCAATCCCATCTTCAACAAGAATTACTCAGGATTGGGAAAGGCTTGAGTAGTTTCCAACAACCTCCTTGATTATTCCAGTCTCCAGAAATGTGTGATATATAATATTTAACATTTAGTAAACATTGTATCCTTGATTTTGCTACGTAATTATGAGATCTTTTTTTTTTTTTGTTTCTCGGCTTAGAAACTTTAGAACTTAAAGGACTTACATTTGCTTGAAGATCCCTCAATTTTTGAAGAGTCTTACAAACTCGAATTTCTATTTCATGGTTTAATATTTGTCCGTGACAACTGATATTTTGCGTACTGCTTCCTTTCTCAAATTAAACCCAGGGACGCTGGAGCTCAACACTATCAAGGTTGCCACTATTATTTGTAGATTCTCCCCTGTCCTTGTCCAACTAGAGCATAGGTTTCTTCACCAAGGGTATCATCAACTTTCTGCAGCAGTGGCAGCTTCTTGCTCAGACGCATCATGGTGTACTAGGGTATGGTTCCAGATGTTATACCCATTACCAGTTCTGCCCAGCCCTGAACAAGACCTGTGGAAGGAAATTGGCAATGAAGAGTGAGCTAGGATAGATGAAAGTTTGATCAATTTAGATTTTTAATCGGAAGGGTCCTCCCCTGCAGCTGGAGTTTCGCACACCAACCCTGTTATCATTCCTTGAATGGCTCCAATCTCAGACGGCTTTTTGATAAAAAGGACATCCCAGCAGGTCCAGACAAGGATGCTGGTGGCTGCACAGATGTGTAATGAGAGCTGCAAGGGAGGAATCCGGCGGTAAACGACTTTCCCCCAAAAAATACCAGCCCCAGCCAGAGCCATTAAGAGATTATTTGATGGGAACTCTTCCTGCCTGCCTGCCTGCCGTCTTGGTCCATCCGGTGAGAGATCAACAAAGATCATTTACACCACCAAGTCAGGGAATACATATATTTAGATGGGCCGGAAACTGGAAGAAGAATGGTGCTCACTCAATCATGGGAAGCTCCCATGCTGTTGTAGCATAGGATGCTTACATTGGTCATGAACAGAATCTTTGACATTGTGGAAGAATCTCAGATCAAGGCCAAGTAAACGAAGACATGTGGAGTCAACGATGATGTGGGCTCTAGTAACTATGTTTTTCCTGATGCACCGGAGATGCTGGGGTTTGCATGTGGAAAAATTTGCACATGAAACAATTGTCATCAGGTCGCAGGGCCCGTTTCTCCATGTTCGTATCATTTTAAGGGATCCAGCTTTCGACTAGCTGGTGGCAGGGCGACATGGTATGAAAATATGTTTGACAATTTTTTTTTTGGGATTCTTGTTGTACATACATATACGTATATGTGTATGCATGGGTACATATGTAGGCTAATTTTGATGGACCAGGAGAGCTGCTATTTCAAATGCGTGTTTAGTATTGTGATGTATGGTTTTTTTTTAAAGTTTTTTTACTTGAAAATATATTAAAATAATTATTTTTAACATTAGTATATCAAAATCATTAAAAATACTAAAAATAGTATCAATTTAATACCTTTTCACGACAAACATGTTTATGAAAAACATAAAAAAAATACCATACTCTCAAATAGGTAATCCACCATTGGGTGTCATTCTCCACACCATGCTATAGGTTATGATTTGTTTTTTGTCTTGGTCCTATGGTTCATGTTGGCAGCTTGGAAGCAATATTATTAAACCTGGGCCGACCTACCTAGAAGGTCAATCAGGTGACCGCCAATCTAAAACCTAATTCGGGCCGAGTTTTATGCCAAACTAAATGAGAGTTGACTTAGTTGACTCTGGGGCACCCATTACTACTAGTTGACTATCCTCACACGAATACTAATAAATTCAATAATTTTTTCGATGATCAACAATCCTTTCGATTATCAACAATCCAGCAATCCCCTCATGAATGCTGATCAATTTGACAGTCCTTCTGGTTGTCAACAATTCAGCTATTCCCTCATGAATGTTAAGAAATTCGACAATCCTTTTGATTGTCAATAATCCAGTAATTCCCTCACGAATGCTAATAAATCTGACAATCCTTCCGATTGTCATCAATCTGGTAATTCTTCCATGGATGCCAATAAATCTGACAATTTTTCTGTTTGTCAACAATTCAGTTATCCCTTCACGGATGCCCAATAGATCCACCAAACTTTTTGAATTATCAATAATTCACATCATTATCATCTATTTTATTCATTCTTTACAATAATGATAACACATCCAATAACCAAAAATGTTGAAATTAAACATTAAAATAATTTTAAAATTTAAGTGTAGTAAAAAACACCTACCTACTACTCGAGAGCGTCTTGCTCCACTTGCCTGAGATCCTACTTTCACAATCTCCCCTGAATTAACAGGATTTCACCACATTAATTTATATCCATAATGTTTAAGGTGCTTAAATTGTAATTATACATAATTTCTTTGTTCTCACCCAACATACAAAAAAATCTCATTTAAATTCATCTTCAATTATTTGCACTCATTTCATCAAACACCTAGAGAGTACTACAAAACAATTACTC
>Ga0325401_1003575_pt1 | contig 14308 bp, 8 predicted proteins | sample PopdelMetagenome_FD_205666 | JGI IMG/M metagenome (GOLD analysis project Ga0325401, IMG submission 205666) | Populus deltoides microbial communities from Bellville, Georgia, United States - Xylem-PdKOR-R2 | ecosystem: Host-associated > Plants > Phyllosphere > Stem > Wood/Secondary xylem | place...
TAGAGCAAATAATGTCTACTTAAAACAAACAAATAAAGTTTTCACATGTCATCTCATAGACTTCATCCTTGGCTGGCTGTAGTGGCATTGACAGGAAAAACATCCTCAAAATCAAGAACCTGACCGTTAGAAAGAATTTGTTAAAGTCCACTTGCATTTCCTTGGAGAGGTTAAAAAAAACATATAAATTGAACATGAATTATAAGAGTCTGTCCTCTATGGTCTATATTAAGGAAGGCAGGTTCCCAGGGGTCTCTAGTTTGACAGTGAGTCTTCATCTTTGATCTTTCTGTTTCAATTTCTTTTTTCAAAATTGTATAATTATCAGAGGCAAGAACCTGCTTCCTTCCCTTCTTTTCCCAGCTTGACATTTCCAAATGGTTTCTCTTAAGTCACATCCTGGGTGCGAGGAAATAGCGTTCCCCTTGTAAACTTTTAAAAAAAAATACTTTTAAAAAAGAATAATAGTGTTTTATATGGTGTTTTTTACTTGAAAATATATTAAATTATTATTTTTTTAAAATAGTTTTGATACTAATATATCAAAACAATAAAAAATATATATAAAAATTTTTAAACAAAAAAAATTTAAATTTTTAAGAAACTCCATTCCAAACACGTCTCAAAACATCCTCTAAGTGAGTAACATGTGTAGAAGAAGATATCAAGATGACTTTATTTTCTCTTTATTTTGTAGGATTAAAATTAAAAGGATGAAAATTATATTTTCTTCTGATGGTCTTGTCCTGGAAGCAGAAAACTCATAGCTATAGCCTCAAGAGGAAGTAGAAGTTCAAATTATTAGGAAATACAGGATTTATCACATTCGTTCGAATAATTAATCGGTAGTCCAAGCTTGTGCAATCTGCAGGATGAGTATATATTTGGTTCCAAGCTTGGATGGGTGCTCGGAAATAAACAGTATTATCAAGTCCAAGCTTGAAACTTTGCTGACACTAACTGAGGTCAAGAACATGCCTAAATTAGGTTTAGAAGTTGTTGACTAGGATTTTTATTTATTTCCTTGTTATTTTCAAATTCTTTTTATAATTAGATTTCAGATTTTTATTTGATTTGAATTTTATTAATTAAATCGGTTTAATTTACTATTTAAATAATTTTGCATGTTATTTTTTAAAATAGTTAAGAAAATTTTGGCATTCATAATGATTAATATAGCTATAATATAAAGGCTTAGGAAATCCTATTTTTTTTTTTTTTTTCTTTTCGCTATAAGCTGGCTATCAAGTCCTCAACTCTATTTGATACTTTCCTGGTACTTCAAAGACGCGGACGGTGTTTGGCTCATGGAAGAACCTTAATGTGTCCAATATTCATGAGAGCCTATCGTCTTCCCCTTCTTCGAACATCGAAGAAGATTAGATATAAATCACTTACAATTTCGGAAGTTTGTCAAGGAGCTTCCCCTTCAAACTATGGCAGCCGGATGTTTGGCAATTAAAAGAATTGGAATCTTATCAATGGTTTTTTTTACATCTTTTTTTTAGTGGGGGTATTGCTACCGTAAAATTCTAGAGTGAGAGACAAGGGAATTTCATAAGGGCGGGTCCATATTTTAGTTTTATAATATAATTGTTGAACTTGAAAAGCTTCTGACACCAGCAAGAATGACCATTTCATAATATTTTAGTTCAATTATTTGTGCTGTAAAGAAGGCAAGACCATGCGTCCGCTCCTTTGTTTAATTTTTGTGTCTTCTGTCTTTACTAGTTACTCCTCAATCAGTGCTCTCTGTCTCTCCTCTTCACAATCTTTGCCTTCTTCTTTTGCTACAGCACCTAAGATTAATTTCTAAAGAGTACCGATCTACCGTTTTCAAGGGACTTACAGATCGATTTGCTACTCGGTGTAAAACAGGTAATTCATAGAAGAATGTTATATCTATCGTTTGGTCTCCCTAGCCACAATTTGGCTACTAGTTTCTTTTAGCTAAACTATATCATTACTGGGTAGTTTTGCAAGTTTGAAAAGCTGATGACATAATTCTTCGTGATGCCAACATCCTCTCGATGATAACCTACTATATTTAGTTTCATAAACTGGGTTCAGTGTTTTTTGTTTGCAGTTCATTGGCTTATGATACTGTTGGGGTTTATATGCTGTGAATGTTACAGAACTTTAACCTTAACTTTAATAAGTTTAACGCATGCCAAGAATGTAATTGGAGTTAGTTTACGTGGTGATTGGAATGAGCAAGTGTAAGGATAAGATGTGATGATTTTGGAAGCATAAAGGTGCTGTAATATTCTGGAATTGTAAAAGAGAAGACAGGGAACGAAAAATCTGCAGTGTAAAGAAAACTCTCCCTTGTTCATAGCTGATTCTGCAGAAAATTGCAGACATGTGTTTTGCTAATTTAAGTGATTTTTTCATATATTTGATAACTTGTTAATGATGTAAACATCCAACCAACACAGCAGAAGCACTGGATTCTTAGCTTTTTCTTATTATGGAGTTAGAGTACCGTCAATGTTTAGGCCAAAAATCTGATCTTATCTGTGACATCATTCAGCAGGATGGAAGTTGTTGGAGAAGTCTTTCTCTCGGCTCTTCTTGAGCCTTTGCTTCGAAAGTTAACCTCTGGAGAACTTCTGAACTTCGTACGCAAAACACAAGTGGAGAAAGAACTTAACAAGTGGAAGCGAAGACTGTCAGAAATTGATGCAGTTCTTAAGGATGCAGATGAGAAGCAAATCACAAATTCGACTGTGAAAATCTGGCTTACCAAGCTCCGAGATTTGGCTTATGATGTGGAGGACGTGCTGGACGAGTTTCAAACAGAAGCTTTGGCAAGCAAGGTGAGGGCAGAATCTCAAGCCAGCAGCAGTACTGTCCGGAAGCTCCTCCCAACTTGTTGTGCTGGTCTGAATCCAAGTGCTATTGAGCTTAATATGAGGACGGGGTCCCGGCTGCGGGGCATAACTACAAGACTAGAAGCAATTGCTAAAGAGAAAAATGAGCTCGACGTGGGAATCACGAGGTCAAAAGGAGTGAAAAAAAGGGTGACTACATCTCTGGTCAAAGAATCCCATGTTTGTGGGAGGGATAATGACAAGAAAGCCATACTTGAATTGTTGATGAACGATGATGCTAGCAACCTTGAGTACTCCGTCATTCCAATAATTGGAATGGGTGGTATCGGAAAGACAACTCTTACTCAACTTGTCTACAATGATGAGAGTGTGAAGTTTGATTGCAAAGCATGGGTCTGTGTTTCTGATGATTTTGACATTCCGAGGATAACAAAAACAATCCTCCAGCACTTGGGAAGCTGTGAAGATAATGATTTAAATGTTCTTCAAGAAAGATTGAAGGACGGATTGTCTGGAAAGAAGTTTTTGATAGTGCTGGATGATGTTTGGAGTAACAACTATGATGATTGGACTGCCCTTTCTCTTCCCTTCAGTGCAGGAGCAAGGGGGAGCAAAGTCATCATCACAACTCGTATTGAAGACATTGCTTCAAAAATGGGCTCTGTTCGTGCTTACACTTTGGAAAGGCTATCATTTGATGAATGTCTACGCATATTTACCCAACATGCTTTGGATTCCAGAAATTTTGATGCTCATTTGGAATTGAAAGAAATAGGAGAGGAGATAGTGGGAAAATGTAAAGGATTGCCTTTGGTTGCCAAGACACTTGGAGGACTCTTACGTCATAAACAGAACCTTGAAGAGTGGGAAGACATTTTGAGCAGTGAGATGTGGAATTTGCCAGAAACTGAAAGTGGCATTCTTTCAGCTTTGAGATTAAGCTATAGTCATCTTCCTTCCCATTTGAAGCAGTGTTTTGCTTACTGCGCGATCTTTCCTAAAGATTATGAGTTCAAGGAGGGCGAGCTAGTTTCCCTGTGGATGGCAGAGGGTTTTCTGAAGCAAAAAATGAAAAAGAAGCACATGGAAGACTTAGGCCATGAATATTTTCGTGATTTATCATCAAGGTCGTTTTTTCAACGATCTAGTAGCAACATATCACGATTTATAATGCATGATCTTATAAGTGATCTCGCTCGGTTCGTAAGCGGAGAAATATGCTTTTACTTGGATGACATGAAGAAGGAACCATGCTCAGTGGAATCATATGCTGCAGTTCACCACTCTTCATTCACTTCTCATAGACATGACATTTCTCAAAGATTTGATGTCTTCTATGAAATGAAGAACTTGCGAACATTCTTAGCATTGCCAACTTATTCAGGGTTTAGCAGTTATCACTTATCTAGCAAGGTGTTGGATGATTTAGTGCCAAAATTAAAATGTTAAGGGCATTGTCACTAGCTGGTTATTATGTAGAGGAATTGCCAAAGTCTACTGGTACCTTAAAGCTTTTACGTTACCTTAACTTGTCCTATACTTGGATTAAAAGATTACCTGAATCGTTGGGCGAACTCTTCAACTTGCAGACTTTGAGGTTACGTGGGTGCTGGAAGCTTGTTGAGTTGCCCACATGTGTTGTCAATTTAATTAATTTGCAGTGCCTTGATATTAGAGATACATATGGGTTGCAGGAGATGCCGCCGCAGATAAGCAAATTGATAAATCTTCGCATGTTGCCTAAGTTTATCGTGGGAGAAGGAAAAGGGCTTGGGATAACGGAGTTGAAGAAGCTTTCGCATTTACAAGGGCAGCTTAAAATAGAGGGGTTGCAGAAGGTGAATGTTCGAGATGCAGAACTTGCAAATCTGAAAGAGAAGACAGGTCTTTGTGACTTAGCCTTGCATTGGATTAGTAATTTTGATGATCCACTACGAAATGAAAGGAATGAACTGCACGTCCTCGACTCATTAAAGCCTCACCGAAGTCTAGAAAAGCTTTCAGTTACATCATATGGCGGTACCGAGTTTCCATCATGGATAGGGGATAGCTGTTATTCTAAAATAGTGGACCTAAAGCTTCTTACATGTCGCAAGATCACATCACTTTCATCGGTTGGAAAACTCCCTGCTCTAAGGCATTTGAGCATAGAAGGAATGGATGGGGTGAAAGAAGTGTATGCTGAGGATTTCCAATCTCTTGAGACTTTATCCATCGGAAATATGTTGGGGTGGGAGCAATGGTTTTGGTCTGACGGTGTCAATGAAAGTACTCTGGGAAAATTTCCTAAACTCAGTGAGCTTACCTTGAAGAATTGTCCGAGGTTGATTGGTGATTTGCCAAGTTGCCTTCCTTCCCTCAAAAAGCTTCGCATTAAAAAATGTCAAGGGGTGGTTCTCGCTCTCAGAGCTGCGCCTGATCTCACATCCCTCGCAAGCTTACAGTTAATTGAAATTTACGGCCTTGTAAGCTTACAAGAAGAGCTCGTGCAGGCCTTGGTGGCGCTTGAAGATCTTGATCTTGAATGTTGTAATGAATTGACGTACTTGTGGCAAGATGGGGTTGATTTAGACAAACTTTCTAGTTTAAAACGTTTACGGATAGTTGAATGTGAGCAGCTCGTGTCGCTGGTAGAGGGCGAGGAAAGGATTTTGCCTTGCAATCTTGAGGTTTTGACAGAGGAAGACTGTTGTAACTTGGGGAAGCCGGCAAATGGGCTGAGCAGCCTCACATCGCTCAGAGACTTGAGAATACGTGCATGCAGAAAACTAATGTGCTTTTCTGAAGGAGCAGGTCTGCCTCTCTCTCTCAAACGTCTCGACATTTCAAATTGTGATTCTCTGAGATCGTTGCCTGATGGAATGGTGACAGTGGTGAACGACAGCGATTGTAACCATTGCCTTCTTGAAGCGTTGTCAGTTACTGCTTGTCCATCCCTAAAATTGCTTCCTAAGGGGAAGTTGCCAAAAACACTCAAGTACTTGAACATTTCCTGGGATAACCAAGAGTCTCTTCCGGAGGGGATTTTGCAACGTGATGCAAGGGAGACGTCTCGCTCTAATCTTGAGCATTTAACACTACGGAGTTTGTCTGTCACAACCTTTCCAACTGGCGAGTTTCCTATCTCTCTAAAGGAACTTGCTATTTTCTATTGCAGAATACCGTCATTACCACCCCTGCATTTCCTCTTCCATCTCACTGAGTTGACGATATTGGGGTGCAATGAGTTGAAGTGGTTCCCCAAAGAGGGCTTGTCCCTCCCAAATCTCATCTCTCTTGTCATAGACGGTTGTGAAAAGTTGAGGTCCCTACCCACTCACATGGATAGCCTCAAGTCTCTTCAACATTTAAGGATATCTAAATGTCACCGTCTGGATTCCTTACCGGAAAGGGGTTTGCCACCTAACCTGACTTCACTCGAAATTATAAATTGCAAAATTTCACTGCCAATGTCAGAGTGGGGACTCCGCATGCTGACCTCTCTTAAACGATTCTCAGTCGAATCTACAATAGATGTGGATCGCTTCCCGGATGATGAAGGTCTGTTGCTTCCCCCTTCGTTAACTTTTCTTGAGATCTCTAATCAGGAGAATCTTAAATCGATATCCAGAGGCCTCCAACACCTCACCTCCCTTGAAGTATTAAACATTTTTAAGTGCCCTATACTCCGGTTCTTCCCCAGGGAGGGCTTCCCTCTCTCTCTTGGATGTATACGTATCCGTAGCAGCCCTCTTCTGGAGGAACGATGCTTGAAAGAGAAAGGAGATTATTGGTCCATCATTGCCCACATCCCCGAAGTTGATATCGTTGTTCAGCAGGATTTGAAAGAGTAAAAAATCAGATAATCAGGTATTCTTTCTTGGTTTATCTGCTCCATAATCACATCCAAGGTTTATTGCTTCCTCACCATACTTCACACATTAATGGACTTTTACTTGACCTTTTTTCTTTCCATACACTCCTGTAACGACAAGGAAAAATAAAAGAAAGAAAAAATTTGGATCATTTAAAAGGCTTGCTTGGACTAGTCCATAGTTATGCACAGCATAGACATACCTACATATTTTTCTTCCTCTTCTTAAAATGCTATGCAACCTCATGCATCTGTAAGGAGAATAACTTTTTTTTTTATTATTATTGTTTACTTTGCTAGGCAAGCAATGGATTAACTTGAGGAAATAAGTTTGGCTGGTCTGTCCAGGCTGGAACCTGTGCAAGTTGCAACTCCAACATAATTTTTTGTGATCATGAGCAAGTATTAAGTCTCCATCACTTAATATTAGGGATCCGAGATTTTAAGGTGGCTTAGGTTCCGACAGACAGTCTTCAATCAAACGATGAGGCTTGCCTGGTACTGTTCTCCAGCGTTTCTGTTATCACACAGGTGTCATGCAATTCTACTATCTTAAGATAAGAAATTAATTTCAAGTTCTGATTTCAGTTTGATGTACAAAATGCAGTTTCATCATCTTTAACATACAAGTTAAGGAGACTTGTAGGCATTCTATTATTCTTGGATGCAATTCGGTGTCTGATGTTCATTTATGCGGGCAAACTGTACTTTACAAGCCTGTGCAGAGGCCAAATGAAAGGCTGCATCTCAAATCAGTGGTGAGCAGTGTGTTTCCTCGCAGAACACTGTCATTTACTTTCAACTTATTTTCTATACACTAATGGATTGCTGTATGCTATGCATTTATGAAGGTGGCAAAAAGTTAGGCGAACTAAACTAAAAATTTTGTAATGCAGATGCAAAATGTGTGGAGGTATGCCTTTTCTACAAACGGTTTTCTTTTGTTACAAATAAATGAAAAAGAACAATCCTGTTCCAGGTTTATTTTATTCCAGCGTTAGATTTTCAGAGGCTTTTACACGTTTCCTATTTGCAGGCAAATTTCATCATGTTATTCACAGCAATGAGTTGTACCGCATGAACGGTTCTCATTGTTGAGAGGACTCCTTCTCTGGGTCTTTTCAGCACACGTCTACACAGCGTAGGTTTACCTCTTTCTTATTGTTTGAAACCCATTGTTGGAGAGGGTGAGGAATTTGTTCCTGTGATCAAATGCTGTTAAACCTTTGTTATAGTGGATTTTTTTTCGGAGTTGTTCCCGTGGTTTTTCCCTCGAAGTAGGGTTTTCCACGTAAAATCTAGCGTTCATGTGGATGTATGTGCTCTTTGTGTCTGTTATTTTTGTGGTTTTTTTTTTTGGATTTATTGTTGGCTAAGAAAACGTCAACCTGTAGGAAACCTGCTTCCTGTGTCTCCTAAAAGCACCAAAGCATATGTGACACTTTCATTCTAGCAATTTAGTAGTCCTATACCTAATCCCCTTGCTGGGATTAAGGGGGGGAAAATGGTTGGGAATAAATTGTTTTATCAGATCAGAAACAGATATGGAATCTTGCAAGGTACCTCATCGAACAGCTCCTGCATTAAATTTTTTTATCAGATTTCATCATCTTCCATTTGAAATGGGGCACTCCAGAGCGCCATTGTACACGCACAACAACTTTATATTAGTAGATTGTTGATATCAAGAAAAAAACATCACTGTACAGAGGAATTTTCTTCGTCAGGCAGTAATTGTTAATTGAAACTCAACAATCTTCATTTCGTCATCGCTTTGACTGTTAAAAGAGTTCGATCCTAGCAAGATAATATTAGTTTGATCAAGTATAGCATCAGGATGCAAGTACGCAACACATAAAAGCACTGCATCAAACTTTAAAAGATATTGACATGAGAGGGTAATGTTGCTCTTCTTCATCAATTATTAGAAATCGACAAAACAATCATGCTGTGCCAGAGAAAAAACTGAAAAGCAGATCGAATTCCCAAGACCAATTTGTTCTTTACTGCTGCTATAACAGAACAAACAAAAAAAAAAGAAAGAAATAAAAGCACAGACAGTTTTTACTGCAAACGATGTTCGAAAACTCCCTATCATTGCTACTGCCAATTATATGCACCAGAAATCAGAATCTTGACATACCAAATATCCGTCTTCTACACAATCAGTACTCAATAACATTGAAAAAGAATTTGAACAGTTTAAGCAGCAGAATCAATAGATGCATCAGAAGACATAGCGTTGATATTCTCCACTACCATCTTTAACTTGAAGTTCTTTTCCTTCTCAAGGATCAACACCTCCATCAGATTCTCATTTTTTTGCACCATCTTTGCCTCTCCATCAGACTCTCTTCGTAACAGAACAATCATACCTGCGACTCGCCTTCTCTGCTACTATCTCTTGATTAAGGGTCTCAACAGCTCCTTCTATTCCACTCATGTTTGCACCAGCATGATCTCCCACTAAACCCTCCAAGTCACCTGACCCGCTTGACGACTCACTGAACCCTATGTTGGTGTCCGTATCGATGATGGTTTCACCTCCAAAATGAACCGTTTTCACAACATCATCTTTTGACTCAGCGTGAAATTCTGGCTCAAGCTCGAATTTGCTCTCATTAAATTTCCAGCCACTGATCCTGGTAGTCTTCACACTTGAACCCGCTGAGTCAGTGTCAGTACCAGAAGTAATCTGGCTTGATGTCCCATCACTTGAAGCGTTGGGTTCTTTGAATCTTTCTTCAACATTAGGCAACCCACGGAAAAACTCGTTGAACAAAAGGTCCAATCCTTCACAGTTCTTGAACAAAGAATACCGTAACAGCTGATCAGCAGAAGGTCTCCTTGAAGGGTCTTGATCAAGACAAGAAGCAACCATATCTTTGAACGCTTGAGAAAAGTGGTTGTTCTTGAAATCTTTCTTGCTCTTCTCATCGTAATCATAATCAGATAACCCGAACCTCTTCTTCATCTTCAACATCAAAGACTTCGAAGGAGGAAGGTAGGAGAAAGGAGGTCCGCCATGGGCCAATTCCAACGCAGTAACACCAAAAGACCATATATCAGACTTGAAACTATAACCTGTATTTGAGTCTTGTATAACCTCTGGCGCCATCCAATATGGAGTCCCTGCAACATCAGTTAACCTCATTTTTGATGAGGAAGACAATGAGGATGATTTCTCAATGCTGCTGGAGTCGTAAATCCAGACCGACATGCCAGAATCTTCAAGTTTTATGCTGCCATTATCTGTGTGATTTAAAAGAATGTTTCCTGCCTTGATATCTGTGTGTAAGTAGTCTAGGCGATGAAGATAAGACAACCCCTTTAGGGTCTCTTTGAGAACTATAGCAATGCATGGCTCTAGCAGGCCATCAGGGAAAAAAGAAGAGACTATGGATTGGAGAGAACCAGCAGCCATGTAAGGCATAACCAGCCAAAGATGGTGATCCACGGTAAAAGAACAAAGGGAGCCAAGAAAGTTAGGGTGTGAATGAAGTGACATGGCCTTGGTTTCACGTCTGAGACCATCAAGATCGGCTGCAGAATATTGTTCAAGATCAATAATCTTGATTGAAACCAAACCTGAGTACCGGATGTCGTTGTTGACACATGTTGCTTTGTGAACTGTGGCACGAGCACCACCACCAATCTGTTCCAAGATTCTATATGCATCTGCGCCCGTTGGGTATTGAATTTGAACTTTTCCATCAGTCCTGGATGATGAAGATGAAGCTGACATGGTTTTGATCTTGATCTTGAATGAGATGGATTTTGTTGGTTTCTTGAACTGGGCAAGGAGCTTTTCTTGATAATGAGGAAGGTTAATTTGTTTTGGAAAAACTAGGTGTTTTGCAGTTGGTTTTCTTGTGAAGTCTCAGGGGGAGAGAGCAGTGATTTATCTTCGAGAAGTAAGAGTCAGAAGATGCATGGCATGGGAAGTACATGACTGCCTTTTATATAGAAGGGAGGGATTTAATAACAGAGAGAAGCAGGCCTGTGCAGTTTGAGGGGTTCCATACGCTGGAGCCTGTGCTTCCTGAGCTTCTTGTACCCCAGTCCTCATGGTTTGGGCCTTTTTCTTTCGGAATAACAATGAAGCTAGAGGAGGAGGAGAGAAATATCGGTTGATTAAGTTGGAAAAATTGTTCAGAGCTAAGTATCACAGCTTCGGTTTAGCTATTATATACTGCTCGCAAAGCATGCGTGAAAGTTTGCTCTTTTGCAAATTCAGTCTGCTTCTCAATCTCAGCTTGCACTAATATATCCTTCCCTTCTCGCATGGAAAATTTAAGAAAACAAAAGTTGTTTTTTGTTTTCTTGATTAATTTTTGTTGCTATGAAACAAGAGTTTGTGACAAACAATGTAATTAAGCAGTGGACAAATGAGCAATATGCACCGGCCTCGAGCACTGTTGGAGCGATTATTCAATACAAATCATCAAACAATGGAAAAAAGAAAAAAGTACAACAAAATATAAGAGGAATACAGGGAAAGAATGGTGATGAATCCCATCCTCAAGGCTTTGCTGCAAGACCAGCCTTCAGAGCTTGAATGGTGGCAACATCAGTCTTGAAGGCCTTGGCCAAGATGTTATCGTCAATGCTGGTGGTGAAAAGGGTAGTAGGAAGTGATACAGTCCCTGCACTAACACTTCCGAAAGCAGAAATTGCCAAAGCTGGATTTTGAGCATCGGCATTGTATTGGAAGTGGACGAGCCCCTTGGGAAATATGAACATATCACCAGCTTGTAGAGTCTGGGTGAAGAGCTTGTTGGTTGTGTCGACGAATCCTACTTGAAGAGAACCATCAACAAGGAAAAGAAGCTCCGCGGACCGAGGATGAGTGTGAGGTGGATTAGTAGTGCCAGCCGGGAATTGAAGCACCGCATATGAAACGCTTTGCCCAATAAGAGCTGGAAATTCTGCTGCACTTACCTTTGAGACCTTGAAAGCTGAAGGTGGTTGTGCGCCAACAAGGGCACGCATGCCAGTGAAAGTGAAGAATGCTCCATCAACCGTGGTTGCATTTAGTGGGACTATAAAATCAGAAATAATATCCGGGTCTCCAGCGATTGCCATTTTGGCGACGACAAATAAAGCTACTAGCAGTAACAAGAATTTGAAGGTGGAAGAAGCTGATGCCATGATGAAGAACTTGATGTGAAGATCAAGGTAGAGCTACTATAGTCTATTATGGCATTTGTGATGATGTGCTTGGTTTTGAAAGATTTATATAGAGGAGAAACTAACAGAAAGGCAAGCATGTACAGCAGGCTAGCTCTTCGATAATAACAATTGATGAACAATACAATGTTATCAGCACCAATGTTTGTATTGTATATTCTTTATATATATATATATATATATATATAAAACAAAGTATGATAATAAAAAAAGAGTACAGATGCCGGCGGATGTTGTTGCTGCGGGTGCAGGGAATGAATATGAAATTTTCTTTTCTATCATACTTTGATGCTCCTGCAAATTACAACCAGCTGGTAACAATCATCTGAAACTCAACTTTCGTAAACATGTTTTCAACTGAAAAATCCATGATTGAACAATCAAATATCAAATCAATGTTCAAAATTTAGATCTCAAATCCAGATTATTAAGCCTTCAAGAGGAGGTTGGTTTAGATACTAATATATATTCAATCTAACCTATTAAAACGATCATGTATCTATATCAGATTAGCCTCATTCGTAGAGGTACAAGAAATCTGTAGATATGTATAGTTTGTGCGTATAGTTGTGAAGGATGTGTTAAGTTGTAAAAAACACTATTTTTTGTTAGATGTGCAATCATTTCAAAATATTTATCAGTTCTTTATGAGTTAATAAATAAACACAACAGCAAGCCCTATCTCCATTACTCAAAATCAAACTCGAAAAAGACTGTGAGGCAGCCACATTGAGCTTGATTTTAACACAAGTTATCTCTCTAACTTGTTTATATCCCCTGGTGTTTTCCAGTTTCCATATGACCTTAATATCCAGATTTTAAGGTATCAAATTCCTCCCCTTCCATCCGCCAGAACAAAAGAAATGCCTGTTTTCTGTGTTCTCCTCATTCCTTTGTTCTCAACAGCACTTCAAAGCAGCTTAGGTCAAAAAAAGCCAAGGACCATGCTACAGATCCTGAATTTCATGGCATAACTTAAGATGCCATTAAACAGCATGTCGAATAGGCCTTGGCATATCGCCGAACCTCAGCAGCTGTTCTACTGGGCTTCACACGTCCAACAGTTCATGTCTTCTAACGAGTCATTTCATTTGTCTAGAGAGGATTTTAGAAAAGCTAAAGCATGTTTGTTTAAATATCAATGCGAGTTTCAAATGAAATTTTTGCAGAAAATGATCAGCTTCAACCTATATGAAGAATGTCAACTAGCCAGTCTCACATGAAACCCTATATAGCTGAAATTAGTCAGTGTATATACTCTTCTTAGAGATCAATTAAACTGTAAAAACAAAAGCTTTCTACCGGTCAAAATTTGATGTGTAATTTTTATTTTATTTTTATATGGAATAATAAAATAAAATTAAAATAAATGATATAAAAATAAATAAACCTTCATATGTTTCTTGACCAATAAAAAGTTGATATATGAAATAAGATGTTTAAGATATCTTGTCATGAATACAAGATTTTATTAATAAAAATCAACCAATAAAATAATACCATGTGGCTTAAAAAAAAACTCGAGAACCCCTATAAACTTCTATAAATTGCGGGTTTCACCCTAGACAAAAAGAGAAGAATTCTTGGAGATACAAAACAATTTTCAAGACAAGCATTTCAAGCAATGAAGCTCTCTCGAAAGCTCTCAAGCCTTTTTTATATACTCTTGAAGTCTACAAAAAATAAAGATTTGTTGGATCAAGCATAAACATTCTATAAGAATTCTTCAACAACACTTTGAAAATAAATCAAAGGTAATTTTCAAAATATCAAATTATCAAATCTCACTTTGCAATACACACCTAAATTTGCATTCTTGCAAATCACAACTCTTGGCTTAATTTCACAAATAAATTAGGTCATTATGTATCAAATTTAAAAAAGGAATCAGAGGATTGTCTTATTTTCTTGTAAGAATATTTTAAATAAAAATTATACTCGGTCATATATTTAATAAAATCAAATATTTGTACATGTGTATTTGTTTAATTTCAGGTACTCAAAATTATGTCAATAAATTTCTAGCAACTCCACTAGGAACATCTCTATCTCTCGTCTATTCTCTTCAAAAAAAAAAAAAATCTCAACAACCTCTTAATAGCAACTAGGAAGAATATGATCATCGTTGTTGTTTCCAGAAGTAACAAGGCTACTAATTCAAGTCGTACAATAGCGCAAAGTCAAACTATCCGATTTGAATCTTCGTATCTCAATCCTAGTGTAATGACCTTGGTTCCACAACAAGCACTTCTTGAACATGAATCAGATTAAACAAGACTTGCTCTTCATATTTTATTACCCTTTTAAAATCCACCTTAGCCTATATATCTCAAAGAAGTCTATTGAAAGCCTTTTTGAACTTTTTAGTTCTAAACCCTGTCACTATACTAAACTATTAAAGATTCTTTAACCCCAAATGCAAAGAAGGCAT
>Ga0325401_1003577_pt1 | contig 14307 bp, 17 predicted proteins | sample PopdelMetagenome_FD_205666 | JGI IMG/M metagenome (GOLD analysis project Ga0325401, IMG submission 205666) | Populus deltoides microbial communities from Bellville, Georgia, United States - Xylem-PdKOR-R2 | ecosystem: Host-associated > Plants > Phyllosphere > Stem > Wood/Secondary xylem | place...
TGGGAAGGCCGCTGTGAGTCACCCCAGCTCCCCCACCTGGGCCCCGGCCTTCGCTGGGGCACGGAGGCGGTGGACGAGCCCCCCTCGCCCGCGCGCGCCATCGGCGCTACACGCCCGCGATGCCGATCTACACCGCCATCACCCACGCCGACCTCGTCGCCGCCGTCCGCACGCTGGCCGACTCGCTCGCCTCCGCCGACTGGGCGCCGGCGCATCTCATCGGCATCGGCCGCGGCGGGCTGATCCCCGCGGTCTATCTCAGCCACGCCACCGGGCTGCCGATGCTGGCGGTGGATTACTCCTCTCAATCGGAGGCGCTCGCCGCCGAGGCGATCGAGCGGCTGGCCGCGCGCAGCCGCGCGGGCGAGCCGCTGCTGTTCGTCGACGACATCAACGACTCGGGCCGCACCATCGGCCACCTGCGCGCTATGCTCGCGCGCGCCGGCGCGGCGGAGAACAGCGTCCGTTTCGCCACGCTGATCGACAATGTCGGCTCGGCGCAGCGGGTCGACTATGCCGCGCGCGTGATCGACCGTGCGGTGACCAAGGACTGGTTCGTCTTCCCCTGGGAGGCGATGGCGCCCGATAGCGCGATCGCCGCCGACGCCGCGGAGCGGCCGGAGCGAATCGCCTGAGGGTGGGGCGACGATCCTCCCCACTAGGCGGAGAGGATTGCCCCACGCTATTTCTTGATCAGCCCGATCTCGACCAGCCGCTCGTGGAGGTAGCCGTTGGCGGTGATCGGCGTCGGGTAGCGGTCCGGGTTCGCCGCGCTGATCGTCTGCGGCAGCGTCTCGATCAGGAAGTCGGGCGCGGGGTGGAGGAAGAAGGGCATCGAGTAGCGCGAATGGCCACGGCGCGCAGGCGGCGGGTTGACGACGCGGTGGGTGGTCGAGGGCAGGACGTGATTGGTCAGCCGCTGGAGCATGTCGCCGACGTTGACCACCATCGCGCCCTGGGGCGGCTTGATCGCGAGCCAGCGGCCGTTGCTCTTGTCGAGCAGTTCGAGCCCGGCCTCCTCCGCCCCGAGCAGCAGGGTGATGAGGTTGATGTCCTCATGCGCGCCGGCGCGGACGCCCTCGGCATCGGCGGGGATCGGCGGATAATGGAGCAGCCGCAGGACCGAGTTGCCGTCGGTGGCGGCGCGGTCGAACCAGTCCGGCTGGAGCCCGAGGTGGCGGGCGATCGCGGACAGCAGGCGGTCGCCGGCGCGGTCGAAGGCGGCGAACAGCTCGATGAAGGTGTCGCGGAACCCTTCGGGCCGGTCGGGCCAGACGTTGGCGGCCATCGTGTCGGCGAAGCGGTGCCCCTGCGGCAGTTCGCGGCCGACGTGCCAGAACTCCTTGAGGTCGACGTGACGCGCGTCCTTGGCGATCTCGGTCTTGAAGGGCGTGTAGCCGCGCGCACCGCCCGAGCCGGCGAGGTGGTAGCGGCGCTTCTCGTCCTCGGGCAGCGCGAACAGGTCTTCGGTCGCGGCCCAGGCGCGGTCGATCAGGGCCTGCGGGATGCCGTGGTCGGCGACGATCGCGAAGCCGAACCGCTCGAAGGACCCGCCGAACGCCGCGGCGAAGCCGTCGGGATCCGCGTCCTGCTCGGCGAGCGAAAGGGTCGGCACCTGCGCCAGGGGGGTATCGAGCATGATCGGGTCCAATCGGAGGCGGGGTCGCCGATATAGGCCCGCCGCGACCAATTGGACAGGCCGGTCAGAAGTCGGCGAAGCGGGCATTGTCGGCAAAGCCCAGCCGACCGATTCCGGCGCGGCGGATGGTCGCGAGCGTCCGGTCGAACACCTCGTAGCGGGCCGCGCCATCGGCATCGATCACTAGCGATGCGGCGGGATCGGCGACCAGCGGGCGTAACCGGGCGGGCAGCGCGCCCTCGGCAACGATGCCGCCGTCAAGGCGGATGACACCGTCCGCCGCGATCGCGAGGCGGTGGACCACCGGCGGCGTGCCGGGCGGGAGCGTGCCGGTCGGCAGATCCATCGGCACCTTGTGGGTCATGGCCGGGATGGTGATGATGAACATCACCAGCAGCACGAGCAACACGTCGATCAGAGGCGTGATGTTCAGCTCGGACAAGGGCTCGTCGACCGAGCAGCGGGGGAGCGAACGAGGTAAGGCCACGGCACGTCTCCTTCACGTTGATGTTACAACGTACCAAGGATTGCGCCGGTTGCAAGAGCCCCGCCGGGATGGCCGGCGGGGCTGGGTCGTCAGGGCCTCAGCGCCGCGTCGTCCTTGTCGTCGAGTTCGTCGTCGGCGACGCTGTCTTCGTCGAAGTCGTCCTGGAGGTCGTCCTCGTCCATGTCGTCCTCGTCCATGGTGACCGTCGAGTCGGTTTCGCCGACCTCTTCGGAATCCATGTCGAGGTCGTCGATGTTCTCGTCCTCCTCGTCCTCGTCGCCCAGGTCGGGATCGAGGTTGGTCAGGATCACGCCGTCGGTCGGACCGTCGCGGGTCGCCTCCAGGATCTCGGCGCGCTGGCTCTCGTCATAGCCTTCCTCGTCCCAGCCGTCGTCGCCCGTGCCCTGGCCCGTCACCTGATGTCCACCCATCGTCCGATCTCCTTCGCCCGCAACAATCGTCAGGCGGACGGGGCGGTTCCCTCATTGCGGGCGGAACAGGCGACCGCGCTCGGTGACCAGCACCAGCACCAGCGCGCCGACCCCCGCCACCGCGAAGCCGGCGGCGAGCGGCGCGGTGGTGCCGTCAAACGCCTGGCCGATCACCGCGCCGATGACGACCCCGCCGGTGATCGAGGTGAAGCCCTGGACGCTCGACGCGGTGCCGGCGATCTCGCCCATCCGCTCCATCGCCATCGCCGAGAAGTTGGAGGTGGACAGGCCGAAGCACGCCAGTGTCGCCGCCTGGAGCGCGGCGAAGCCCCACAGGCTGTCGCGCCCCGCCAGCGCGACGCCGAGATGGACGAGCGACACGACGATCAACAGCACCAGCGCGCCATGGCTGAGCCGGCGGGTGCCGACGCGCATGACGACGCGGGCGTTCATGAGGTTGGCGACCGCCATCGCCCCCGCGCTGCCCGCGAAGACCGCACCGAGCAGGCCGGGGCGGCCGAACACGTCGGCCATGATCTGCTGGATCGAGTTGAGGTAGCCGTAGAGCGCGCCCATCAGGCAGGTGCTCGCCAGCGTGTAGCCCAGCGAGAAGCGGTCGCCGGCAGTTCGGCGCCACGCGGCGAACAGCGAGCGCGGGCTGATCGGGCGGCGATCGGCGACCGCCAGCGTTTCCGGGATGCGGCTCCACAGCCACGCGATGACGAGCGTGCTCAAACCCGCGATGACCCAGAAGATCAGCCGCCAGCCGCCGACCAGCAGCACCGCCTGCCCGAACGCGGGGGCGACGATAGGGGCAAGCATGAACACCATGAACGCCATTGACATGACCCGCGCCATCGCCCGGCCATGATAGCAGTCGCGCACCATCGCGATCGTGGCGACCCGGGTGGCGGCGACCGTCATCCCACCCGCCAGCCGCGCGGCGAGCAACAGGGTGAAGCTGGCCGACAATGCGGCGGCGATGTTGCACGCGACATAGGCGGCGAGCGCCCAGAGCAGCACGGTGCGGCGGCCGAAACGGTCGGCGAGCGGCCCGTGGATGATCTGGCCGACGCCGAGCCCGCCCAGGAAGGCGGAGACGATGAACTGGCGCTGGTTGGCGTCGGCGATGTCGAGCGAGCGGCCGATCGCGGGCAATGCGGGGAGCATCGCATCGATCCCGAGCGCCCCCATCGCCATCAGCGCGGCGGCGAGCGCGACGAACTCGGCAAAGCCGATCGGCGCGCCGCGGGATTCGGTCAGCTCGGGGACGGAAAGGGTGGCCATGGATGGTGTGACTCGGTCGGGGGAGAGGCCGCGCTCTCCCGCGGACAGGCTTGGCCTTTGCGGCTCGTGGTGATCGCCCGGGTTTTCCCCGATGGCGCGCACCCCATATAGGGGACATGGCGGGCCGGGTGAAGCGCAAGGCGGGACTGGCGGCGGCGGCTGCGCTGGCCGAGCGCGCGGCCGCGGCTCCGAACTGCGCGCTGTGCGAGCGGCCGCTGGGGGCGAAGGTCGAGTGGCACCACTTGATCCCCAAGAGTGAGGGCGGGCGGGTGACCGCGCCGGTCCACCCGATCTGTCACCGGACGATCCATGCGACACTGAGTAACGCCGAGCTAGCGCGCGACTATGCCAATCCGGCGGTGCTGCGCGCGCATCCGGCGATCGCGCGGTATCTGCGCTGGGTGGCGGGCAAGCCGGCGGACTTTCATGCGCCGGTCAGGCGGGCGCGGTAGCGGCTGCCTGACCCGGCCGGCGGGTCGGCCGTGCCGAGCCCGTCCGACGTCATGGGGACGTGGGCGAGAGCGCCCGCCTGACCCGGCCGGCGGGTGGACGCCGCCCGACCCGTCCGACGTCATGGGAACGCGCAGCTTGGGGAACGCAGGGGCGGGCGCGGCGGTTGAGGCGGGAGTTGCAGCTGACAGGGGGTCGCGATGGCACCGCTCACCAACATCTTCGGCTCGGACGACGACGAGCCGGCCGAGCCCGGGTCCTACCCGCTCCAGCCGTTCGACGAGGATGGCCTGGGGGAGGACGGTGTGGAGGATGACTCGGCCGCCGATACCCCGCCCGATCCGTTGCTGGGCCCCGACGAAAGCGACCTGACGCTGCCCGACGCCGGCTGAGCGGTCGGGGCCGGGGCGGGTTGCGGCCGGGGCGTGGCGGGGGCATGCTGGCGCGATCCCGGAGGCCGTGCCCATGCTGACTGTCCTGCTCGTCCTGCTTCAGGCCGCGGGCCCCGCTGCTCCGCCGCCCGGCGAGCGCGCGGTGGCGCTGGGGCGGCAGGTGGCGGAGACGGGGACGCTCGGATCGCTGCTGCCGATGATCGAGGCCAAGGAAATCGACGAGCTGGTCGCCGCGCATCCCGAGCTGTATTCCCCTGAGCAGGCGGCGCTGCGGGCGACCGCGCACCGGGTGGCGCGGGCGGGGGTGGAGCGATTGTTCGAGGCGGAGGCGCGCGCCTATGCCGGGGCGATGACGGAAGGCGAACTTCGCGCGGTGGTCGAGTGGCAGACCGGCCCCGCCGCCCGGGCGCTGCGCCCAGCCCGCCGCGATCGCCGCCGCAGTGGCGGCGATGGCGGGGACGGACTTCCAGAAGGACGCGCTGGCCGCGTTCTGCCACGACACGGGCAAGGGATGCGCGACGGCGAAGTAGGGGGCGATCGCCGCGGAAGGTCAGCGAAGGTCGCGAGGTCGGGGGATGTCTAGCCGCCCCGACCCCGCGGAAGGTCACTGAAGGTCGCGGGGTGAAGGGTGTTCGGCATCCTCCGCGACATCGGCCAGGCCCTCGAGCGCTTCGGCGAGCCCGCCCTGTATGTCCGCGATCCTGACGCGCCGCTGGACGCTGGTCAGGTCGGTGGCGAACAGGTCGGGCCTGAGATGGCGGAGCAGGAACATCAGCATCCGGTCCGATGGCACGGTCTGTTCGGCGATCACCTTGCCATCGCGGCGGATTTCGCGCCGGCTGCCGGTCAGCGCGCGCTGGAAGGCGTGGCCAAGCAGATGCTGGCTCGCGATCATCACCGCCGCATCCCAGCCGCGGGCGAACGCTTGCGCCTTGGGATGCGCGCCGAGGCGAAAGGCGGAGCGGGCGGTGAGCCCGACCGCGGCGGCAGCGGCCTCGACATGGCCGTCCTCCGCCAGCCGTTCGAGAAACGCCCGCTGCCGCGCCGCGGTCCACCCGTCGCGGCGGGGGCGGATGGCGGTGGAGACGTAGCCGGCAAACGGGTGGTCGGCGGGGACGATCAGCGTCGAGGCGTAAGGCTGGTCCTCGTCGTCGTAGCGCCATTCCATATGGCCGCCGACGTCGACCATGCGGCCGGTGGGCTCCGAATTTACGTACGTCATGTCGGTGCTCCTGTTGGTTGGAGCCGGACCAGTTATACGGGATGGGGAATGTAGGACAGAGGGATTGTTCGTGCCGCGGCAACGGTTGCTGGGCCAATTTTGTCTCTGCATCGCGGTAATCGCAGTTCGCATAGTCGAACACGGCCCATAACGCTGAATTCCGAGCGGACACGTTCCACTCCGCCCACGCATCACGCGATACGTCATCGCTCCCGCAACGGGTTCGGATGATGCTTAAAAGCAGCGGGGTCGATGCCATGGTATACGCTTTGCCTGCTATCTCGGTATGCTGTCGTCCAACTCGCGCAGGCGCGCTTCAATCTCGGTGGACAGCTGATAGATAGCGGTCAATTCAGGAAGGAGGTGGCGAGTCTCCTCCTTGCCGGAAAACGTCCCGAGGTACTTCGATGTGATACCATTGAAATGCATGCGGGCGATAGTTTTGCGGTTGTTGTCGTCCAACAGAACGGCGCAATACGATTTGGCGTCTCTCATGACGACGCGCTTGGGGCTTACGAAGCGGGATGCGATAGCTTGGATGATGTGAAATCCTGAGATTTCCTCCTCCGTCGTCACGATCCCGTCCTCGGGAGCATCACCGCCTGGAGCATCGGCCTCTACCAGCGCAGGCGTTGCAGCATTGAGAGCAGATGAGAGGCGCTCGTTTACAAGGTCACGCACCATGGACGCGATCGACGCCACCAACATCTTCCCGAACGCTTCCTTGATCGGGGCAGTCAATCGGCCTTCATGAACGCGACGCGCCAAAAGCTCGATGAATCCATCGGAGGGCTCGGCGAACTCCTTTTCTAATTCCTTGCGCAGGAGTGATTGCGTCTTGAGTTATCCGGCCTCTTGAACGATCTTCTCGATGTCGAACGTGGCTTTCGCGAACTTGTCGAGCGTTCTAACGTCCGTAGGCTTGATGGAGTCCATCGAGAACGTAAAGAACGGCTTTTCATCCATGATGTTGGGCTTTTCAACATCGGAAAAGAATTGGTATGTGACACCGTTCGTTAGCAGCGCCAGTCTGGCATCGGTAGCGGTAAAGTAGCGAAAGAGTTGGCTCGCATGCTTGACGTTGAGTTCAGCGGAAGCCGGCTTGCACTCGACAAGAACTTCGACTTTGCCGCCCCTGCAAATGGCATAATCGACCTTTTCACCCTTCTTGGTACCCACATCCGCCGTAAATTCTGGAACGACTTCGCTGGGGTTGAACACGTCATAGCCGAGCGCCTGTAGAAAAGGCATGACCAGCGCATTCTTAGCTGCTTCCTCGGTCAGCAGCACTTCACGGTGTTCGAGTGTCCGCTTTTGCAGTTCCACCAGACGCGTCGCCAGATCCATCTTCTTGTCCCCCTCGTTACGGACAAGCTGCCGCGATAAGATCAGGATGACAAGTCGAATTGATCGGCTGGCGACATGACCGGGCAGGGCGATCGCGCAAGGCGTGCGGCCGGGAGTGGGGTTAGCTGGCGCTACCCCACTCGCAGGGATTTACTCCGCCGCCACGCCAGCCCGCGAGAACATGTCCTCGCCGCTCGCCGCGTCCTCGTTCGCCGCAGGCAGTGCGACCTTCGCCTTCTGGCGCTTGTCGAAGCTGTCCCAGACGTCGTGCCACTGGCCCTTCGTCGCCGCCTTCGAATATTCGGTCGCGCGGGTTTCGAAGAAGTTGGCGTGCTCGACGCCGTTGAGCAGCGGTGTGAGCCAGGGGATGGGGTGTTCGTCGATCATGTAGATCGGCTTGAGGCCGAGCTGGCCCATGCGCCAGTCGGCGATGTAGCGGATGTACTTCTTGATATCGCGGGGCTTCATGCCCTCGACCGGGCCCATCTCGAAAGCGAGGTCGATGAAGTTGTCCTCCAGCCGGATGGTCGTCTGGCAGACGTCGGCGATGTCGTCCTTGACCGCCTTGGTCAGGCACTGGCGCTCGGCGCAGAAGGCGTGGAACATGCGGATGATGCCTTCGCAATGGAGGCTCTCGTCGCGCACCGACCAGCTGACGATCTGGCCCATCCCCTTCATCTTGTTGAAGCGCGGGAAGTTCATCAGCATCGCGAACGACGCGAACAGCTGCACCCCTTCGGTGAAGCCGCCGAACATTGCGAGGGTGCGGGCGATATCCTCGTCGCTGTCGACGCCGAAGTTCTGCATGTAGTCATGCTTGTCCTTCATCTCGGCATAGTCGAGGAAGGCGCCGTATTCGCTCTCGGGCATGCCGATGGTGTCGAGCAGGTGGCTGTAGGCGGCGATGTGGACCGTTTCCATGTTGCTGAACGCGGTCAGCATCATCTTGATTTCGGTCGGCTTGAACACACGGCCGTACTTCTCGTGGTAGCAGTCCTGCACCTCGACATCGGCCTGGGTGAAGAAGCGGAAGATCTGGGTGAGCAGGTTGCGCTCGTGGTCCGAGAGCTTCTGCGCCCAGTCGCGGCAATCCTCGCCCAGCGGCACCTCTTCGGGGAGCCAGTGGAGCTGCTGCTGGCGCTTCCAGAACTCGAAGGCCCAGGGATATTCGAAGGGCTTGTACTGGGTGCGGGCGTGGAGGAGGGACATGCGGGGTTACTCCGGAGAATGGCAGAAGGGGGTCGAAACGGTCATGGCATCGCGCTCCAGTTCCACATCGCGGTGGCCGACATGGCGAGCACCGCGCCGGCGGAGGTGAGCATGATGCCGATCATGCGATAGGCATAGGTCTTGCGCTCGGTGATGGTCGCCGAGCCGAGGCGGACGAGCAGGACGACCCCCGCGACGAGCAGCACCGCAGCCACGATGTACATGATGACGACACCATAGGTCATGCATCCATTCTCCCACCGGGTCGTTTCCCGGCCGACCCCAACGCAGGAGAACAACGATGGTCGACGTTTCCCAGATCCAGGAGCATGCCGAGGTGATCGGCGCGGACGGCACCCATGTCGGCACCGTCGACCATGTCGAGGGCGACCGCATCAAGCTGACCAAGAACGACAGCCCCCAGACCGAGGACGGGCAGGGTGCCAAGCACCACTACATCTCGATCGGGCTGGTCGCGGATGTCGAGGACGGCAAGGTGCGGCTGAGCGCGAACGGCGCCGAGGCGGTGCAGTTCGAAGAAAGCGAGTGAGTTCCGCTTCCCTATCCCCTTGTGGGAGAGGGAAGGAGCGGCCGCAGGCCGCGGAAGGGTGAGAGGGCCGTCCGTCATGGGCGGCCCTTTTGCATGTGGAGCGCGATCGCTGCGCAAACGCCGTCCGCGTTCTCCATCACGTCGTCGTTGGTGAAGCGGATCACGCGATAGCCTTGGTGTTCGAGGAAGCGGGTGCGGGCGGCGTCTTGCTTCTGCTTGATGGCGTGGTCATTACCGTCGACTTCGACGATCAGTCGGTGGCCGTGCGAGCAGAAGTTGGCGTGGTAGCGGCCGAACGAGGTTTGGCGGCGAAAGCGAGCTCCCGGGAAGGATGGGCGGAGAGCCTGCCAGAGCTCGCGTTCGGGCTCACCCATCGCCTGGCGGAGTTCGCGGGAGCGGCGGACGGTGTCCGATGGCGAGCGGGCGGGCTTCCGCCTCACCCTTCCGCGACGCTTCGCGCCGCTCCCTCCCTCTCCCGCAAGGGGAGAGGGACCGCAGGCCGCTTCCTTGCTCACCTTACTGACAGGCGAGGCATTCGTCGTAGTCGGTCGTCTCGCCAATCGAAAATTTGGGGGTGTCGATGGTGTTGTCGGCCTCAACCCCGGCGTTGCCCTCCTGGCCTGCGAAGCCGGCGCGTTGGACGGACTTGGAGCGGAGGTAGTAGAGCGACTTGATGCCGAGCTCCCAGGCGCGGAAGTGGAGCATCAGGAGGTCCCACTTTTCGACGTCGGCGGGGATGAACAGGTTCAGCGACTGGGCCTGGTCGATATAGGGGGTGCGGTCGCCGGCGAGTTCGAGGAGCCAGCGCTGGTCGATCTCGAAGCTGGTCTTGAAGGTGTCCTTCTCCTCCTGGCTCAGATAGTCGAGGTGCTGGACCGAGCCGCCATGTTCGAGGATCGAGCTCCACACGCTTTCCGAGTTCTTGGACTTGGCGTTGAGGATGCGCTCCAGATACGGGTTCTTGACCGCAAAGCTGCCCGAGAGCGTCTTGTGGGTGTAGATGTTGGCGGGGATTGGCTCGATGCACGCGGAGGTGCCGCCGCAGATGATGCTGATCGACGCGGTGGGGGCGATCGCCATCTTGCAGCTGAATCGCTCCATCACGCCCATGTCGGCGGCATCGGGGCAGGGGCCGCGCTCGACGGCGAGCTGCATCGACGCCTCGTCCACCTGCGCGCGGATGTGCTTGAAGATGCGCAGGTTCCACGACTTGGCCATCGCGCCCTCGAAGGGGAGGCCGCGCGCCTGGAGGAAGGAGTGGAAGCCCATGACGCCGAGGCCCACCGAGCGCTCGCGGCCGGCGGAATAGGCGGCGCGCTCCATGCCGGGTTCGTGGCGGTCGATGTAATCCTGGAGGACGTTGTCGAGGAAGCGCATCACGTCCTCGACGAAGCGCTTGTCGTCCTTCCACTGGTCCCACGTCTCGAGGTTGAGCGAGGACAGGCAGCAGACCGCGGTGCGATCGTTGCCGAGGTGATCGGTGCCGGTGGGCAGCGTGATCTCCGAGCAGAGATTCGAGGTTGAGACCTTGAGCCCCAGGTCGCGGTGATGCTTGGGCATGGTCGAGTTCACATGGTCGGCGAACACGATGTAGGGTTCCCCGGTCGCGAGGCGGGTCTCGACCAGCTTCTGGAACAGCGAGCGGGCGTCGACGGTGCCGCGGACCGACTGGTCCTTGGGGCTCTTGAGCTCCCATTCGGCGCCGTCGCGGACCGCCTCCATGAAGGCGTCGGGGATGAGGACGCCGTGGTGGAGGTTCAGCGCCTTGCGGTTGAAGTCGCCGCTGGGCTTGCGGATCTCGAGGAACTCCTCGATCTCGGGATGCGAGATGTCGAGGTAGCAGGCGGCCGAGCCGCGACGGAGCGAGCCCTGGCTGATCGCCAGCGTCAGCGAGTCCATCACGCGGACGAAGGGGATGATGCCGCTGGTCTTGCCGTTCAGACCGACCGGCTCGCCGATGCCGCGGACGTTGCCCCAATAGGTACCGATGCCGCCGCCGCGCGAGGCGAGCCAGACATTCTCGTTCCAGGTGTCGACGATGCCGTTGAGGCTGTCGGGGACCGAGTTGAGGTAGCAGCTGATGGGGAGGCCGCGCCCGGTACCGCCGTTGGACAGCACGGGGGTGGCGGGCATGAACCACAGGCGGGAGATGTAGTCGTAGATCCGCTGGGCATGCGCCTGGTCGTCGGCATAGGCGCTAGCGACGCGGGCGAACAGGTCCTGGTACGACTCGCCGGGCAGCAGATAGCGGTCGTTGAGCGTATCCTTGCCGAAATCGGTCAGGAGCAAATCGCGGCTGGGGTCGAGGGTGAGCTCGAACCGGCGCGGGGCGATGCGGCTGGAGCCCTGATCCTGGGCGGGCACAGCGGGGGGTGCCGCAGGAACCGGGGCGGGCGCCGGCGCGCGCGACGAGGAGGTGGCGGCGATCGCCTCGATCAGGTCGGTCTGCCCGCCCGCGTCGTTATCCAGGAAGTCCATGGTCGCCATCCGTTTCTGTTGCCCATCCGGCCCGGTCGCCTGCTTGCCGGTGCCCCGATCCTACCGCGTTCATACGAGAACGAAAAGGGATCAAAGGCGCGGAATGCGTCCGGGGTGATTCGAGGTGGATATATCGGCCGTGACAGCCATCACCACCATCGGTTGGGTCCGTTACGTCACCAACCACTACTGATTGTGGCAAACGACCGCCGGGCGCAAGCTGTTCCGGAGGTCGGCGCGGCGTCGTTGGTCGCGCGATGGTGGATGTTCGTCAAGCCCGGCACCGCGACGCGTGGAGTTCTGCGGCGTGCGCGAAAGGCAAGCAGGATTCACGTAGCGAAAAATATTTGCCGCGGGTGAGGGCGGCTGTCGGCGGGCACCTCCGCGAACGATCGAGCTGACGAGCGCCGCGGAAGGAGAGAGCGAGATCGGCGTGACTGGTAGGGGGCTTCAGGTTTCCGGCGACAGCGGGAGCGGTTCGGCGGAGGCCCGGAGCAGCGCCCGTTCGAGTCGCCCGTGCGTCTCGGGGGCGAGGCGCACGGGCTCGGCATCCGCCACGTTCGAGTCGTCAATCGGCCGGACGAGCCCCTCGCTCGCCAGCGCGGCGAGCCAGCGGCGGACGATCCGCCTCGGGCCGCCGAGCAGCGCCTCCAGCGCGACCGCGGTCACGCACGCGCCCTCGGCCTGGAGGATGAAGGCGGCGAGCAGCAGGCCCGATCCGTCGCCGATCACCGCCGCGAAGTCCCGGCGGAGCGCCAGCCGGGTCGCGAGCAGCCGGCGCGCGACCTGCACCGGGTCGGGATGGTCGATCGCCAATCGTGCCGGAGTGCCCCGTTCCGCCGTCATCGCCTTTCCGTTCGTGCCGCCACTATCCGGTGCCAGCCTTTGCCGCGTCAAAGGCTAACGCCTTGTCGCGGAGCAATGACCTGGATCAGCCGAACCGATCCGGATGCAGTTTCGCGGGTGGGGCTGACGGGATCGGGAAGCGGCGCGGTGCTATAGCGCGCGTCGCCAGCCGCGGTGGGCGGGGGCGGGGTTGAGGCGTTCGAGGTTGAAGCGTTCGGCGAACTGGAGCCCGGCGCGGTCGCCGTCGGCCCAGCGGACCTTGGCGGCGAACATCTGGTCCTCGACCACCTCGATCAGCACATCGAGGTCGGCGATGTCGCCATCGATCGCGATGCCGTCGATCATCGCGCCGGTCGCGGAGATGTCCCTGATCCGGACCGATCCCTGCGCGTCGCCGATCTGGATGCGGGCGGAGCGGAGCATGCGGGTGCGAGGGGACCGGCTGACGCGGAAGCCCGACGCGGTCGCCTGGCCGCCGGCGGCGGCGAGCTGGGCGCGCGCCTCCTCGCCCCGCATCGGGCGGCCGTAGACATAGCCCTGGATGTGGGAGCAACCGATCCCGGCGACGAGGTCGATCTCGTCCTGGACCTCCACCCCTTCGGCGGTGGTCTCCATCCCGAGTGTGTCGGCCAGCGTCACGATCGCCTTGATGATCGCGGCGTTGCGGCTGCCGGGCTGGGCGGCGCCCTTCACGAAGCTCTGGTCGATCTTGATCTTGTCGAAGGGGGCGGTGCGCAGATAGCCGAGCGACGAATAGCCGGTGCCGAAATCGTCGAGCGCCAGGCGGACGCCGAGGCCCTTGAGCGAGCGGAACATCGCATCGGTGGCGGCGGTGTCGTCGAGGAACACGCCCTCGGTGATCTCCAGCTCCAGCCGGTTCGCCTGGAGCCCCGAGCGGGCGAGCGCGGATGCGACGATCGTGGGCAGTTGCGGGTTGGCGAACTGGATCGGCGAGACGTTGACCGCGACGCGGGTGCCCCCGGGCCAGCCGGCCGCCTCCGCGCAGGCTGTGCGCAGGACCCACTCGCCGAGCGCGCCGATCAGCCCGCAATCCTCGGCGGCGGGGATGAAGTCGGCGGGGCTGATCGAGCCGCGGGTCGGGTGGTCCCAGCGGACCAGCGCCTCGTAGCCGGTGATCCGCGCGTCGCGACACGACACGACGGGCTGGTAGCAGAGGTGGAACTCGCCCGCGTGGAGCGCGGTGCGCAGGTCGTCCTCCAGCTGCTTGGCGGCCTGCGCCCCCGCCAGCATTTCGTCGGAGAAGAAGCGGTGGACGCCGCGCCCGTCCGCCTTGGCGGCGTAGAGCGCGAGGTCGGCGTTGCGGATCAGCGTCTCGGCGTCGTCGCCATGCCGGGGCGCGATGGCGATGCCGATCGAGCAGCCGATCGTCACCGATGCGCCGCCGACGACATAGGGCTGGGACAGCGACTTGATGAGGTCGCGGGCGAGGGTGGACAGGGTGTCGCGGTTGTCGAGGCCGGGGAGGAGGACCTGAAACTCGTCGCCGCCGAGACGCCCGACAAGCCCCGCGTCGCCGACCCCGCGGGTCAGCCGCTGCGCCACCTGCTTGAGCAACGCGTCGCCGGCCTGATGGCCAAGCGTGTCGTTGACCGCCTTGAACCGGTCGAGGTCCATCAGGAACAGGCTGGCGGGACGATAGGCGCCGCCGGCGATCTGGTGGAGCGTCTTGTCGAGCGACAACCGCATCCGCTGGCGATTGGCGAGCCCGGTGAGCCCGTCGAACAGCGCGAGGCGGGTGATCTCCGCCTCCGACCGGCGCTTTTCCGTGAGGTCGGAGCCCGAGCCGATGAACCCCTGGAACCGGCCGAGCTCGTCGACCACCGGGCGGCCCGAGATCGACCACCAGCGCTGGCCGGTCGCATCGTTGGCGGCGCAGACCGAATAGTCGGCGAACGAGGTACGCGACGAGATGTGGAAGGCGAGCGTCCGTTCGGTGCCGGGCGCGGCC
>Ga0325401_1003578_pt1 | contig 14306 bp, 4 predicted proteins | sample PopdelMetagenome_FD_205666 | JGI IMG/M metagenome (GOLD analysis project Ga0325401, IMG submission 205666) | Populus deltoides microbial communities from Bellville, Georgia, United States - Xylem-PdKOR-R2 | ecosystem: Host-associated > Plants > Phyllosphere > Stem > Wood/Secondary xylem | place...
AGCGTAGGTATTGAGTATATAATTCTGTAAATACATGCATTCCCATTTTTTAATCCAGAAAATGCCTATCCATGCTGGACATGAGAGAAATTTTATGCTACTTTGATTATAGGTTAGTAACTTCCTGTCTCAGACTCTTTCAAAACCCTCGCACGAAATACATGCATGCACAATTGCACACGCATACTGGACTGTAGATCTGCAATTTTTCGTGGGATCTAATTGCTGTATAGAACTTGTTGATAGTAGTAGTACATTGACATATACTATAAGATTCAGAACCAGTAGGAATGGGCTATTGGTGGAACAAGAAGGGATATAAGGTGGTGGCCACCCCGTGTGTTTTCCTTTCCCGGTAACTGTGATGTCTAAGTAAGAGGTTACAGGACTGTGAGAACCACCCTAGATATTCTAGTGGAATTAGACACAAATACAGTTCAAGTTTTTAATGTTGTAGTCTAGAAGTAGTGCAATTTCCGAACTATCAAATCTTTGTTTCTCTAGCTTAAAATAAGATGACCACAGGTAGCTGATTTCAAATGGGCGTATTACTTTTGCACGTGTGAATCAAAAGCGTGGGCACTCATGGGTTGTCTTCACTCTCACTTTTCATTTTGTTTTTTTCCTCAAATATTTTGGTATAGTTCTTTGTAATGTTTTAGGGAAACTGTTCTAGCAAAACCTGAATTGAAAAGGTGAGGCTTTGTTTTGTGTGCACATGGCTGGCGGCCATGCTGGCTAAACTAGCAACTCAATTGTATGAATATATGAAGCCAACGAGATTCTGGTATTGGTGCTGTGGCGGAAGATTTGCCGATGTGGCAGTATATGCATAAGTTTCTCCATTCAAGTTCGTAAGAAACTTAGGCTTCTAATCATCCCTAAACCACAAGCCCCTACTCGACTCTCATGTCATTGAATAGATAATTCGAAACTTGCGATGGCAAGCGCAGATATTTCTGGTTTTGACCCCAGAAAGGGGAGGGGCGGCGGCGGAAGGTGTTTGACATCTTATATCAGAAGCATTGAACATAGATGAATCTTCCTCCAAGAGGATATTGAAGCCAGCAGGAAACACATGGCATTGAGGGCAACGTTTCACAGTTTGGATTGGTTGAGATTTGTGAAGTCGTGTTGTTCTTCACCTTTTCGATTAGAACAACACCTCCATTTCCAATTACATGGTTCATCCTTCGCTATTGTGGGCTCTCTGTCCATGTGCAAAGCAACATGAAAACTCTTTCTCTCATGCAGACCTGTTCAGAGTCAGGATAACTAATTCTGAAGAGATTTTGTGAAGCTGTTTGTTAATGGACCTGGGCCCACATTATTGATCGTCCCTAGGTGGACCAAGAGATGAGGTATGGCCCATCAGTTGATTATGACCATTTGACTTGGATAATTTATTATAAATTAAAATAAATTGTGATACAAAATTCCTTTGAACCAGGAAAAAAATTATTACACCAATAAGCCTCATCTTCCTTTGTACAAAAAAAAAAACCCCAATTATTTTCCAATCTTGGGTTTTCTTGAGGAGAGGGCTACTGCTATGTGCATTGTTCTTGTGCTCTACATTATTTTCTACACAAACTGATCTCGTTTCCTTTTCTTTTCGGTCTCAGTTCCTGAACAAAAGAAATGAAGAGACTAAAAAAAAAAAAACTTGTGACTTCAGAAATGTGAAATGCATCTCCTATGACGAGCTGCCACAGTTTTCTTTTTTTGCTTGGTTTCTTCTTTCCAGATTTTGGCAATGTCAAGTGCTACGCTCATAGCATCTAGAGACGCCCCAGATAGACCCCTCCTTGTGAACCCAACTGCATAAAGCCCAGCATTGCCTTTCCATCCATTAGGGAATGGATTTTTAGGAATCCCATCTTCAGTAAAGAATTCATTCTCCTGAGAACCACAAACATTCCAAATATTTAGATTAGCCCAGTTGCACAAACCGTAGTGTGTGGAATTTGTGCAGAGATAATGTCTGAAACTTATTTTTCCCAGAGAGGAATGGTTGCCACAAACAAATGGTCAATGAAAAAGAATCCAACGACCCGAGAGATACCAAGAAAAAAAATCAGAAGCAGCAGCAACCTGACATGCCCTGATTCATTTTGAAATTTCCAAGTCATTAATGTCTCCTGTGTATGCCTGCCGGGTAAAAACTACCAGGCAACACTAACTCATAAATGCATGGGTGGAGAGACGAATAAGAGTGGAAAAAACCCTTCTCAGCATTGACTATTATTTCTGATCCATGAATAGGACAAAACATAAACCATTGAAAAAACTAGCAACCGGACCACAGTTCCAAAATCTCTGAAACAAAGCTGTCTCAATCAAAAACAGAGGCATAGATTCTAAAGCAATACCCACTTCCATAACTGTAATAAAAATCCTAAAAATAGAAAAACCAATGGCAAACCAATTTCTCACCTTTAGCCATGAAGGTACATTGCTGCGATACCCAGTTGCCAGAATTACAGAATCGATCTCAAGAATTTCACTGTTAACAAGCTCCACTTTGCCACTAGAGAATCTCTTGATTCCAGGGACAACCTTGATCTTACCAGATCTTATTTTTTCTAGTGCACCAATGTCCAATACTGGGGTTTTTCCTTGCGTATCCTTGAGCTGTAAAGGTCCTAAACATGGCCTTTTCAGACCATGTTTTTCAACGTTTCCGAGGATTAGCCTTGAAAGAAGTAATAATACCTTGTCGACCATCCAAAGTGGCAGCCATTTCATCATTGTTACTGCCAACTCAAATGTTGATCTCCCAAGAACTTCCCTAGGCAAGACATGAACCTGTAGATCATTACAGTAATTAATTGAGAGCAAATTATAGTTTGAACTTGTATAAGCTGAAGGCTTATTAAAGATGGGGATAGCAAATTCTACAAGACATGCTTACTCACCGAGCTGCGAACAACCATTGATGGGCTTGCGTTATGGTTGCATAGATCAAGAGAGACCTCCATGCCTGAATTGCCACAGCCAACAACAAGCACACGCTTTCCATGAAAACTTTCACCGGATTTGTAGTCGCAAGCATGCATAACATGGCCACCAAAGTCCTGCAAGCCTTCAAACTCTGGCAGAACTTTCTCTGCATTCTCTCCAGTGGCCACCACAAGCCATTTGCAAATGTATTCGACTTCACTAGGAATATCTGAACTGCTTGTTGAAATGGTTTTAACTCGCCACAAACCAAAGGTCTCATCATACTTCGCAGACTGCACAATCTCATTGAAATGTGGGTTTATATCGAAATGCTTAGCATAAGATGCGAGATAGCTAATAAACTGATATTTGGTGGGGTATTCTGGGAACTCCTCTGGAAATGGGAAGTCCGGTAGTTGACAGAATTGCTTAGGGAGGTGAAGCTTGAGGCGATCATAGGTGCGGTTCTGCCAAAGAGAGGCAATGCAGTTTGCTCTTTCGAGTATAACGAATGGCACCCCTTGTCTTTTAAGGCCAGCACCAACAGCTAGACCTGAAGGGCCAGCCCCAACTATGACAGGTCCGTTCACCCATACACATCGGTGAGCAAAGAAGCCATGAGTAGGACCAGAAGTTGGAAACATGTCTGGTATTTTAAGACAAGTGTTATACATTAAGATGAGTGTGTGTGTTGGCTCTTTAAAATGGAAAGAAGGGATTAAGAGAAAAGGACAAGTCTTTGAACAAAACGTAGTTAATCTCCAAAGTGGGAAATAGAAGATTAGAGAGAGGAGAAAAGAATGACGGGGATGCTGTCTTCCAAATGAAGAAACTAGCAAGCTCGAAGTTTGTGTGGAAAGATGGATAGGACGAAGAGTCGAGAGGAGAATAAAATGTAATTTGTTTGAAGTGAAGGGTGGAGGGGAGAAGGAGGTGGCGGAAGGGGTTAAATAGTGGAGGGTCATGGCCATGAGAGTGGAGGCCTGTGATTGGGATTTGAAAATGATGCTACAGAGCCATCCCAAATGATAAGCTTCAGGGGGCTTTTTTGTTTTTTACTTTGTTTTTCTGTATTTTAAATTACACATAATGAGTGCTCTCACAAAGCGTAGCAGAGTCTCTCCTCTCTTCAAAATATCTTAAATTCGAACCTTCCTCCTGTATAACCAGACAAAATAAAAACACATTCTATAATGCTGCTTGAATGGAGTACAACAAATGGTGAGATTTCATTCGTGTTTAAGAAAGAATTATGAATGGGATTATTTTTTTTTAAAAATTATTTAGAAATATATTAAGATAATATTTTTTATTTCTTTAAATTTTATTTTTTATTTTAACACATTAAAATAATTTAAAAATTAAATTAAATTTTTTAAAACACTATTTTTACCCCAAAAACAAACATTCACTCAGTGATAGAGTCTCACTATAAGCCGAAGTTGAAATTTTGTACAAAAGTGTAATTCCACAACACACACCTACCCTCCTCGAAAATTGACTATGTTTTTGTTTTTTTTTTTTTGAATTCTCTACGTACGAGTGTCTAATGTCATACATGGATACACTACAGGAGATTGGCTATGCAACATAGCATTTGAGAGGTTCACCAGAGCTAACAAGAAAATGCCTGCAAGTTGCTGCAGTTTCATTTTCAAAGCATATTTTCGGTGGTAATTAGAATAAATACTAGTTATGTCACCATTGTGGGTTAAATGTTTTTATTTTTTATATTAAAAAATTGTGTATTTATAAGTTTTTTCAACATGTTTTGGTCATTTAAACAATCTAAGTTCAAATAAATTTTTTTATAAATATATATAATCAAATAAATCGAGAACCATGTGTGCTAATAAATAAATAAATAAATAAAAAGTCATTAACGATATCTAAAAATAAAACATGAAAAATCGAGAGACAAATGTAGATCAAAATATTTAATCTCGAAGACAGGATATTTACCCAATTATATTTGCTAAATTTATTTATTAAAACAATTTTTTATTCAAGTAAACAATAATAAAAATAGATATATGAATTAAATTGATTGAATAAAATAAAAAAAGAAAAAAACCATGTAAAGCTGCACATATTAGAAATATAATCTAAAAATATTATTTTAAAAAATAAAGTTCATTTACACAAAAGATCTATTTTCAACTCATTTTGACAAAAAAACACACCTATAAAACACTTTAGAAACCGTGATAAACTTATCCATGACCTCAAAAAACCTAAAAAATCATCTCAAAAACCAAATTCAACTTGAGCTTTTATTTATTTTTTTCATGAACTTTAAGTGTTAAAAAAACCACATAATATGAACTCTCTTCATCAAATAGAATCATCTGACCTAAATATCGTTTTTTTTATGGTTTAAATCGATGTCAACTATATATTTCTTTCTCTATCGTTGAAATTCAGCGATCTCTCTTTCTTCTCTGTTAACCAGAGACTAAAAAATAATAAAAATCAATTTTTGTACCAAAATTAAATTTAAAAAATATTGAGGTGTCAAAATTGTATAGTTTGCATTATTTTTTAAGTTTGAGGACCAGAATGTATTTTAAAAAAAATTTATGACATGCCACCAGTGTTTGATGTCTTTTTCATTTTGATCTCTCTTCTTTTAATTTCACCCTTGTATAAGAAATCAAAATTAATTGATCTTTAATTAGGAATAAATAACAAAAAAGAAATTAAGCATCAAATTAAAAATTTAACATAGTCTATCCATAATAATATACGAGTAAGAATAGCGCACACCTGCACAGTGTAAAACTCATATTTTCTATATTTATATTTAATTAGTAGAATTTTAATGGTTTAAATTTAAAAGAAAAAATGAGAAAACCTTTTCTACCGTGGATTATTACACTAAAATTTTTCATGTCCTATGATTTTAAATTTGTTGACGTCTGTTTAACAGACCATTGGACAGGGTTTTATATTCTTGGCCTCTGATCTCCTTTTACCTATTACCGGGGAGCTGATAATCACCGTCGATTAGCTACCATCGTCTAAACCTTTTTTGCCCTTAAAAATTATATGAAATCACAAAAATACCACTATAAATATCAGGCCCGCAGAGGTAGCTTCTTTTTGAAAAATAGTTTTCACCAATAATAAATCTCTGAAAAATAAATTAATTTTTAATATTTAATAATATTATAAAAAATAAATATCATGATAAATTTTTTTAAAAAAATAAAATTAAAAAAATATAATTTCATAAATTATTTTAAATACAATAAATAATAATCAAAGAAACGAAGATAAAATCTAATAAATAAAAAAAATCAATTAAAAAAAGGATAATTAAAAAATAATAATTAAAAAAATAAGGATTAAAATTGATATAAAAATTAAATTAAATCAAATTAAAATGGATAGAATTCAAAAAAAAAAGATTCAAAATAAAATCAAAGAAATTATGTGTTTTCGTTTAAAATCAAAGAAAAATAATTTTTTAGAAATTAAGTTAAATTTTTATTTAACTGCATAATATTTTTATTTATCAATTTTTTTTAATGGTAAATAAACATATAAAAATATAAAAAAATATTTTTAATAAAAAAAATATGCGGTTAGTTTAATATATCTTGGTGAACGGTGTGAGGAAATGTGCGCGTGCGGTGACATTTCTAATGCACATCCTCAATTTATATAATATAATATATTTGTGTATCGTACGATGCGCAGGGCTCCTCAGCTCTTCTCATGGATTCGTTATTGCAATTCAGCAGAGTACATTTCAGAAATCTACGTTTAGATTCCATTATCTACCCACTGCTATATCACCAGAATTCAAAGGAGAAAGCGACATTTGTAAGTAGGACAGTTGTATTTAATGCGTGGAATTAGACTTGAACGGGATTACTATTTATTTATTTATTTATTTAGAAATATTTCTGATTGTTTTTACATTGTTTTTTAAAAAATTAATTTTTATTTTATTTTTTCTTTACTTTAAATTAATATATTTTTTATTTTTTTGATGTGTTCATATTAAAAATAATTTTTAAAAAATAAAAAAATATTATTTTAATATATTTTCAAGTAAAAACATTTATATTTTCAAATACACGGTACATGAGTTGTTACATTATAGCCCTCGCAGCAACCTAACTCGAGTCCTGACAGAGATTGATCATTGAGACTGTGGACTAATGTGCTTGTTTTGCTCTTAATAATTCATGGGGTCCATACCCACGTGTATTGGCTTACCAAAGTAAAAGATAGAGTTTTACGGCTAATTAATATTAATATTAATATTAAAATAGTATGGTATTAATACTTCTTAATTTAGAACTCGTAAACAAGAGAGGATGGTTCAACATATTCTTGATAACTCAACAATTAAACATCAATGACCCCTTGCTTCATGTGAGAGGAGAAAACTAATTTAATTTCATATTACAAATCTAATTTTGCTCATAACTTTTTTAAAAGATAATAACGTTTTAAATAAAAGCATCCTAAACTAGTTTAGTTTACATATAGATAAAAATTTAATTTTTTTTATGTAAATAACCCGGACAAAAAAAAAGTTATTTAGCTACTCACGAACATCCAAACCACCACGTAATTCCAATAAAAAAAAAAATCTTGACCGCCTAGGTCACGTTTCCTTCCAATGTAAAAGCTCTTAAAGAGTGTGAAGAAACCACGACTGGGTTTCCGTGGAAACTACAGACACTAGATGTTTGATGGTGTAATAGTGATTTTTGTTTAAAAACTTATTTTTAATGTAAGTATATCAAAAAAATTTAAAAATATTAATTTGAAGTAAAAAGAATTAATTTTTTTAAAAGTATTTTTGAAATGTAAAAATAAATAGTTAGTTAGGGTATAAGTTATTTAATATTTGTTTTTATTACAGAGCGAGGGTCATGTTAAATATGAAATTTTGTTATATATAATGATGTTTATATAAGTCAACCAGGCATGTCTCTTGTGGAGAAGGCAACCGATACAATATTAATGAATTTTGGCTGCATTATGAGCACATGATCGAGCGGGCACTAGCAGCGTTCTCCGAGCAATGACCCTTCTAACTTCACCAACCATGCATTCAATCATCAGAAACCCTAATTATAAGTTTGGTAGATTTTTTAATAATGCAATCAAGGCCGAATTAATTAATTAATTAATTGCGGATTAATTTTTATCACAATTAATATTAATTTGTCCTCTGACACTGATGTGTATATATAATTAATTGCGGATATATCTTACGTACCAACACTTAAATCAACCATTAAATGTAATAAAATTAAATTCTCTTATTAGGAATATGTGTGCTTAATATAATCTCATCATAATTAATAATGCTCATCTAATATGATTGGATTTGTTTCGGCGTCTTCTCATTTCTACAGATACATGTAGGGCATTGTTTCTTTTTTTTTTTCTCTCTTTTTATCTCAGTTTTTACGCGTGCGTAACACTTTAGAATTTCAAACTAGCTTTTTAATTTGTTTTATCTTCATAGCTGACCCTCTTTTTTTTATCATTATATATTTTTTTTGAGATGGTTTATAAAATTAAATTATTTTCTTGCTTCATCCTAGTTTGATTTTTTTAGACTAAATTGGTTTATTTTTTCAGGTTGTTACAATTATTTTTATTATTATTTGATTCATTTTTTGTAGTTATTTATTTTTTTTTCTAATTAAAATAAAGTCATCTTATTTAATCCCATTAGGTATATAACCCGTAAATTTTTATTTATTTTTTTAAAACGCTCTAGCAATACCAAAACTTCATTTTTTCATGAGAGAAAAAAAAATATGATCCGGCCCCATGGTGTAGCGTGGGCCCGAGTTGCAAATCTTTCTTCCTTCTTCAGTTTATTTTTTAAAAACCAGGAGTTTCTCCTCCTGACACCTTAATAATGCAAGACAATTCAACAATTTATTTTGTATGTTTAGTCATTACATGAAATTAATTTTTTAATCCTAATAATTCCTGCATATCTTATTTTTGTCAAGATATCACATGGGTGTAAAAATTAATTGAAATTAATCGTGATAAACCATCTAAATTAATTAAAATGTTACAATTAGACTGGACTTGACTTGTAAGTTTAATTCTTATAATAATCTATCCTCCTTCCGACACGTCATTTAAAAATGAAATATATTTACAATAATATTTAAAATATAAAGATAAAATAAGCTACTCGTTCGAGAAAGTTACATTTTCGATACAAGATGTTTCAGCTACTTAATTTGAATCGTCTCGTTGGAACATATTGAGCCATTTGTGTGATACTAATTGTTAATTAGCTTAGTGCGTGGATGAAATGCAGCTTCTTCAAGTACCAAGAAAGTTTAATGGTTGGGTTTGAAACATGCGATGATGCGGCTACGCATTTCCAAGATTTGACATGTATAGTAATTATAATCAACAGCGGGTGGGAAATTAATTAAAGACAGATATATATCCAAGATATATAATATAATAATAATAATAATAAAGATTATACTTTACTCAATGAAGAGCTTTTTTATATAATAATATATATTTTTTAAAAAAAGTATTGATCTTAATTAATTCCTATATTTAAATATGGGGTTGGATAACACTCTATTTAATAATATAACAAGATTTGTGCATGAAAGTCACCGATTCGAGTCCCATAAATTTCATGGTTATTGAAGACTTACATGGTCATTAACTTCAGGGCTCGTGGGATTATAAGTTGAGGTACGCGCAACCTAACCCGAACACCTACATTAATCTAAAAGATTTGTGCATAAGAGTTGTCAAATTTTTGTAGTAATTTATCTTGAAGAAATTGCTCGGTAGTCAATGATTAATTTGCACATAATTAAGTTGTCTAGTTTACTTACACATCATTATATTTAACAAAAATAACATAGGTGTAACAAACTCACGGATATATATATATATATATATATATATATATATATATATATATATATATATATATATATATATATATATATATTTTTTTCAAAATAAAAATAAAAGAGCAAGAAATTAAGTGAAGATCACAAAGTAAATATACGAGGAATTAATGGTTCGATAGACCAAGATATCGCGTAAGTTCTACACAATGAATCGAAATAATTTGTTGTTGACGACTTCCGAAATTGGCAAAAGCAAGAGGGGATTAATCTTGGAAAGCGAAACTTGACAACTATTCTCTTGTCCTGATTTTAGAGAAGAGAGAATTGAGTTTGGACGAAGTACCTTTCTAGTATTTAAGAGAACATCCATCTGTATAAATATCGACCAACTTCAATGTCCAGGAAGTAAAGCCGACGTCGACGAGGAGGATTAGCACAATGTGCCCACGTGAATTAGTTGATTTTGTTGGTAAGAGGAACTTGATTATTTCACTCGGAGGACTCAATTCCTCCATTGGAATCTGGAACCACCTTGCATCCTTTGTTCTTGCACGCAAACAAGTGGCCCTTGGACCACCCGAACCACGCTTCTTAGTTGTGCGTATCATGGCGTCCACCTAAAGAATTTCTCTGAACTTCTCGAATGTTTATGAGGAATATGACATTGAATCATAAACCAATAATGTAACATCGCTAGCTTATAGTATTTTGGCAAGTGGCCGGATACAGGGAGTTTTCATGGGAAAAAGAGGCAGCTGCATGTGCATGGAACTTTGATTTCATCTATAATCTTCACTGTTTTCATGCAAAGATAGGGTTAGCGTTTGGGGATTCTTTGGTTCATATCTCTATAAGCTTCGAAATGAACAGATATCATCATTCCAAAACTGTTATGCCATCTCCTAGACGATTTAGAATCAAAAGAAAAGGACCAGATTATTAAATTATGTACATGGACGTGATCTAGCTTTCTCATTAATTATATATCCAAGCAAATCAAAATATATACAAAGACAGTAATATTCAATGTGTGATTCAATTAATGAAAGAGGTTAAACCAAAATTTGAAGGAGGTCTTGGTGCATTGTATGTTTTTACTGTGAGTTAATTAATTATCACAATAAAGAAAGCAGTCGTGATCAAACAATTACGTACAATGTGGAATTTCTATAAAGAGATTTCAAGATCAAGCCTTGTTAGAAGGGAAAGGGAGAGAATTTGAAATTAAAAGGCCCCGTTGTGTACTCGAAACCCATTGTATCCCTCATCGGGGGGGGGGGGGGAAGAAGTATTTATCCTTTGTCGAGAGTTGAGGGTGTGATAGAGAAGAGTGGATATTGTGATGATCACGCACTCCCAGTTTCCGAGTTCCCATAATTTCCAATGCCTCGGAAGCTTTGCTTGAGCCAGCTTGGGTTAATGGCCTACCTTGTGACTATGATATTGTTGCTAATTAATATGCGATCAACATGGGGTCGATCGCAAATCTTTTCTATCTGATGATGACCACTTTCATTTTCTTGATAGAGCATCAAGAAGTGTGTGCTCAAGCTAGGTGGGCTAGCTATATTAATTCATGATGTGCTGCATGAGCTCGTTGATAGCAACATCAGAACAAGAAGAGCTACCAATCACACACGAATCATCGCGATAATAATAAGAAAGATGAGCTGAGGATACTGCAACAAGATCCATCCTTGAGTACCTATCCGTTTCCATTAAATATGCGCTGCAGGGTCCTTTAATAGGGATTATGACTGATCATCGATCATAAGTTCGACATGTATGAACTCTTGGGATATCTGTTCTTCATCATCCTTGGATATCTAAAAAAAAGACAAGGCACAATTAAGCATACTCACACATGCAAATTTGTATCACTAACATCATCACTTGATTATAGTTTTTTTATTATTATTAATATGCATGTCCGAGCTAGTTTATACGTACCTCAACTAATCTCACGGGTCCTAAAGTTAACGATCCTAAACTTAAGATCTGATCAGTTGAGCTACGCCCCTCAAAATTCACTTGATTATAGTTATTATTTTTACAATAAGTTGAAGTTGCAAGTAAGGATATTCTTCATGTTATCATGTAATAGGAAATTGTTTTTCATGGATACATTAGATTATCAGATATAAATGATCTGTGTAATAGTGCCTAGCTAATACGAGAAAGATTCAATCTAATTATACGAAAGTTGAATTAATCTAGAACATGTGCTGAACACCAAAACTAAGATTTCACCTTATCAAACTGACAGTGAGTCAATAACAATATCAAACTCCAGTACTATATTTGTTTTGATTATCTCTCATATTGAATTCGTTAATTATGTGTCGTTGAGTATACATAAAGGGGTAACTATCCTACATAAAAAAAAGATATGAAAAAAGACATGTCGTTGATTATCTCATAATTACTCCTTAATTTAACCTTTTGGATTAAAGGACATGAGAGGATAGATAAACAAGTGTTTATATGGCCAATTAATGATGTAATATTGACTATGACACTAATTTTGGTTCCGCTATTATCATTTATCTACACTTTTTTGTTTTTCCAAGACACCATAAACGCTCCATCTTTGACAATTTTCTTACCCAAATGAATACTTTGCTAATGATTCCCACTCCTTTCCCTCTAAATCTCCCACTCCCTTGAGAGCATGGAAAACGTTTCTTTATAGCTAGGTTCTTGTCCGTTTCGATCGTCGACAGAATTGAGGACCGAAAATGTGTGTCCAGGATCGGGTTAATAAGATTCGACAGGGAAAAACCGATATCGTTTAGCTTAAACAATGATTAGGAAAGGGACCGGCCATAAGATCATAGCTTTAGAGGATCTATTATATTCCTTAATTTGTATCCTTTTAAATTATGTGAAAGCTAGCTCTAGTAGTACTGCTTTCATATTTTGATAAAATGTCTTAGAGGGTAGCTAATATACGATCCTCCACACTAATTTAGTCAAGGCTCACATGGATTCGTGAGAAGTTAGCTGCCAAGTTCAAGAGTGGAATAATAAATTCATTCAAGAATTTTCTTCCCAAGTATATATAGTCAATAAGCCAAGGCATGCATCATTAGCGGAAACCACATTGCTTGACCTTATAATTAGCCCCCATGTTACAAACCATGCATATGCATAATCATGTCCATCTCCTATTTGACTTTGTGATCACTGATTTGAATCACAAGAATTAATCACTGTTTTATATATATATATATAATAATAATCGATCGAGAGCTTTATTAGTAAGTTAGAAGATGATTGCTTTATTTTCAAATAATGGTTTTTCTTTTTTTTCTCTATTATTGACAAGAATATAGTTAATAAAATTATCAGAAAAAATCTCAGTCCTCAGAGAACAAACCAGAAGTTAGAATTAAGAATTAAGGGATCGTAAACAAGTTTAAAAGCCCAGGAAAATTAATTAATATTGGGATTATCATAATAGGCAAATCACTATAGGGCATAGGGGCGGGCTCCTTCTCTCGGAATATCACTCCCTAATTAATATTAAAGCACGGTCTCCAATGATAGGATTAGATTGATGGTGAGGTCGGTCGTGAAGTTTGAATTAATGAATGAAGCCTAATTTCGGTCGAGTGATCCAAATGCCATGATGGGGTTTGCTCTTACTCAACTATATATCTTTCTTGTGGCTCCATCATCTTTATTTTATTGTCAATATTCTTGTTTTTTTTTTTTTTTTTATAATATTGTCAATATTCTTGTTATGTTAAGGATTTGGTACTCCTAGGTCATGTGGGTCGCTAGGAAACAAAGGGAAATTAATTAAATGGATTTGAAGAAACTTTCGGGCTTATTATATTAATTGGTAAGTACATTTAGCTTTCACATTAATCATAAAAACCATTTTTTATGAGTTCATTAGTTTGGATGTGGATTGTTCAATGAAAGACTTAGGATCCATTCGAAGAATAGAGCTCAAGTGAAGAAGGATGGATGATAGTTCAAATCCTCTCTTGCATTTCGATCATTCTTACCAAATAAGGAGAACATCTCATCTTCCGGTCCTCGTGATCCCTCCTTTCCCTTCCCTCCTCGCAACCCCAGGGATGATGATAGATGGCCCGCTTGAATTGCTCTCAGTTGATTATTACTAGCATCATTATCCTCAAGAGTGAGAGAATAAATCCAATGTGAAACCCGTTAATTAATTCAAGAAAGGTTATCCTAATTTTGATGGATCTAGCATCATCCATAATGCATGTTACCTAATTAGTTGCAAATTGCATACGGGGATTAATTCAATATAATCATGTTGACTTGATAGATCTAAAAATAATCTGGGTGACCGATAAAAATATAGTTTGATTCAAAATAAATATTCAAGATGAGTTTTATAGTAAATACTGACACGATAACATATTAGATCGATTCGCGTCAACTTGTGTTAACCAACCAATCCGTATATTAGATTATGAGACCATGATAACCTAATAAAAAGCAATT
>Ga0325401_1003580_pt1 | contig 14305 bp, 14 predicted proteins | sample PopdelMetagenome_FD_205666 | JGI IMG/M metagenome (GOLD analysis project Ga0325401, IMG submission 205666) | Populus deltoides microbial communities from Bellville, Georgia, United States - Xylem-PdKOR-R2 | ecosystem: Host-associated > Plants > Phyllosphere > Stem > Wood/Secondary xylem | place...
GAGCTCGCGGTGGACCGGCTGACGGTGAGGTGAGGCATGGGATGTCCCTTCGGGTGGGGTGGTGACCGCTACGGTCGTGGGAACGATCATGTCAGAGAGTTACGTCGCGCACGACCTAATTCGGCCGTGACCACGAGATGCACTCGATCGGCTGCATCCCGCCGGAGGTCGCCCCCGCCTGCGGGCAGCGGGTGTCAGGAGCCGGTGACCAGGCGGGTCCAGGGCCCCGGGGGAACGTCGGCGTCGTCGACGAACCACCAGTCGACGACGTCCTCCTCGCCGTCCAGCTCGGCGAACCCCAGGCATCCGTTCAGGGCGGGGCTGACGTCCATGCCGGCGCCGTTGTAGCGCCTGTTGGCCGGGCGCGCGTCGTCGGAGCCGAAGACGTAGGCGGCGTCGTCGTAGACACCGGGGCCCGCGTCCTGCACCTGGCCGTAGCAGGTGCGCCCGTCCTTGCGGACGGCCACCCAGCGGTCCTTCATGAGGGACCGGTCGGGGTCGGCCAGCACCGTCGCGTACCGGGGCTCGTCCGCCCAGGGCACGACGCCGGAGCGCTGAGCGGCCGCCGCCGGGTCGTTCACGTCGTCGAAGGGCAGGTCGAGGTAGAACGGGTTCTGCCGCGGCGCCATCGACGTCGGGAAGTAGTGGTTCTCGGCCGTCCGGCGCTCGGTCGAGCAGGTGCCCTCCACCACCACGCCGTCGCAGCCGCCGTAGCTCGCCAGCCAGTGGTCGTCGTACGCGGACAGGACCTGGCTGCCGTCGGGGGCGCCGGGGTCGAACACCTCACCCACCCAGAACGTGGTGGCGACGATCCCGGTGTGCAGCGGGTACCTCCGGTCGGCGGTCGCACCGCGAGCCGTCCTTTCGGTCGACCCGACGCCCGACGTCACCGTGGAGGCGGACGCGGGGGTGCTCGCGCCCCGCGAGCCGCCCGGCGCCGGGTCCGGTGACCGCGGTGCCGAGCAGCTCGCCAGCGAGGCGCCCACCAGCACGGCCGCCAGGAGCGCAGCCGCCGGTGCGCCTCTCACCCCTTGCCGTCGGTGCGCAGCGGCGGGACGGCCACCTGGGTGCCTGGCTGCAGCGCCTCCCCGCCGGGCAGGTACGGCGTGGCCTTCCAGTGCTCGCGACGTGTCAGCCCGGGCGGGGCGGGTGGCTGCTGGGGTTCACCGGGCCGCGCGGACGGTCCACCGACCGCGGGAGTGCTCGCGCCGGACGAGGGCGCCTGCCGGGCTGACGAGCCGTCAGCCGTCCTCGAGCTGCCCGAGGTGGTGGCCGGCGGTGCGCTGGCGGCGGGACCGCTGCCCGCTCGGTAGAGCGCGTAGTCGTCGGTGACGAGGGTGCCGTTCGCGATGAGCGCCAGCCCGAACGTCACGGCGGTGGCGCCTGCCGGCACCGCGGGCGTGGTGAACCGCGCCTGCGCCCACGTCGACGAGGTGGCGAACCACGGGCTGGAGGTCCAGTAGAACCAGGCCCCCGAGGTGTCGCGGTAGTAGAGCGCGAACTGCGACGTGCCGGTGGAGGTGTACCAGGCGGAGACGTCGTAGGTCGCGCCCGGTGTCACGCTCGGCGCGCACGTCTGCAGGTCGAGGGTGGGCAGCAGCTTCGCGTCGCCGCTGCTGTAGCCGGACAGCGCCAGCTGCTCCGCCTTCGACCCGGTGCGACCAGGCGTCGCTGAGGACCACACGGCCGTGCTGGTGCCCCAGCCGCCGGGCTGGAAGCACCGCGGGAACGTCGTGGCCGCGTCCGTGGTCTCCAGCGAGTCGTTGACCAGGGCGTTGGTCCCCGCGGCCGCCACGGGCCTCGGCGCCACCGCGGAGGCGGGGGAGTACGCCGGGTAGCTGGCGCCCCTGTACTGGCGCACCACCTGGTCGACCGTCTTCACGGACGTCTTGTTCGCGGTGGTCTTGCGGTAGGTGTCGAGCCAGGTGGTGAACTGGCTGAAGAGCGTCGGGGTGATGGACCTGTCGGCGGGGCAGGCCGCGGTCCCGGTGGGGGCGCACACGCGGTGGAAGGTGAGGACGACCCAGCCGCCGCCGTTGTTGGCCGCGCCGGTGACGGTGCCCTGCAGGTCCGCCAGCGTCCAGCGGGAGTCGACCTGGTCGGGGGCGCGCAGGTACTGCGGGTCCGCCGGCGGGAGGGTCTCGGCACGCACGCAGCCGCCGCAGCTGAAGCGGGTGCGGGTGTCGCCCAGACCGCGGGAGGTGGTGTACCCGCACCCGGCGGCCTGGCCCTCCACGGCTGCGCTGGCGGTGGAGAACGGGTAGGCGAAGCTCGTCGGCTGGAAGCCCCAGCCCTGCAGCACCGCGCGGCCGTTGCAGATCTGCGCCTGCGCCTCGGTGGAGGCGACCTGGGTGAGGTCGGCGTGGGTCACGGTGTGCCCGCCGACCTCGTTGCCGGCCGCGGCGAAGCTGCTGAGCTGCTGGCGGGTCAGGTAGCCGCTGGCCCCGGTGAAGCCGGTGGTGATGTAGAAGGTGCCGACCATCCCCTTCGCGGCCATGGCCTGCTGGGCGGTGGCCTGGTCGGCGTCGCCGTCGTCGAAGGTCAGGGACACCACGGTCGGGTTCGTGATGGCCGCCTGCGCCGGGCGCGCCGTCGTGGCGCCGGCGCCGAGGAGCCCCACCACGAGGGCCACGACCAGCAGCGCGGAGGTCACCGGCCGGTGCGGGCGCGCCTGTGATCCGGCTGGCCCGGTGGGGTGGCGGTGGTCGGGGTCGGTGGTCATCGGACCTCCTCGTTGGTGCTGGTCCCTGGTCGCGGGCTCGCGGCGCTGCCGGGACCGAGCAGCTGCGTGTGCGGGAGCGTGATGACCGCGCGCCGGGCGGGGCTGGTCCACGGGCCCGTGGACCGGGTGGTCCAGGCGCGCGGCAGCGCCTGCAGGGCCACGAAGGCGTCGGTGAGCCTCAGCACCCAGAAGACCGGGCCGAGCCACAGGTACTGGGGGCGCCGCTCGCCGAGGGCCACGGCACAGGTGAGCAGGTAGTCGGGCAGCACGAGCCCGACCACCACCCACGCCACGGCCCGGGTGGCGTCCACCTGCTCGGCGAGGTGGACGGCGGGAGGCCATCCCAGCAGCGCCAGCCCCTCGGTCGCGCCGACCGTCGCGAGGCCCACCGGCAGCGCCAGGAACAGGGCGCTGGTGCTCACCAGCTCGGCCAGCACCAGCCACAGCGCCACGGCGAAGACGCCGCGGTGGGGCCGGTGCCGACGCACGGTCTGCCACAGGCCCAGCGACCACCGCTGCGTCTGGCGGACGTAGTCGGCGTAGGTGCTCGGGTCCTGCGTGTACGCCCGGGCGCCGGGGCTGAACGCCACGCGTCCCAGGTGCTGGTCGTGCAGGGCGAACGTCATGTGGAAGTCCTCGATGACGAGGCCGCTGGCGCTGACGTCGAGGTGGGCCAGCGCTCGGGCGCGGTAGAGGCTGGCGAAGCCGGGCACGATGTGGGTGGCCGACAGCCCGCGCCAGGTCTGGCCGTACTTGAGCAGCCGCTGGGTGAGGGCGTAGATGCGCTGGCGGTGAGCGACGACAGCGGCGCCCCACCAGCCCAGCTCGCGCGGGTGCCAGCGGGTCTGGGCGCAGCCTGCGACGGCGGCGACGCGGGGGTCGTCGAAGAGCGGCAGCGCGGCGTCGAAGTAGGCGGGGTCCAGGCGGGTGTCGGCGTCGATGACGAGCACCGCCTCGAACCGGGACGTCAGCCAGAACTCCTCGATGCCCATCGCCAGCGCCGCGGCCTTGCCCGTGTTGACCGGGGTCTCGAGCACGTGGGCGCCGCAGCCGCGGGCGAGCTCGGCGGTGGCGTCGGTGGACCAGTCCGAGACCACGTGCACGTTGCCGGCGGGCACCAGCGCCGTGAGGGCCCGCAGCGAGTCCTCGATGACCAGCTCCTCGTCGTGCGCGGCCATGAGCACGGCCACCTGGTCCACGCGCACGCGCTGCGCCGGGACGGGGGGAGCAGCAGACGCGCGCGACCGGCGCACGCGGTCCAGGACGTGCTCGTCGCACCAGCGCAGCAGCCCCACGCAGCCCCAGAGGCTGGCGTTGACCCCCAGCACCAGCAGCACCAGGACGACGACGGCGGGATCGACCCCCCACCCGACCAGAGGCGCGGTGGTCACCGGGGTCCACCGCCCCGTGCCCCAGCCAGCGCGTCGCCGGACCGGTAGGCCGCCAGGAGCGGCCAGGTGCCGGTGTCGACGTCCCCGACGAGCCACAGGAACACCCCGCCGAGCCGCTCGGCGCTCGCCACCTCGACCTTGGCGGCGGTGCTGCGGCGGTCCTCGAACCACAGCTCGTGGGACCGGCCCGCGTCGTCCGCGTAGGCCAGCGAGGGGCTCTGAGCGCTGTCGCTCCAGCGGACCGGTATCCGGCGGGCGGCGGCGAGCGCGTCCGCCCGGCCCCAGCTGACGACCACCGCCGGCGGCGGCGCCGGATCCCCGGCCGCCGGCGCGGCCCAGTCGTAGCCGTAGGTCGGCACGCCGAGCACCAGCGCCTCGCGCGGCACCTGCGTGACGGCGTAGGCCACCACGCGGCGCACCCAGTCGACGGGGGCGACCGGACCCGGCGGGGAGGTCTCCCAGTGCCGGTCGTACGCCATCAGCCGCACCTGGTCGGCGGCCCGGCCGATGGCCGCGTAGTCCTGCGCGAGGTTGCGCTGGTCGTACCCGGCGTCGTCCTCCTTGGCGAAGACGTCGACGGCGAGGACGCGCCCGTGGGAGCGCAGCGCCGGGCCGAGCCGCGCCAGGAAGGCGGAGAAGGCGCCGCGGTCCGCGCCGGTGAGCTCCTCGTAGTCGACGTCAACCCCGTCCAGGCCCTCGCGCAGCACGACGTCGACCAGGGCCACCACGTGCTGGTCCCGCAGGGACGGGTCGTGCAGCACGCGCTGCGCCAGGGCGGTGTCCCACGACCCGTCCCGGGTGTTGGTGACCGTGGGGACCAGCGCGGGACCGGCGTCGCGCAGCCGCGCCAGCGCGTCGTGGACCTGGCCGGGGTCGAGGCCGTCGCGGAGCGCGACCCCGCCGTCGGCGGTCATCTCGTACAGCGACGGGGACGCGGTGGTGAACCTGCCGGGTGCGCCGGCCACGGCCTCGGTGCCCGCGGCCAGTCCCCACACCGGCAGCGAGGCACCCACCAGGGGTGACGGCCCGGCCCTGCGGGCAGCACCCCGCTGCTCGGCGGGGGGGAGGAGCTGCGGGCCCAGCGCGAGGCCCAGCGCCAGCAGCACCACGAGGACGCCCGTGGCGGGCGACGGACCGGACACGTCCTTCCCGTCAGACCGGCTGGGGCGCCGGGGAGGGCGCCGGACCCGTGAGGACGCGGGTCTCGGGGAGCTGCAGCCCCGCCTGCTGCTCGCGCAGGTGCGCGGCGACGTCGTCCAGGACGTCGTCGAGCACCCGCCACGGGCGCCAGCCGATCAGGCGGTGCACCCGGTCGCAGTCGGGCACGCGGCGCTCCATGTCCTCGTACCCGGTGCCGTAGACGCTCTCGTAGTCCAGGTGCACCACGCCGCTGCGCGAGCCGGTGCGCTCGATGACGCGCCGGGCGAGCTCGTTGACCGAGACCTGCTCGGGGTTGCCGATGTTGACCACCTGCCCGAGGGCCGCGGGGGTGGCCATGAGGCGCACGAGCGCGGGCACCACGTCCTCGACGTGGCAGAAGCAGCGGGTCTGCTCGCCGGTCCCGTGCACCGTGAGGTCGGTGCCCGCCAGCGCCTGGGCCACGAAGCGCGGCACGACCATGCCGTAGCGGCCGGTCTGGCGCGGTCCGACGGTGTTGAACAGCCGCACGGTGACCGCCCGCAGGTGGCGGTGCTGCACGTGCAGCGCGACGAGCGTCTCGTCGAGGGCCTTCGCCTCCGCGTAGGACCACCGGCTCTTCTGGGGCGAGCCCAGGATCCTGTCGTCGTGCTCGCGCAGCCCGACGCGGGTGTTCTTGCCGTACACCTCGCTGGTCGAGGCCAGCAGCAGCCGGACCCCATGCCGGGAGGCGGCCTCGACCACGACCTCGGTGCCGTGCAGGTTGGTCTGCAGGCTCTCGAGGGTCTTCTGCTGGATGGTGAGGACGCCGACGGCGGCGGCCAGGTGGTAGACCTCCTGCACGTCGGCGACCAGCTCGTCGACGAGGGCGGTGTCGGTGATGCTGCCGACGACGACGCGCAGGTGGTGCCTGTCGACGTGCTCGAGGTTGTCGAGGGACCCGGTGCTGAGGTCGTCCAGGACGACGACCTCGTGCCCGTCGCGAGTCAGCCGCTCGACGAGGTGGGAGCCGATGAAGCCGGCTCCTCCGGTGACCAGGGTGCGCATCGTGGTGCTCCTTCCAGGGGGCGGGGACGGCTCGGCAGCGGGGTTCACAGGACGTGCCGCTGCGGTGCGGCCGCGAAGCGGTAGGTGGCGTCGAGCACCACGGGGTGGTCGGCCACCCAGGCGAGGTCGGCACCGGGGTGGACGGTGTGCAGCAGCACGAGGTCCCAGGTCCGCTGGGCGGCAGCGGGATCGGAGGTGATGACGCGCCCGCCCCGCAGCCGCAGCTGCGGCACGAGCGGGTCGTGGTAGGTCACGAGCGCTCCGCGCTGCTCGAGCCCGCGGATGATGTCCAGCGCCGGGGTCTCGCGGACGTCGCGCACACCGGGCTTGTAGCTGACGCCGACCACCAGCACCCGTGCCCCCGCTGTGCCGCGCCCGAGGTCGGAGAGCACCTCCACGGTGCGCGACACCACCTCGTGCGGCCGCTGCGCGATGGAGGTCATGGCCTGCTCGATGAGGGGGGTCGGCGTGCGGTGGGCCTTCATCTGCCAGAGCAGGTAGTGCGGGTCGCACGGGATGCAGTGCCCTCCCACGCCGGGGCCCGGGTAGGTGGCGAGGAACCCGTACGGCTTGGTGGCCGCGGCGTCGGTGACCTCCACGGCGTCGAGGCCGAGCGACCTGCAGATGCCCGCCACCTCGTTGGCCAGGGCGAGCACCACCGCGCGGAAGGTGTTCTCGTAGAGCTTGGTCATCTCGGCGGTCTCGGCCGAGCTGACCGCGTGCACGGTCGAGGTGAGCCTCCCGATGAGCTCCGCGGCCCGCCGCGTGCACTCCGGTGTGGTGCCGCCCACCACGCGGGGCGTCCGCCCCTGCTCGTGGTCGGCCACCCCGGGGTCGATCCGCTCGGGGCTGAAGGCGACGCTCACGTCGCGCCCCGCCACCAGGCCCCGCTCGGCGGCGAGCGGGGCCACCAGCAGGTCGTGCGTGGAGCCGACGTAGGTGGTGGACGTCAGCACGAGCACCTGGCCGGGCTGGGCCCAGTCGACCACGGCGCGGCAGGCGCCGGCCAGGGCCGCGAGGTCCGGGCTGAGGTGGTCGTCGACGGGGGTGGGCACGCAGATGATGACGGCGTCGACGTCGGCGATCGCCGTCGGGTCGTCACCGACCGCGAAGTCGTCGGAGGTCAGAGCGGCGCTGAGGGCGAGCTGGTCGGTGGGCAGCAGGTCGACCTCGCCGGCGCGGATGGCGTCGAGGCGGGCCCGGCTCACGTCGACGCCGCGGACGGCGACGCCCCCGCGGTGCAGGGCCAGCGCGGTCGGCAGCCCGACGTACCCCAGGCCCACGACCGCGACGCTGCCGAGGCCTGCGGGGGTGCGGGCCGGGTCGGCGCCCGCGGTGCGGTCGAGCTCGGGGGTCACCGCGAGGTCCGGGGTGGCGGTGAGCTGGTGCGGGATGGTCGAGGTCACGGTGGCTCCCGGGGTTCGGCGCCGCAGGCGGCGGTCGACGGTCGAAGGGGCGTGCTGCGGTGCCCCGCGCCCGTGGGTGACGTCGTCGTCGTCCACGGGCGCGGGCGCTGGTGCGCCGCGGGTGCGGCGGGTGCGCAGTGGTGGTGCGGGTGCTGGGGAGTGCTGAGGGGGTGGTGCGCGCACCGGCCTGCGGTGCGCGTCTCAGCCGGGCCGACCGGTGGCCGCCAGTGGCGGCGGATGCGCTCGCACGGTGCCGTCCACTGCCTGCCCCCCCGGGTCCGGCGCGCCGACGTCGTCGGCGATGACGAGGACGACACTAGGAACGCGCAGGTCAGAGACCCAGAGTCGCCCTACCCTTGAAATCTTGACGAACCCGGCGTACCGGGCGCGGGGGCGCGGGCCCGGAGGGCCACCGGAACGGCGGGACCGGCGGGTACGAGGGGGACTGCGACCCCACCGGTCGGGGTCCGAGGTCACTGGCCGGCGCCCCCCGAGGCCGACCCCGACCCGCGCGGGCTAGGAGCCCAGGGGGGCTGACCACCGCAGGCGGGTCCCGCCCTCGGGGTGGCTCCCGACCAGCAGGGAGCCGCCGCGGCGCTCGGCGCGCAGCTCGAGCCCCGCCAGACCGCTCCGGGCGGTGCCGGCGTCGAACCCGGTCCCGTCGTCGTCGACCTGCACCTGGACCGCGTCGTCGCGGACCTCCACGGTGACCACGAGCGCGCCCGCCCCGCCGTGGCGGACGGCGTTGCTCACGGCCTCCCGGGTCACCGCGAGCACGTCAGCGGCCAGGGTGCCCGTCACGACGGTGTCGACGGGCCCGCTGGTGCGGACGCTGGACGTGCTGCCTCCGGCGGTCTCCCCGACCACGGTGAGCAGCCGGCGGCGCAACCCGCCGCCGGCGCTGTCGGAGGTGTGCAGCTCGAAGATGGTGGTGCGCACGTCGCGCACGGTCTCGTCGAGCTGGGCCACCACGGCGGCGAGCCGCGTGCGGGTCTCGTCGTCGGAGGGTCCGTCGAGCCGGGAGGTGAGGGCCTGCAGCGACAGGCCCGCCGCGAACAGGCGCTGGATGACGTGGTCGTGCAGGTCGTGGGCGATGCGGTCGCGGTCCTCGAAGACCGCCAGCCGCTGCGCCTCGACGTGCAGCCTCGCGTTGCTCACCGCGACCCCGGCGACGGCGGCCAGCGCGACGGCGACCTCCTCGTCGTCGTCGGTGAACGCTGCCGGTCCTCCGTCCGGCCGCCTCTTCTCGGTCAGGTAGAGGTTGCCGAAGACTTGCCCCCGCACGCTCATCGGCACCCCGAGGAAGCTGCGCATCGGCGGGTGGCCCGCGGGGAAGCCGACCGCGGAGGGGTGGCACCCCAGGTCGTCGATGCGCAGCGGCCGCGGGTCGACGATCAGCCGGCCGAGCACACCCCGCCCGCGCGGCAGGTGCCCCATCTGGTCGACGAGGTCCTCGTCGATGCCGGTGTGCACGAAGCGGGACAGCCCTCGCCCGTCGGAGGAGATCACCCCCAGCGCGCCGTAGCGGGCCCCGACCAGGTCGGTCGCGGCCTCCAGCAGGCTGCGGAGCACCTCGTCGAGGTCGAGGTCGGTGATGGTGACCACGGCCTGCAGGAGGCGGCGCACGTCGGTCTCCACCGGGTCAGCCTCCCACCGGCACCCGGCGAGCGGTGGCGACCAGCTGCCGGGCGTCCGCGCGCGGGGCCACGAGGCCACGACCGGTCCCGGTGCGGTGGGCCGGGTCCGGTGGGCGCGCTGACCAAGACGACCTCGCGGGGCACCACGGCGCCCCGGGGACGCGGCCGCCACCTCGCTGCGCAGCGGCCGGTCGGCCCTGCGGCAGAGGGTCCTGCGGTCAGGCCGGGCCGGCCCGGACCAGGGCGGCGAGGTCGGCGACCTGGGCGGCGAAGGCGACGAGCAGGTGCTCGTCGGCCTCGGTGAAGGGGGCGTCGAGGGCGCAGCGGTGCAGCGCGACGCCGCCGACCAGCTCGCCGTCGGAGGTCAGCAGCGGCGCCGCGAGCACAGCGCGCACGGGGGAGCGGCGCAGGTGCTCCGCCTGCTCCGCGGTGGCCTCGGCGGGGACCACCCCCGCGGGGACGTGCCAGCGGACCGGGACGCTCCGCTCCACGACGTGGCGCCACAGACCGCTGTCGGCGACGGAGGTTGTCTGCGCCGGGGCGGAGACCACCTCGGTCTGCGCCTCAGGTGCGGGGTGGTGGCCGGCCAGCGGCACCAGGTGCTGCCCGCCGGTGGTGAGGCGGTGGAGCGTCGCGGCCTCGCCCGTCGCCGTGCAGAGGTCTTCGACCAGCGACTGCAGCAGCGACCGCAGCCCCTCCTGCAGGCCGCTGTCGACGCGCGAGGCCAGCCAGTCGCGGACGACGTCGGTCGCGGTCACAGCACCTCCCGAGCGGTTCGCCGAGGTCTCGCGGCGAACCGTACCCGTGTCCGACCTGCAGCGGGACCTCTGGCCCTGCCCACCGGGGAGGCACCGGACCTACCGTTCGGCTGTGGACCCCGCACCCCTCCCGCACCCCGCCGCGGCCACTGGCCTCGCGGCGGCGGCTCCGGTGCGGGTCTTCCTCCTCGACGACCACGAGGTGGTCCGCCGCGGCGTCGCCGACGTCCTGTCCAACGACCCGTCCCTCCACGTCGTCGGCGAGGCCAGCACGGCTGCGGAGGCGCTGGCACGCGTCCCCGCGCTGCGGCCCGACGTCGCCGTCCTCGACGTCCGCCTGCCCGACGGCGACGGCGTCAGCGTCTGCCGCGAGCTGCGCTCGAAGGTGCCCGACCTCCGCGTGCTCATGCTGACGAGCTACAGCGACGACGAGGCGCTCCTGGAGGCGGTCGTGGCCGGAGCGTCGGGCTACCTGCTCAAGCAGGTCCTCGGGAACGACCTCGTCGCAGCGGTGCGCACCGTCGCGTCGGGCGGGTCGCTGCTGGACCCGCGCGCGACGTCGGTGGTGGTGGAGCGGATGCGCCGGGGCTCCGAGCCCCAGGGCCCGCTGGCCGACCTGAGCGAGCGGGAGCGGGAGGTGCTCCAGCTCATCGGGGAGGGGCTGACGAACCGGCAGATCGGTGACCGGCTGTTCCTGGCGGAGAAGACGGTGAAGAACTACGTCTCGCACCTGCTGGCCAAGCTCGGCCTGGAGCGCCGCACCCAGGCCGCGGTGCTGGCCACCGAGCTCAAGGGGGGCTCGCCCCCTCCGTCGGGTCCCCACCGCCTGAGCCGCTGAGGGACGCGGCCACCAGGGCTGCGAGCCCCGCCACCTGCGCGGCGAACTGCACCAGGAGCGCCTCGTCGGCGTCGGTGAACGGGGCGTCGCGGCCGTACCGGTGCAGCCCGACGCCTCCCACGAGACCGACGTCAGGGGCGTGGAGCGGTGCGAGCAGCACGGCGCGGACCTCGTACCGGCGCAGGTGCTCGGCCTGGGCCCTGACGGCCTCGGTGGGCACCGACCCGCCGGGGAGGTGCCAGCGGACCGGCCGCCGGTCCCGCAGCACCGGGCTCCAGAGGCCGCTGTCGGCCGCCGGCGTCACCGCCGACGCGCTCGCGGCCATCGCCGCCTGCAGGCCGCGGTCGGGGTGGTAGGACACCAGGGGCACCAGCCACCGGCCGTCGTCCGTCAGGCGCCGCAGGGTCACGGCTTCGGCGGTGGCCAGGGACAGGTCCTGGGCGAGGGCGAGCAGCAGCTCCCGGACACCCCCGTCGCGCACGCCCGCCGTCCGCGCGAAGACGTCGAGGGGCTCGGCCGAGCGGACCGCACCCACGCGCCCACCTCCTCCTGGCCGGGGCAGCACCGTGCACCGGGAGGCCCACGCCGTCACGTCGCCGATCGTCCGGTGTCGCGGCAGCCGTGGGCAGGGTCGTCCGGCCCTGGCGCCGGTCACCGCGGGTGGCCCGGGGGCAGCAGGCTGGCGGTCAGGGTCTCGCGGAGCCACCGCTGGTAGCCCTCGGACGACCAGCCCCAGGTGTCGCGCAGCATCTGGTGGACCTCCGGTGAGGTGAGCGTCCAGACGACGGCCGCCGCCTCCTCCTGGGAGGTGCCGTCGCGCAGGGGCCCGCGCTCGGCGACCCAGGAGGTGATCGTGCGCATGGCCGTCCTCCGCTGGCGCAGCTGGACGTCGGCCCGCAGCGCCGCCGCCGCGGGGTCGACGGCGGCGGCGCTGCGCAGGACGTCGTCGACGGGGCGCAGGCGCTCCAGCTGCCCCGTCACGGCGGCGGCGAGCAGGGCCAGCTGCTCCCGCTGGTCGGTCTCGGCCCGCAGCGCCTGAGGACCGGGCCGGTCGAGGACGGCGACGTCCTCGTCGTCGCCGGCGACGACGACGTCGAGCACCTCCTTCAGCAGGGCCAGCTTCGAGCCGAACGCGGTGTAGACCGTGTCGGGGGACACCCGGGCGCTCCGGGCGACGGCGGCGACGGTGGTCGCGGGGTAGCCCCGTTCGACGAAGAGCTCCTGGGCGGCGGCGAGGACCCGGCGGCGGGTCTCCCGCGCGCGGGACTCGCGCAGCGGTGAGCTGTAGCGACGGGGGGTCTTGACGGCGGTCTCCCTTCTTCGGACACTGGCTGCATTCAGCCGAGTGCTTCTCGGACGAATGTACCCGCGAGCATCACGGAGGATGCGATGAGCCCCGCGACAGACCCCTCCCCGGCCCGGTCCCGAGACGCGCTGGCGGTGCTGCGGCGGATCTTCGACGAGGGGTTCGCCACCGGCGGCACGGCGGTGGTCGACGACGTCTGCTCGCCCGACCTGGTGGAGCACCAGTTCGGGCTGGCCGGCACCGGTGCCGAGGCGCTCGAGCACGTCAGGGCGGCGATCTCCGACGTCCACCGCGCCGTCCCCGACATGACGTTCGACATCGAGGACTCCGCGCAGCGGGGCGACACCGTCTGGGTGCGCGTCCGGGCGCAGGGCACGGCGACCGGCCCGTTCTTCGGACCGCCGAGCGGGCGCCGGCTCGACTTCACGGTCATCGACGTCGCGCGCGTCGTGGACGGACGCATCGTCGAGCACTGGGGAGTGCCCGACCGCTTCGCCATGCTCGCCCAGGCCGGCGTCCTCGACCGCCTGGGCTGACGGACCACCGGGGCGACGTCACCGCGGAGCCCCGCCGTCGCAGCACCCCGCGCCCTCCGGGACGACGAGCGGGCCGGTGACGGACCCGGTCTCCGGGGCCGTCCACCTCGACCTCGTGGCCCGGGGCGCACCGCGGTCGTCGCCGTGTCCGCCGGCTCGGCGGTGGCGCCGCAGGGGCGGCCGCACCGGGGTGCCGGAGGGCGCAGGAGGACGGGCCCTGCGCCTCTGCGGCCGCGCGCGCGGCGCCCGCATGCTGGAGGGGTCGTGGCGACCCGCCCCACCACCAGCACGCAGGAGGACCCGTGGGTGACCCGCCCCAGGCAGGTCGGACCGGCCCCCGGACGGCGGCCCGGGCCCGCCGGCTCCGGTGCCCGACCGGTCGGGCAGGCGTCCGCCCACCTCGGCCGACCTCGCCGGTGAGGACGCGGTGGCCCAGGCGCTGGACCGCGCCCGCACGCGCCGCGCCCACCGCGTGCTGCTCACCCTGGACCCCTCAGACCCCTCGACGTCGGCTGTGCTGGAGGCCCTGCAGAGGGCCGTGGGCACGGCGCTGGCCACGCTGACCACACGGCAGGCCGGTGCCAGCGTCCTGGTGGACGCCGAGCTGCCGGCACCCGCAGCCGGTGGTCTGCTGCCCGCCCGGGAGGGGGAGGGTGCCGAGCTCGACGGCTCCTGCCGCGCGGGAGGGCTGCGGGTGCTGCTGCGCTGACCTCCGCCGACCAGCACGGCGGTCCCGTCCGGACCGTCGACCACCGGGGGCGCCACCGCGCTCGTGCCTGCGGGCCCTCGCCGCGGGAAGGGCCACCACGACGGAGGACGCATGGGGACCGGCCACGACGACGCTCGACGGACCCTCGAGGTCCTCACCCGGGAGGAGTGCTGGGGGTACCTGCGCCGCGCGCGTCTGGGACGGCTGGTCTTCACCGAGGCGGCCCTGCCCGCCGTCGTCCTGGTCCCGTTCGCCGTCGTGGGTGAGGAGCTGGTCGTCGCCACCACCTCGGGCAGCAGGACCGCCGTCACCGCGCTGCGGCAGGTCGTCGCCGTGCAGGTCGACGACGCCGACGCCCTGACCCGCACCGGGTGGTCGGTGACGGCCGTCGGCTCCTCCCACCGGATGGGCGACACCCACCTGGCGGCCACCCTCCGAGCGGGCGGGCTGGTCCCGTGGGCCCCCACGGCGTGGGCCACCTACACCGCCATCAGCGTGCGCCTGCTGACGGGCTCGAGGCTGTCTCGAGACCCCGCGCCGCGCTGAGGTGGACGGGCACCGGCGCGCGGTCGCTGCCCGTCGACGACCACGGCTGCACCGGGCCGGAACCCGCCGTCAGGCCAGGACGCCGTGGCCGGCCGCCGGCGTGGTCCGCGGCGCGGTGCCCGGTGCGGTGCCTGGTGCGGTGCCTGGTGCGGTGCGCAGCAGCTCGGCGGGGAAGCGGTCGGCCGGGACGGGCGGGGAGAACAGGAAGCCCTGCACGCTGTCGCACCCCAACCCGGCCAGCACCGCCAGCTCGCCGAGGTGCTCGACGCCCT
>Ga0325401_1003584_pt1 | contig 14294 bp, 11 predicted proteins | sample PopdelMetagenome_FD_205666 | JGI IMG/M metagenome (GOLD analysis project Ga0325401, IMG submission 205666) | Populus deltoides microbial communities from Bellville, Georgia, United States - Xylem-PdKOR-R2 | ecosystem: Host-associated > Plants > Phyllosphere > Stem > Wood/Secondary xylem | place...
GCATTCTTGTTAATATTTAATATAAGATTTTTATAACTTAAAAACATTGATTTAATGGCTTTTGATGTTCTTTTACTTCGTTTTTATAATAAGAAAAATAATTATAGCTTTTTTTTTATTATCATGATGACCCAACCCTGAAATCTTACTTGAACGTTGATTTCACATGTTTTTATGCCTTCAATTGGATAATTTGCTCTGTTTTCAAAATCACATTTCTAGGTTCTTCGTCTTGTTTGTCATATTAAAGCCAAAATTCTTGTTTGATCTTCTAATTTTCATTTATGTTGTTGGACTTTATTTGTGGGTTTGGGCCTTTAAGCTAGGAAGCTTAGCTTATATGACTAAGTTGAGTTTGTTTTTGTTTGATCTTTTAATTTTCATTTCTGTTGCTGGACTTTGTTTGTGGGTTTAGGCCTTTGAGTTAGGAAGTTCAGCCCATATGACTAAGTTGAGTTTGTTCTTCATAAGGTTATGTTTTCCAAACACAGCTTTAAGATATTTTTTTTAGGTTTTGATTTTTTGTTAAAGGCGTGTTTTGCAAACACACCCTACAAAGTTTTCAAACAATGTTTATTTTCTTATTTTTTTTTATGTTTTTGCCAAATAGACCCCAAATAATTTTCAAAAGAATTGAAAAAAAAATTAATGAACATTTTAAATTTATTTGTGGGTTCCTCGCATATTTTTTAACCATTTTATTTAAGATTTAGGTTGTAGACTTATGCTATAAGATATTAACCCAGTATTAAATATACCTTATTTTTCTTCAAAATTTCAGAAAAAAATACAAAAAATATAAAAATTCCTTATTTGAAAAAATAAAATAAAAAACTAAATTTTTATTTATATGCATACGACCAAATGCTGAAATTTTCACGCATATTTCATAATTTTTTTAATTTATTTTTATCATACTTGGAAACTATATATATAAACTTTTTGTGATACCCATATATATATATATATATATATATAAAATGGGTATCACAAAAAGTTTGTCAATAACCATTAGGATTTGGCCTAAATTTCAAAAACACCATAAAAATCAATTTGCTTAATTAATATTTGGGTTATGGATTTTACAAAGTAATGCATATTCCCGATATTAAACTAAATGAATTGACAAGAAGACACCTTTATTTTTTAGGCTTTAAAATGGTTAGATTTTAGCCTTATAAGATAAGCCCTTCCTTACTAGGGAGGACTTCTCTTAAACTTTAGATAGACCAACGAATAGAAACATGAATTAGACAAATAAATAATACAGTTTATCTTAGCTAAGATACGGTAAGGGTGATGCATCTTCCCTGTATAAAACCAATCCTCTAGTCTAGAATATCAGGTGGTGTCTCCATCTTCTTCTTTTTTTACTAGTAAAAGACAAGAAGTCCTTATTCTTTCCACCCAAACCATGAAAATCCTGATCCAGGAGGATGATCGCCATGATGACGCACATGTGTGACAAAATGACAATTTCACTAGGGACTTCCCGCAGATTAAGCTTTGTTTTTTTTTCCTTTGATTATTGTGTTTCAATTATTTGGTCTATGTATTTATTTTTAACATGCATTTTCTTTAATTTTTCTAATATGCTTTAATTTCTATACATGTTGCTCATGCATTGTATAAAGTTTCCTCATGTGTCACATGTTTTATTTTTTGAAAACACACATAAGCTTTTAGGTTAGGTGGGGAATTAATGATCTATCATATGATTATTAGTCAAAGTTCAGATGCGTGAAACATCCAACTTATATCTAAATGCATGTTTGGTAGGGATAGGCATACGTGCCTTAACTATTCCTTACAATGTCTTCACACTATCTTAATAAAGACCGTAATTGGATAGATCTAAAACCCTTTTAAGACCAAATAGAAAACGTACCCATGCTCATTTAATAAATAGAACTTGTTCGTAGGATGTATGTGCCACTTGTAAATTGTATCAAAACAAGCCTAACCATGCTTATCCTGTATTACAGGATTTTAAAATTGAAATCATGACTTCCATAAAATATCCATCTTTTCTAGAATTTAGGAAAGAATCGAAGCTGAAACAATTAGCTAAAGGAAATTGTCTAACAATCAATTCTAGTAGATTGTCATGCATTATAAAGATAAATCATATGGTAAATGGTCTGAAGATAATGTTACCCATCATGGGATATGTTGATGAGGTTCTTTTTTAGAGGGAATATAGGAGGGTTTCACAGTTAATGAGACTTCTAGTACAAGCGATAACTGTAAAAGCCCTACTGAATTCTTGATATCCTAATTATAGATGTTTAACTTTCAGGAACATCAACATGACACCTACATTAAAGGAATATAAGAGGATCTTTGATTTTCTAAATAACAACCATAAGATCTATCTCAAATGAAGAATTGAAGATACAATTTATAAGGTAATTAGATTATTGTGCTTGGAAAAAATCAACCAGTATAGGGTAACTAATGGAGGATTCAAGCGAAAAACTATTGAAGCTATAATAAAGAAGAATGTTGAGAAAGGAAAATTTGGAGATGAATGGTACAAGCTAGTGGCCTTTGCTATATCTGGGTTAAATTTGTTCCCATCTAAAAACGGAGTCATCAATTTATAAGATGCAAATGCGTTCATGAAGTATGAACATCATCAAATCAAACTTTTTGCTGTAATCTTGGTCAAAACCATGCTATCACTCAACCATTGTAGGATGCATGGGAAAAGAGCTAAGAGATATTGTGTTCCAATGTTGCGTCTATGGATTATCAGTCACATCGAAATGCTAAGAAATATTTTCAATAACTTTTGGTGGTTTGGTCTTCAACCATTAAAAATTATTATAGATGAGACTTGGAAGAATTTGGACGAGAAAGCATGGGTAAGGAAATATACTACAAAGTGACTTCCAATGAAAAGCACTATAGATGAACAACACAATTTATATAATGAGATTTGGTAGCAAGATTTAGGTTCCTCTAATTGGTATAATTTGATACATCAGTTATGCATATACATTTATAACAAAACAACTAGGTGGAATGCAATATGTTTCAAGAACTTTAGGAATAATAGAATTCACCAGTTTATTTAGACATCAGTCATCCCTCTAAGAGGTGGAACTTATAAGACAAGATTGGGAAAGGCCTTTAACAGTGAAGAAGGAAAAAAAGAAGCGGGGTTGAATCCTTATTTAGTCAAAACTACGTGATCTAGAGAAATGAAAAGCTTTCTAGAATAATTGGATTCGTGAAACTTAAAAGAATATTTATCCTCATTCATCCAAGCATGTTTATATCTGACTTGCTTAGTTTATACATGCTTTTAGTGAGTCTTTTTTTTTTACATATTCACCTAACTAATAATCACGGCTCAAGATATGAGTTTGAATACCTTATATGAGTTTGAGCCATCCTTTTAGTTTTAATGAGATCATGCATTTTTCTTCCATCTCTTGCTTTCACATGCTTAATTTCATTTGCTCATATAAAAATAATTTATGCTTTCAATCAGATTGAAAGCGAAACCTTAATAAACATGTAAACCCATCGCATTTAGAATAATTGGTCAAATCTTGATATAAACATAATTGCTATGGATAAGGAAAAATTTGAAGATGAAGACATAACAGAATGCACTAAAAAAATTTAGCAGTCTAAGAAGGTCATATAACTCATTGAAGAAAGATTAGAAATGATGGATGTAGGCACTAAGCATAAGAAAAAGGAATTAAAGATTGGAATGTAGATTGATGCCGAAGAAAGGGATGGTTAGTAGCTTTGTTCAAAGTGTTTCTTAGATGTGTTTGCTTGGATATACGTTGATATACTTGGATTATATACCAGTAATGTGGTGCATAAGTTGCCTCTGATAAAAGGGTATAAGTCCATAAAGTGGAAACTCAGAAGAATAAGGCTAAACATCTTAATTAAGATGAAAGAAGAGGTGAGGTAGTAGTGGTATACATGTAACAACCTATAAAATTCAATAGATTTATGATTTACTGCTTATTTCTAATAAGCAGGAGATAAGCAGGAGATAGGGGTTATTTGTTTTATCACATTCCATCGATGCATTGTATAATACCATCTAACATTTCAATAATCAAACATCATTAAGTGTTTAAGCACGTCACACACACATATAATATATGATAGTACTACAAAAGAAAGGATATATGTTCATCGCATTCATAACATGAAGTACTCATACACACTATAATTTACAACCACAACTTCGAATGTCGACATTATAAAGTTTTTACAAAATGCAAGTTGTCTATTTGTACTACTACATAATTTATTACAAGATACATATTAAGAAATTGTTAAATGCCATGGTCATGAGACGTCCCTGCTACAAACCAAACTCAATGTAAGTGTATAAACATTTCTTATAATATAATTGGAAAATAGACATATAATTGTAATTGTATTAACATTTAAATAGGTAGATTCTCATTAATAACTTGCTACTGAATCTATCCTTAATATTTTACTTAACATCTTTGAATGACCTTATGCCGTGTTATTTTATTTGAACTGTATTCAACATCAATCGATAAATATATTATGGTCTAGGAATCCTTGTGGGTTTGACATCCTTCCATGTATAACTATTCTCTCTTAACTATGACCATTTGTATATGCTTATTTAAATATTAATTCCAATTGTAATTGACACATTAGTATTCTTTACTTTAGCATATCAATAAGTACTATCAAATGTGAATACTATTAGTCAATGCTAATCTCATCATCTATTCCCAGTTATCTAATGTGGATACCATTAGCCAAAGCTAATCACAAAATCCATTCCTAGTTATCCAACATGGATACCATTACCCAAAGCTAATCTCATCAGTGATGAATAATTTAAACAATTGAATTCAGTTAGAAACATTATGTAAGAATACTTTGAAAATTTAATAAAATTAGATGAAGGTGGAAATCACCTACCTACTCCTCCCGTAATATGTCCTTACTCAGTTGAAGATCCAATTTTGGTTGCATCTCCAAACACACAATAACCATTAATTAGTATATTTTTATCTAAGCATCGTCAAAGATCATTTTCACACACATACATGTACACACACACACACACATTCATACAAACATCTCATATGTTCATGTATTTGTATAGTAATAATGTTATAATAAGACATTTGTTCCTAACTTTAATGAAGGTCATCTATGGAAATTAATTCATTATGACACTGAAAATTATTAACAAAAATTAAGTCACTTTGACATTAAAAATTGTTAATGAAAAATGAGTCATTTTCATACTGAAAATCATCAACGAACATCGAGTCACTCTAACACTGAAAATCATCAACGAACACTAAGTTGCTTTGACACTAAAAATTATCAACGAAAACTAAGTCATTTTGACATTGAAAATCACCAACAAAAACTAAGTCACTTTGACACTGAAAATCATCAATGAAAACTGAGTCATTCTAACACTGAAACTTATCAACGATGAATTTCTTTTCCCAAGTTCATGTATAGAGTCAATACCAAGTTTCTTCCTAAAGATTATATCTCAACCTAGTTATAAACATAGACCACAACACAATTCACCTCCAAGAGTTTATGAAGCAAGGAAAACATGTGATGTCTCTATTCCATTATAATCTCACCTAATCATCAAACATTGTTAAGGAGGATCTATTAATTACTATTATCTTCATGAAGGTTTTTTTTTTTATCTATTTTCTTCTAAGATGGCCAAATCCTATATCACTTCCTTTTCAAACATGCTTTGTGTTCTTCATGTAATATCATCAAACTTTCATTTTCTTATAGCATGACATAAGGTGTTTTACGCATTTCAATTTACAAAGTTCTACTAAACATGCTTAAAAAAACATGCTCAAAAATCATATTCATTTCTATAATCTCATCAAGTTAATCACAATGTTGTCAAGTAGTATACAATTAAGTTCAATCATGCATATTTTCAAGGATTTTCCTACCTAAGCTTTCACGAGGGCCAAAACATGGGGCATTGACATTACGTGTTCATTTTATCATTCTCAATCATATCATTCCAAATCATAAAACATAAACTAATAATTATTTTCACATTATACACGAGTTCAATTTCTACCATTTCATTTGTTTCTCTAAGGATGTTCATCATACAGAGAACATTTTTCATTGTTTTTCCTCTTGATCAAAATACAATATCTTCCCTCCTTCTAGTTTACTCATGTAAATTATCACTTTCATTACAAACATGTTTATGTTATCATACATTAATCTTACATCAATCCTCTAAGTTTATAATCAAGCAAGTTATATAACTCATGATATAAAACAAGAGTATTAATATTGGTTAAAATTTTGTTTCAGCCTAAGCATTTTATCCTAAATGTTTCTCAAGGTCACAATTAACACATTATATCATCTTATCCCATCATCCTTTCATCTCTTCAATAGGTCGGTCTTAGCTAAGGTTTTGTCTTCAACATGCATCAATCTCTTTTATAATAGAATCTAAAATTATACTTTTCTCATCCTAATTTCCTAATCTCTTCATTTAGTTTTTCACAATCAAGGGGTGCAAGAACCCTAGGTCACCTCATTTGGGGTTTCCTTCTCACTTTGCCTCATAAAACACAAAACAACAAATATGAGAGCAGGGTTACCCTTATCACATGATTTTAAATAGGATTTGGGGGATGTTTTGGTGGTTTTCTTCTTCTTCCTCTCGATTTTCTCCCTTTTTTTCCTTATTGTTCCAACCAGCCCTTTATCCCCCTCCTCCCTCAATGTTTTTAGTTTCTTTTCACTCTTCAACTCTCATCTCACTCAAGTATTCAAGGAAGGTGATATGCAAGGGTGGTTTGGATGAAATTTTGCAAGGCAGGGGTTGCTGCTAGGGTTGTCATCTCGGGTTATGGAGAGAGGAAAAGACACATTTTTTCCTCTCAATGTATTTATATCCCCTTTTAAATGAGGGTAGGTTATGTTTGGATGTTGAATACTCTTATCCTAGTATCTTTTAGGTTATTCTTTGACCAATTCCCTCATATTTCCTCTTAGGATTGACCGGTTCAATTCTTTTTTTTTTTAACAGGGTTTTACAATGTAGGTTTTGTAGAAGTGGTTAAATACCCTTAATAGGTATGAAACATAGATAGTGGTAATGCCCAATAAAGATAATAAAAAAAAAATTGAGTATGTGTGGATTTTAAAGACCTGAATAGAGCTAGCCTGAAAAATAACTTTTTACTCCCTCACATTGACATGCTTGTAAACAATGCTACAAAAATATCCACTTACTCTTTCATGGATGGATTCTTAGGTTATAACCATATTAAGATGGCCGAATAAGACAAGGAAAATATTGTTGTCATTACCCCATGGAGAACTTTTTGTTATAAGGTAATGCTATTTGGTTTGAATAATGTTGGAGCCACATATTAGTGAGCGATAGTAACATTTTTCATGATATGATGCATGAAGAGATTCAAGTATATGTCAATGATATGATAACCAAAACCCAGATGGAAGAGGATCACGTGCAAACTTTAAGGAAGTTCTTTGATAGATTAATGAAGTATCAATTAAAGTTGAATTCAACAAAATGCATATTCTGGGTTAAATCTAGGAAGTTATTGGGATTTGTGATAAGTAATAGAGGAATTGAGGTAGACCTAGATAAAGTCAAAGCCATCCAAAAAATGCTAGCACCCAAAACTAAGAAAGAACTAAGGGGCTTTTTAGGGAGACTGGACTATATGGCTAGTTTTATCCCTCAATTGACAACTACATAAAAACCAATCTTAAGGTTGTTGAGGAAGAATAACCCTGGAATTTAGAATCAAGATTATCAATAGGCTTTTGATAAGATCAAGCAATACCTTGTGAACCCACCTTTGCTTGTACCACCAATTATTAGGAAACCCCTAATAATATACTTAACAATTAATGAAGTAGCCATGAGTGGTGTGCTAGGACAGCACGATGATACAAGAAGAAACGAGCAAGCCATTTATTACATCAATAAAAAGTTCAGTAATTACGAAGCACATTATAGTATAACTGAGAAGTTATATTGTGGATTAACATGGAGCATTAAGAGATTATGCTATTATATGTTGTCTTACACCACATGACTCATCTCCAAAATAGATCTTCTAAAGTACATATTTGAGAACCTGTATTTATCAAGTCAAATTGTAAGATGACAAGTTTTGTTATCCAAGTATAACATAATCTACATGACTAGAAAGGTTGTAAAATGAAGCATCTTTGTTAATCATTTAGCTAACGCCATTGTAAATAATAGTTATGGTTTACTACCTGGATGGAGAAGTTTTATATGAAAGGTTATTTAACGGGACTCTTTTAAGATGTCTGAGTGGAGAAGAAACAAGGAAAACAATACACGAAATATATAAAAGAATTTGTACTCTACACATAAATAGACACATGATGCCAGAAAGATCTAGAGGGTTGGGTACTTCCAGATGACCGTGGAGAGGGATTACATAGATTACATAACGAAATGTCATAAGTGTCAGGTATATGGAGATAAAATCAAGACGCCACCAATTCTTTTATTCTACATAGTGTCACCTTGGCCATTCATAATGTGGAGGATAAATGTTATTAGGTCCATTCATCCATAATCTAACAATGGATACAAATTCATTTTAGTAGCAATTGATTACTTTACTAAGTGGATCAAAGCTTGTTCATATGCATATATGACTCAAAAGGTTGTCGAAAAATTTATCGAGAGAGCTAATTTGTTCATATTGGCTACATGAAAGAATAGTCATGGACAATACCCAGAACTTTAATGGAAAAAAATCATTGAATTATGCACTAAGTGAAAGATCAAGCATTTGATTTCATCCTCGTACAAGCCAAAGATGAATGGAGTTATAGAAACCGCCAACAAAAACATAAAGAAGATCATCTAGAAGATGGTAATCACTTGTAAAAATTAGCATGAATTGCTCCCTCATGGTCTCCACGCATATAAAATAGTAGTGAGAACATCGACTAGTGTTATACCCTACTCATTGGTATATAGAATGGAGGCAGTTATGTCCATAAAATTAGAAATCCCATCATTAAGAGTATTGATGGAGTCTAATTTAGAAGAAGTTGATTGGGCAAAGATAAGATATGAGCAACTAAACATGATCAGTAAAAATAGGCTAGCAATAATTTACCATCGCCAGCTGTACCAAAAAAGAATGGCTAAGACACATGAAAGGAAAGTTCAACTAAGAGAATAGAGAAGGCGATCTTGTATTAAGAAATATTCTGTCATTGCCTAACAAAGATATAGCAAGTGGGAACCAAATTATGAAACTTTTATATGGTAAAAAAAAAGGTGTTCTCTAAAGGGGCACTAATCTTAACTAGCATGGATGGAGAAGATGTAATTAGGCTCGTGAATTCAAATTCTATAAAGAAATACTCTGTGTAATTTGTTCTCATCAATAAAATAAAGTTTGGCCAACAATTCTTTTTGTGTATACATTTCTTTTAAATAAACATCCCTTACAACCTTGCATGATCTCACCGGCTCATAATGCTTTTGAAAAAATCCTTTATCTTAAATGACTTTTTGAACATTTATTTGATTATGATTTTCAAAGAAAAGTGATGTGATGTTTACTTCAACTAATATTTTGGCGTTTGTTCATCAAGCAATCCCACCTTGAGGTGACAGTAAAATCACTTACACCCTTTACCTTGAGTTACATTTTAATTATATGCATAATTATATATAATAAGATTCACTCGTCATCAATCTGAAATCTTACGCAAAAAAATCCCAAGCCATTACATTGGATGAGGACAAAGATTTAACAATTTTAATCATTTGTGCTTGAAAAGAAAAAAAGGTCATCTTTGTTATCCATTCACATTTTGAAATATATCTCTTATGATCCCAATTTGAGCCTAGATTAGTTTTTCTTTCATAAAAACCCTGACAAGAATCACACCCCATACTAGAGGAAAATGAAAATTCCAAAGATCAAGAATTGATCCTAACTATAATCATACCCCTACACCAAAGGCAAGCAGAAATTTAAAGATTAAAGACCAAATAGAGGTCCTGAAAAAGAAAAAAAGCCCAAGAAGTCCAAATGCTGGGGGGGCATACCCAATGGAAAAAACAAAAAAAGATCGAGTCAAAGTCAAAACAAAATGAAGATACCCCACCAAAGCAATCAAAAGGGGTGGGTCGAAGAAGCACGATGAAAAAAAAAAGGCACAATGAGTTGGAAAAAAAAAACAGTGATTCTAAGTCTACAGAACCCTTGAATCTCTTTAATCCTATGAATCCTTTTATTTCATAACCAAGAGTCATAATTACATTATATACCTTTATAAGTCCTTTCTAATCAAGTGAACAAGTAATTTGGATTGATAAATGGTATCCTTAACATGGTAAAGATTTCACCATAATTGTGGCATGGTGGGCAAAACCATTTGTTATTACTCATAAAAATAACATAAGCATGCAAGAAAAACAAGGTTTTCTTATAAAGAACCTATACTAAATTTCTGGTTACCTCACCAAATACTTTTGCCAATTTTAAACACCTTTTAAAATGTAATGAAAACAAACCATTCCTTTCTAAAAAAAACATGGATTTTATAATTGAAAAATATTTTTTTAAGCACACATTAAAATCACTTAATTTTTCAAAATCAGAAAAGGTTAAAAGTCTGACAACCATTACAAATAAGATTTATCCCCAAAAATCACAAGAAAAATAAGGGCTTTTAAAAAGTATCATTTACTTAAGTCACCAACGTAAGCACGTTTGAAAGGATAAAACAACATACAGTCTAAAAACAAGTAAAGTTCTTCTCACAACAATCAAGAAAGCAAAGGGCAACTTTGTTTCAAACTCTTCCAAACAACTATTTTGAAGCATGTAATTGTTTCTCAAATCCATAAGGTCAAAACTCTCAAAATTCATTAAAGGCATTGAGAGAATCATGCAAAGACCTACACATTGGCTCAAGTAGCTTAGATGCCAAACAATCAAAAAATTCAAGAAGTTGATAAAAAGGTGGGGGAGGGGGAAGGGGGGATCTATATTTCAAAACAGGTAAAATGCATACATAAACATCATAAGCATGTTTTTAGTAATTTTCAAGGAAGGTTCCCCAAAAACAACCAAAAAGTTTTAACAAATATGAGCCATCAAGAATTCAGTCCATGGATGATTAAAAGTGCATGGAAAAAAGATGAATCATCTCGTAAAAAAGGAGGCCAAGACTCTTATAAGAAGATCCAAGACAGACAATTAGTGAGAAATCCTAGATATTTTTCACACCACGAGCAGGTTATCCGAACACAAACCATGGGCAGGTCACCCCATTAAAGACCAAAAGTAGGTTACCTGAAAAAACCATGGGTAGGTTACCCGATCACAAACCACGGGCAGATTACATGAATATAAATCACAAGTAAGTCACCCGATTAGAGACCATGGGCAGATTACCTAAACAAACCACAAGCAGGATACCCAATCATAAATCATGGGCTAGTCACCCAATAGAGACTATTTGTGAAAAATCTTAGATATTTTTTCACACATGGGCAAGACACCCGAACATAGACCATTCGTGAAAAATCTTCGAAATATTTTACGCGGTAGGTAAGCACTCAAACACCTAACACTGTTTTGATTTGTTATATGCTACCTGATGGTTTTCTTTCTAAATCCAAAAAGATCTCATTTTCTTCACAAACTTACTTTCTAAAGTCCTTTAAAAGACTTTAATATGTAAGTATTCAAAAGAGGGGGGCAATTATCATAACTTAATTTTGAACTCCCTAAAATTTTTAATAATAATATACATGTATTTTCATTTCGAAAAAAATCCAAAAAAATAAAAAATAAAAAATCCTAAAATATTTTTGAGACACAAGGAGATAGACCTTCAACTTGTAATAGACCAAAATGCTAGATCTAGATATTTTTGACAAGATGAGATGAAGAAAGAAAGAAAATTGAGGTTGAAATCCAAACCTGACCAAAATCAGAAGAATTAATTAAGTTTAAGGACTTAAGAAAACTTCTAATTTGGATCAATTCATAAAATTTGGATTTAATTAAGGTTGTATAGATTCAATTAAGGACTTAATTGAAGAAAAATCAACTTTGAAAGCCTAATTTGAATTAATTTGCAAAGATTGAAAGATTATAGACACAATTAAAACTTTGAAAGACCAAATTTCTTAGGAAAAAAACATTGTTCTTTGAATAAAATCATTGTTTTGAAGCTTAAACAATATGCCTACAACTTCAGCGAACCCAACAGACTAACTTAAAACAACCCAAACCACAACAACTTCAATACCTAAAACCTATTACCATAACTTCAAAAAAAAAAAAAACTAACATCAAAGCCTGTAAAACATCATTTTATACTAAAATTTAACACTTTAATGAACAATTCTAATCATCCGAACAAGTTTCAAACAAAACATACACACAATAAATCATGTCACAACTAATCATTTGAAAAAAAAACTAAGTCACCAAATGCATTGAAACTAACAAATAGCTAAAAAAGAAAAGCATAATGAACATGATACAAACATCTAATAAGTAGAATGAACGGGGAGGGGCATGCTCATTAAGCTCCAACCTCTAATCAAAGTTGAGGAATACATTAACAATGTTACCTTCTTTGCTCGGAATTTCATGCTCTATTTTCAAGCTTCTAGTCCTTTGGTACTTATGCTCTTACTTTTAGACTCAAAAGCTTTGCCTTTTACCTCTTTCTTTCCACTTCTCATCAATCTTTAATAACCATTTTTATCAAAAGACTTTTGGTGATCAATACTCTAAGTTTTTCTCCTTTTTTTTATTATCTCCCTCATCCTCTCTATGATTTCTTTTTCTTTTATAACCTGAAAAGGCAGGTAGTTGTAAAACCATTAATGGGTTTGAATGTGGGTTTTCAAAACTAGATCATAGGGGATTTTTTCCTCTCTTTTTTTGTTGCTAGGAGATGATTCTTCTTTTTTTTTCTTGCTTTCTAGATGTATAATAAACTCTTAGAGCTTCTAGAAAATATTGGGAACTTCATAACTGAAGCTCGGCCAAAAATGGTCGACTGGGGGTGCATTTTCCTTGAATTAATTGTGGCAAATAGGAGGTTATTGAAGCCAAATAAGCCATACATCATGTAGAGGGGGTGTTATTCTTCAACTAGGATCAAACCATGATTGATTTGGTGGCCTGTAGCTTTCCCATCATCGATCCAAAGTTAGATGTAACACTATCAAATTTAATTGAATCAAGCAAAGCTATTTTTGGACTCGAAGTTGAGGGCTTCCACGTGGCAAGTGGGGTAAAAACATTGAACAAGGGTGACACAACCATACAAAAGAAAAACTCCTTTATTGATAGGTGGTGGTTGGAGTCCTTGAAGAGGTCGAAGATGCCACCTTCATTCGTCTAAATATGGTGACTCGATCAGCCTTCTCGACCCAGGAAGACAATAAAATAGGGATAGACGACATTTCACTCAATCTTTTTATTAAAATTGAGTGACATATTGTCTACTCAAACCCTAAAAATTAGGGTTTTCTAATTGGGATTTTGATAAATTTCAAATTGATTCATGTTGTTTCAATTTAAGCTCCAATATCCTTAATTAAGATTAACCTGACTAATTTTATGCAATTAGGCTCCTAACAAAAATTAATTGAGATCTCCCAAGTCTGGCTCCTTTAACAAAATAGCTCTTGTTTTTCAATTTTTTTAATTTAGTTCCTAATTAAGCCTTAAACTTTGGTTTTCTTTAATTTAGTCCCTAGAAAAGTTCAGTGCAGCCCTTAATAGTATGCACCTTTTGCAAAAAGGTCCTCAATCTTGAATTTTTTTCAATTCACCTCTTGTAACCTTAAAATTTCAAATTTCTTGCAACTGAACCCCTGATTTTACCAATATGGCCTTCCAAAGTTTCAATTGTATCTCTAATCTTCCAATCTTTGTGAGTTAATCCAAATTAGTCCTCAAAACTTAATTAATTTTTTTAATTTTTAAAAAGTTAGGATTTCAACATCAATGTTCTTTCTTTCTTCATCCCATCTTGTCAAAATATCCTGATTTGGCTATTTTTCTAGCCTTTTGGTCTGTTGCAGCTTGAAGGTCTATCTCCTCATGTCCCGAAAATATTTTTGGATTTTATATTTCTATTTTTTTGGGATTTTAATTTTAAATGAAAATACATATATATATATATATATATATATATATATATATATATATATATATATATTATAAAAAATTGTATAT
>Ga0325401_1003585_pt1 | contig 14293 bp, 15 predicted proteins | sample PopdelMetagenome_FD_205666 | JGI IMG/M metagenome (GOLD analysis project Ga0325401, IMG submission 205666) | Populus deltoides microbial communities from Bellville, Georgia, United States - Xylem-PdKOR-R2 | ecosystem: Host-associated > Plants > Phyllosphere > Stem > Wood/Secondary xylem | place...
CCGGCCGCCGTTACCGCACATCGAACCTAGGTGCCCATCGGCGTTGAAGTACACCATCTCGAAGTCGTAGCTGGCATGCTGGCGAAGCAAGATGAGACCATCGGCGCCAATACCCATGCGTCGGTCGCAGAGGTGGCGCACCAGCTTGTAGTCCGTTACATCGAACTGACGGGCCCGGTCATCAATCATCACGAAATCGTTGCCGGTGCCTTGGTACTTGTGGAAGTGTAGCGTAGTCATACTAATAAAAGGTTGACAAAGATCGGCACTTGTGGCCTAGCATTGGCACCTAGGTCTTCAACATATTTTTCAGTCAAATGCTTTCCGCAGCAGCGCAATTTGTCCGGTATGATAAAGATTGTGCTGCACCAGCCCGTGGAGTAGCACGTAATAAGACCCCGGCGTGCCAGCCGAGTACTCCGGATTGGGCGCTAACTCCTGGGCCAACTCGTCGTCGTGCAGTTTACTCAGTCGTGCGAGTAGTTGTCCGTGCGCCTCCCCTACCCTAGCCTGGGCTTGCTGCCACGCAGCTTCGTTGGGCTCAGCTGGTAAGCTAGGCCAGTTTTCGGCGTCGGTAGTACCAAGCAACTTATTTTCCTCAACCCGTTGGCGCACGATGCGTAACCAGGTTTCCAGGTGTAAGAGGATTTCCCAAATGCTATGCGCGGCAGGCAGCGGACGGGCCGCAGCCTGCTTGGCGGTGATACCGTGCAGCGTATCCATGAGCGACGGTCCCGCCCACGAATCGCCATTGTAAGCGCGGCGAAATTGATCGAGCAAACGTTCTATTTCAGTCATAGCAAGGCTGTGTAATGGGTTAGTCACTGATGAAAAGCGGGCAACAGACTACCTTTGACTTACCGCCCGAGCGGTTTTACCGAAAGTTATGTATTCCTTCCTGACTACTGGCACCTGGCCCGACTACGAGCTAATCGACGCCGGCAACTTTGAAAAACTAGAGCGTTTTGGCCGCTATGTACTAGCCCGCCCCGAGCCCCAAGCCATCTGGGACCCGCACCTGCCTACCAGCGAGTGGCAGCGCGCCAACGCAACCTTCCGCCGCGAAAAAGGCAGCACGGAGCGTGGTCAATGGCAGCTTAAAGCGGGGATGCCCGAGCAGTGGGTTATCAACTACAACCAAGACGACTTGCGCCTGCGCTTCCGCCTAGGTTTGTCGTCGTTCAAGCACGTGGGTTTGTTTCCGGAACAAGATCCTAACTGGCGCTTCATTTTTGAGCAAACCAAAAAGCGCCGTGCGGCCGTGCCGCGGGTGTTGAACCTGTTTGCGTACACAGGTGCGGCCACGTTAGCGGCCCGCGCCGCCGGCGCCGACGTAACCCACCTCGACTCGGTGAAGCAGGTAAATTTCTGGGCCCGCGACAATATGGAAGCCTCGGGGCTAGATGGTGTGCGCTGGCTCGTGGAAGATGCCATGAAGTACGTGCGCCGCGAAGTGAAACGAGGTACCAAATACCAAGGCCTCATTCTCGACCCACCCGCATACGGCCGCGGCCCCAATGGCGAGAAGTGGCAGCTAGAAGACGAGCTGAATGAGCTACTAAAGCTTTGCCGTCAGCTCCTGGACCCCGAAGACCACTTCTTTGTGATTAACCTATATTCGTTGGGCTTCTCAGCATTGATCCTAGATAACCTTATCAATGGCATCTTCCCTCCTATCCGCGGGGCACGCGAAATCGGGGAAATTTACTTGCACGACCAAGCTCAACGGAAGTTACCGCTCGGGACTTTTTGCCGGTTCAGCAGCTAGGTTTCGTTTTTAGCGGTTAGTTGTTCGCGCCTTGCCAGTGCTCTACTTTCCAGGCGTAATTATTTGCGGGCAACACATAGCCTACTATTACAGCTTGCACGAAGACTAAAAACGAGCAACACCCAATCACAAATTACTCTATGCTTCATCACCAACGCCTGGCGCTCATCGATATGGGCACAAATACATTCCACCTGCTAATTGTGGAGTTGCCTGAAGCCCGCCATGCGGAGCCCATCATACTACTTCAAACGAAAGTGGGTGTCCGGTTGGGAGAAGGAGGAATCAGCAACGGAGAAATAGCGCCGGCTGCTTACGCACGGGCCTTGCATACACTAGCTGCCTTCCAGGAAGACATTGAGCTGCACCAAGTAACAGAGGTGCGCGCCACCGCTACCAGTGCCGTGCGCAGTGCCCGCAACGGGGCAGAACTGGTACAGGATATTTTTGAGCAAACAGGTATCAAGGTCGACGTCATTGCGGGCGACCGAGAGGCCGAGCTTATTTGCCAAGGAGTGCGGCAGGCTATTAACCTAGGGGAGCAGCCGCACTTGCTGATGGATATTGGAGGCGGCAGCGTCGAATTTATCATTGCGAACGACTCCACAATCTTCTGGAAGCAGAGCTTTGAAATTGGAGCGCAGCGCTTACTCGACCTATTCATGCGCCACGACCCAATTATGCCTGCCGAAGTAGAAGCCCAGCAAGCATATCTAGCTACGACGCTGACTCCGCTGACCGCCGCGGTGCAGCACTATCGCCCCATCGATTTGGTGGGCGCTTCTGGTAGCTTCGACACGCTAGGTGACCTGCAAGCAGCACGAGCCGGGGTTGATCGGTCGGAGAAGTCCTTGCCGGCCGAAACGGAGCTCACCTTCGACGATTTCTACACGAGCTACCACCAACTGCTTACTCTCGACCGCGCCGGCCGCCTAGCCTTGCCCGGCATGACTTCGCTGCGCGCCGATATGATTGTAGTAGCCTGTGTGCTCATTGACTTCGTGCTCAAAACATACGGCTTCCCCCGTATTCGCGCCTCTGCCTATGCTCTGAAGGAAGGTCTTCTTTCGGAAATGCTGAGTTTCAAGGGCTAGGGGCTGAGTTACTTCTTCTTAGGTTTTCAACCATTCCTTTTGACTCCGCATTCAAAACTTAACACTTAAAATCTCTCCTCCGTGACGTTTCCCTATAACCAGCTTTTCACCTTCACCGAGTCGGTTTTCAAGAGCATTGGTTGCCCCGACGACGATGCAACCCTCGCTACAGAGTCGTTGCTAGCAGCTGATTTGCGCGGCATCGACTCGCACGGTGTAGCCCGCCTGATCGGTTATATCCGGTTGTGGGAAGCGGGGCGCATCAACCCCACACCGCGGGTTGGCGTGGTTTACGAAACGCCCAGCACGGCCGTGGTAGATGGCGACGGCGGCCTAGGGTTAGTCGTGGCGCCGAAGGCTATGAACGTAGCACTGGAGAAAGCTCGCATAGCAGGCACCGGCTGGGTATCGGTAAAGAACTCCAACCACTTCGGTATTGCGGGTTATCATGCCATGAAGGCCCTAGCCCACGACATGATTGGTATGGCCATGACTAATGCTAGCCCCTTGGTGGCTCCCACCTATTCGCTCGACCGACTGCTCGGTACCAATCCCATTGCGGTGGCCGTACCCGCCGGCGAGCAGCCCGACTTCGTAGCTGACTTTGCTACTACCACCGCGGCCAATGGCAAGCTCGAAATCTTGCAACGCAAGCAATTGCCTGCCCCCGATGGCTGGATTCAAGACAAAAACGGCGTCGGCTCAACCAACCCAAACGAATTAAAGCAAGGTGGTGCTCTGCTCCCGCTCGGGGGCGAAACCGGCTCCCACAAAGGCTATTGCCTTGGCAGTATCGTCGATATTTTCTCCGCGGTGTTGTCGGGTGCTAACTACGGGCCGTGGGTGCCGCCATTCGTGGCCTTCCTCCAGCCTCCCGCCGACCCCGTTGGCCAAGGTATTGGCCACTTCTTCGGAGCCATGCGCATTGATGCGTTCCGACCCGCCGCAGAGTTTAAAGCGCACATGGATAACTGGATTTCTACGTTCCGCAATGCCCGCGCCGTAGAAGGCAAACAGGTGCTTATCCCCGGTGACCCGGAACGCGAAATATCGGCTCAGCGCCTCTTGGAAGGTATTCCATTGCTAGAGCCAGTAGTGAAGGATCTAGAGACGGTCGGCAAGAAGTTTGGCCTAGCTCTATAGAAGAACGCTATTAATAAGCAAAAAGCCCAGCCGCAAGAAGCAGCTGGGCTTTTTCACTGTCGAAAGAATAGTTTAAATCGTTTGAATGCCGCCTAGGTAGGCGTTCATGGCTACTTCCGTATTCAGGTAGTGCGAAGAATACGTGGGGCTCTGACCGTTGATAAACAAGCAAGTGCCGCCGTTTACCGCCTCGATAATCTGAGCATACTGGTCCATCGGCAAGGCCGGGCAACCGAGACTACGACCCAAACGGCCGAATTGACGAACGAAATCTTCGCTCACGTAGTCGGCACCGTGCATCACAACCGAACGCATTAGTGCGTTGTCGTTATAGCCTTGATCTAAGCCATTAAGCTTGAGCGAACGGCCATGCTTACCCATGTACTCGCTGTCGGTTACGTAGAAGCCTAGGCTGCTCATGTTCGACTCATTCTCGTTGGAGAAGTTCGTCGCCACATTTTCACCTGAGTTATGTCCGTGTGCTACTAGCGTATGGAACAATACCTGATTGTTGGCTAGGTCAAGCACCCACAAACGCTTCTCAGTAGAGGGCAAGCTAAAGTCAACTACCGTCAACAGCTGCTTATCTCCCAGCTTATTTTCTTGCTTTAGGTTGAGGTAACCAGTCATGGCTTTCTCAAACACAGCGTAGTGCAAGCCTTGCTGTTCCACCTGCAAGTCGTGGTACAGGTTTTCTAAACTCTGCTCGTAGAAAGCCGTTTGCATCTGCTTTTCTGAGAGCGTCCTTGCTTCCGTGAGCACACCATTTGCCATCGACTTGTTGATTGACGAAGCCAGCGGCGTAGCCATGAACAAAGAAGCCACAAACGGTAAGACCCGGCGCATCATCCGACGAGCTCGACGTTTAACACGCTGACGACGCACTACATTTGGCTTTTCCATTTTCACTGGTTGGTTACGGTTTAGTTGGAAAAGGCCTCCCGGCATCCAGGAAACCATGTGTTTCTCTATACGAGAGAAATTATCAGACAGGTAATTTTCTGATGGCAGTTTGTATAACCAATCTAGACGAAAATTAATTCCTTTCTATGTTGTTAGGTTGTTCGCATCAGCTCCCATTGACACGTAAAAGGTTACCCGCGTTCCTGTATCCTAGAAAAGCACGCTAGTGCCTAGCTTACTTAGCAAGACGCCACGAGGTTGAAATACTCCGTAAGCTGTCAGATAAACTTAGCCTACCCGCTAGCTTTCTGCCCCAAGGTGCATCTGCTAGGTGCTTGTATCTGGCTTGAGCCTCAAGCTAAAAACGGAGGCGGCGTCTTTTCTTCGCTACTTTTGCGGCCCAAAATAGTTTAAGGATTAGCCTAGCTGGCTACACTGTTTTGTTCACTCCACGCGCTACGACGCGTTCTGACTTATACGCATGGCCAAAGTCGCAATTAACCTCTCTACGGGGAGCATACAACAAGAAGAAATTATCGTCGGGATTGACCTAGGTACCACCAATAGTTTGGTGGCTTATATCCATCCCGAAAACCGCCAGCCCATTGCCATCAACGACCAGGGCCGCGGTACAATCGTGCCTTCCGTGGTGCACTTCCCCGCCGATGACGCCGAACCTATCGTGGGCAATGAAGCAAAAGAGTATTTGCTAACTGAGCCGCAGAACACGATTTACTCCGTGAAGCGCCTACTCGGTAAATCGTACCGCGACGTAGGTGAGCACGCTGGGCACTTCGGCTACAAGATCATCGATGATAATTCCGAAGGCTTGGTCAAGATTAGAGTCGGCGACCGGTTTTACTCGCCCATTGATTTATCGTCGGAAATTCTGAAGGAGCTGCGCGCCCGCGCCGAGCATGCGCTCAAAACGCCCGTCAACCGCGCTGTTATCACCGTGCCGGCTTACTTCAACGATTCGCAACGCCAAGCCACGCGCGACGCCGGGCGCTTAGCTGGTTTGGAAGTATTGCGCATTATCAACGAGCCTACCGCTGCTGCCCTCGCTTACGGCATCGGTCTTTCGCCCGAAGAAGAGAAAACCGTAGCCGTGTATGACCTGGGTGGCGGCACCTTCGACATTAGCATCCTACGCATTCAGCAGGGTATTTTTGAAGTGTTAAGCACCAATGGCGACACCTACCTAGGAGGTGACGACCTCGACCGCGCCATCATCGACCACTGGACGTTTAACTATCAGCTCTCAACAGTGCTATTTGAGCGCCCCGCGGCCCAACAACAGTTGCGTCTGTTAGCCGAACAAGCGAAGAGGCACCTGAGCCAACACGAGGCGTTCGAAGGTGATTTCACCGGCACGAGCCTGCCACTTACCAAAGAGCAATTCAACGGCCTTATTCAGCCGTTTGTGCAGCGTACCATCGACTCATGCCGCCAAGCATTAGCTGATGCCAAACTGGCGCCTAAAGACCTCGATGCGGTTCTATTAGTAGGCGGTTCTACGCGCGTGCCATTGGTGTACGATACGGTATCGGCCTTCTTCCAGCAGCCAGCCAACAATTCCCTCAATCCCGACGAAGTAGTAGCCCTCGGGGCTGCCATTCAGGCCGATATTTTGGCCGGCAACCGTCGCGACGTGTTGCTGCTTGATGTAACGCCGCTGACCCTAGGTATCGAAACTCTAGGTGGCTTGATGGACCCCATTATTCCGCGCAACTCAAAAATCCCCACGAAAGCAGGTCGCCAGTACACCACGTCGGTCGACGGACAAGTAAACCTCAAAATTTCGGTGTACCAGGGCGAGCGTGACTTGGTGAAGGAAAATCGTAAGCTAGCCGAGTTCGACTTGCGTGGTATTCCAGCCATGCCCGCTGGCCTGCCGAAGGTTGACGTGAACTTCATCCTGAACGCGGATGGTATCTTGAAAGTCGAAGCCATCGAGTTACGCTCTAATACGCGCCAAGCCGTCGAAATCAAGCCGCAATATGGCCTCACCGACGAGCAAGTAGAGCAGATGTTGATGGATTCGCTTACGCATGCTCGCGAAGACGTAGCGGCGCGCATGGTCATTGAAGCCCGCACCGTGGCCGAGCAGATGATCTATCAAGTAGAACGATTCTTGGTCAAAAACGCCGAGCATCTCACGCAAGGAGAAATCGCACAGACCACAGCTCAGACGCAGCAGCTTAAAGACGCGCTTCCTACCAATGATAAAGATACGATTCTTAAGGCAGTCGATGAGTTGGAAGCTCTCACCAGTCCTTTTGCCGAACGCGTGATGAACATTTCCATCAAGCAAGCTATGACGGGCAAGAAAATCGAGTAAGCCTAGCCTTCGGCTTAACCTGACACAAGAAAAGCTAGCCTTGTTGGTGAGTAGCATTTGCCGCTCACCGACAAGGCTAGCTTTTTTATGGCAAGCTTCACTTTGCCTTGCGTTGCGGTGCCGGAATCAGGCCAAACCCAAGTACGCGTGTGGCCGTCGAGTCGCGAAAGTTGACATCGAGCAGTACAGCGGGCTTTGCTTGCAACGTATCGCTCTTGAAAGAGAACGTGTAAAAATAACGCGTTACGGGGCCGTCACTGATGCGCATACCTAGCTTATACAAGTCAATCGCTTGGCCACGGCGTTGGCTTTGCTCAACGAGCGGTTGCGCTACGGTCTCAAACTGTTGCAGTGTAACAGCTCTGCTCACTTCGGGTGCCAGCAACTGATAGGCTTGCTTGTATTGCCGTTGCAGCACAGCTATCAAGAACTGCCGTGCTATCTGTATCTGCGAGGGTCTAGCGGCTTTTGCGCCTGTAAAGCTAGGTTGTGCCAGCAGCACCAAACTCAACACAAGCAGTAGACCTAGCCGCCGTGTAGCAGCAAAAAATGGTTTCGCCATGCTGGTACTACGAAAAGCCCCCGAAGAAGGCTATTTACGGAAAGCATCACCGGACTGGTGGCAACTTACTTCTCCTCCTGCGGCACAAGTACAAAGACATCCTCGCCTGGTCGCTTCATGATGTATTTTTCCCGCGCAAACTTCTCTAGTAGCTCAGGACTACTTAACAGCTCTGCCCGATCTTTTTTCACCGCTTCAATATTCTGCAGGTAGTAGTCTCGCTCCGTCTGAAGTTCTCGCCATTTCGAGAACATCTCGTACTGCTTCACGAAGTCATTTGCATCAAACACGAACATCCAGATAAGGAAGCCTAGTCCGGTTACAAAATAGAAGCTGCGAAAAAAGCGCGGTACTCGCTGCAACAAGGCGTTAATCTCCATAGCATTTCAAATATACGAAAACGGCTGGCTCCGCTAAAGTGGAGCCAGCCGTTGTACATAATTGCATTATCGCAAACACTACATCTTCTTACCAGGGAAGTAAGCAATTTCGCCTAGCTCCTCTTCAATGCGCAACAGTTGGTTGTACTTAGCCATCCGATCAGAGCGCGAAGCCGAACCCGTTTTGATCTGACCAGTATTCAACGCCACTGCCAAGTCAGCAATAGTGTTGTCCTCCGTCTCACCCGAGCGGTGCGACATGATGCTCTTGTAGCCGTTACGACGACCTAGGTTCACAGCATCAATTGTCTCAGTTAGGGTACCAATCTGGTTTACCTTGATTAGAATGGCATTGGCAATGCTCTCGTCAATACCGCGCTGCAGACGGTTTACGTTGGTCACGAACAGGTCATCACCCACAAGCTGTGTAGTCGAGCCAACGCTTTCGGTCAGTTGCTTCCAACCGCTCCAATCGTCCTCGTCCATACCATCTTCAATGCTGATGATCGGGTACTTTTTGGTCCAGTCAGTCCAGTAAGCAACCATCTCCGAAGAAGTCAGCTTATCGCCGGTGCTCTTCTTGAAGTGGTAATGTCCGTTCTCGTAGAATTCTGAAGTAGCTGCATCCATTGCAATCATCACATCGTCGCCTGGCTTGTAGCCAGCCGTTTCAATGGCTTGCAACACAATTTTGATAGCATCCTCATTTGACTTGATGTTAGGTGCGAAGCCGCCTTCATCGCCCACGTTGGTGCTGAATCCTTGCTTCTTCAGCACATTCTTGAGGTGATGGAATATCTCCGTACCCCAACGCAGCGCCTCCGAGAACGAGCTAGCGCCCACCGGCATGATCATGAATTCCTGGAAGTCAATCGAATTATCTGCGTGACTACCTCCATTCAGAATGTTCATCATCGGCACGGGCAGCGTGGTAGCACCTACGCCACCTACGTAGCGATATAGCGGCATACCTGCTTCCTGAGCAGCAGCACGGGCCGCTGCCAACGAAACACCTAGAATAGCATTAGCACCTAGGTTGCCTTTATTGGGCGTTCCATCCAACTCCAGCATGATCTTATCGAGCAATGCCTGCTCGTACACCGAAAAGCCTACCAGCTCTTCCGCAATCTTGCTATTAACATTGTCAACGGCTTTCAGTACGCCTTTGCCCATGTACTTGGACTTGTCATCATCGCGAAGTTCTACGGCTTCATGCTTGCCCGTAGAAGCGCCTGATGGCACAGCTGCCCGGCCTACAACGCCCGTTTCGGTGGTCACGTCCACTTCAACGGTCGGGTTACCACGCGAATCGAAGATTTGCCGGGCGTGAATAGCTGAGATAATGCTCATGGTAAAAGAAAAGTGAAGGTGAAAAGATGTCCTACCCTAGCTCAATTAAGAAGGAAGAAGAACAGCTAGAGTTTTTCCGGGCGCCAAGGTAAGGATTTCAATTAACAGGGCTAACGCGTTATCAGGATTGCAACCTAATTAGAAACAAGAAAGGACGTGCTAACCAGCACGTCCTTTCTTAAGTGTTGTATCGAGTAAATTAAGAAGCAGCTTCTTCGTCAGCAGCTTTAGCTTCATCCCGAGTTTGGCCTTCTTCTACTGTCGTAGTTGGGGTATCTTCAGGAGCACTTGTTTCTACTACTGCGGCTGGCGCTACGGCTTCTCCGGCGGGAGTAGCTTTCTTGCTGCTCCGACGCGAACGGCGAGTTGCTGTTTTCGCTTCTCCAGCGTTCTTTGCTTCGAGCAATGTTTCGTTGTAATCAACTAGTTCGATAACGCACATTTCGGCGTTATCACCCAAACGGTTTTGGCTCAGCTTAATGATGCGCGTATAACCACCTGGACGACTAGCAATTTTAGTCGCAACAGAATCGAACAATTCTTTGATGGACTCTTTGTTTTGCAACGTAGAGAAGATCGTACGACGTGAGTGCGTTGTATCACTCTTTGATTTGGTCAGCAGGGGCTCTACAAACTTGCGTAGCGCTTTAGCTTTGGCTACTGTAGTAGTTAAGCGCTTGTGCAAAATCAGTGAAGATGCCATGTTCGACAACATAGCATTACGGTGCGCAGTCGTGCGACCAAGATGGTTGATGGTTTTACCGTGTCTCATCGTGTGTTATTTAAAGGGATACGCTTGCGAATGACAACCACGGCGGATAGTGTTTAGCCATCTCATTAGAACCGTCACTCCTCGGGCGTATTAGTTAACAATAGTAAAAAATGATGTGCTGATTAAGTACAGTACTTCTTGCTAGAACAAGCAATAGCACGTTATCTAATCAGCACATCTAAAGCTTAATCTTCTTCGAGGCGATATTTGCTCAGGTCCATCCCAAAGGTTAGCCCCTTTTCCTCTACTAAGTTCTCTAACTCGGTAAGAGACTTCTTACCGAAATTACGGAACTTCATCATGTCGCTCATATCTAACTGAACCAGATCACCAAGAGTCTTGATGTCGGCAGCTTTCAAGCAATTGTAAGCACGCACAGACAAGTCCATATCCGCCAAAGGTGTCTTCAGAACTTTGCGCATATGCAATGTCTCTTCATCAACAGTCTCCTCTTCTTCAGCTTTAGCTGTCTCAAAGGTCATCGTGTTGTCGGAGAACAACATGAAATGCTGAATCAAAATATTAGCAGCACCTTTTAGAGCATCTTCTGGATGAATTGAACCGTCAGTTTGGATTTCAACCAGTAAACGCTCGTAGTCGGTCTTCTGCTCTACGCGAGTATTTTCAATGCTATACTTTACGTTCTTGATTGGCGTAAAAATAGCATCAATAGCAATCTGCCCGAACACTTGGTCAGATGGCTTATTTTCTTCAGCAGGTACGTAACCACGGCCCTTCTGGATAGTAAATTCAAACTCTAGCTCTACGCTCGGATCAACATGGCAGATCACCAAGTCAGGGTTCAATACCTGAAAACCATTGGTAAATTTGTTGATATCGCCACCCGTAAACGTGTCTTGACCTTTGATGCGAACCGTGATTTTGTCTTCGATAGCATCGCTCGCTTTTTTAAAGCGAACCTGCTTCAGGTTCAGGATGATTTCAGACATGTCTTCAATCACCCCTTCAATGGTCATAAACTCGTGCAGTACGCTAGGGGTGCGAACCGACGTAATAGCGTAGCCCTCCAGCGACGACAGCAGGATACGGCGCAATGCATTGCCGATCGTGACGCCGTAGCCTTTCTCCAGCGGTTTGAATTCAAACGTTCCGTAGAAGTCGTCGGATTTCTCCATCACAACCTTTTCCGGCATTTGAAAAGCTAAGATTGACATAAATGGGGCTTAAAAAATAAAACAGAAAGAAATCGAAGTAGCCTAGGCTTATAATACCTAGGCCAAATTGTTACTTCGAATACAGCTCGACGATCAGCTGCTCTTGGATCTTCTCTGGAACTAAATCACGAGAAGGAGCGCTGAGAAACTTGCCTACCATCTCCTTACCATCCCATTCTAACCAAGAGAACGAACGAGCATTACGCACGCTCAAGCTAGTGGTAATAGCTTCTAACGACTTCGACTTTTCGCGTACACCTACTACGTCGCCGGGACGAAGTTTGTAAGAAGCGATGTTTACTACTTCACCGTTAACATTGATGTGCTTGTGCAGAACAAGTTGACGTGCAGCACGGCGTGTTGGAGCTATACCTAAACGATACACCGTGTTGTCCAGACGGGACTCGAGCAAAGACAACAAGTTGTCACCGGTAATGCCAGGCATCGTAGCAGCTTTGTGGAAAAGATTTTCAAATTGCTTTTCCAGTACGCCGTATAGATATTTAACTTTCTGCTTCTCCATCAACTGGATAGCATACTCAGATTGCTTTTTGCGGCGACCACGGCCGTGCTGGCCAGGGGGATAATTCTTTTTATTGAGCGCCTTACTCGGACCAAAGATCGGCTCCGAGAAACGACGGGCAATTTTGGTTTTTGGACCAGTATAACGTGCCATTTCGGGGTTGTTGATTTTTAAGAGAGGGTGAACTATACGTGCTGAGTAGGTGGACGACTCGAAGATCGTAGCAAGCAAACACAGCCCTTGAAACAATCTATCAACAGATGCTGATAGATTGCCTGTTCAATATATCAAACGCGACGACGTTTAGGAGGACGGCAGCCGTTGTGGGGCAGCGGCGTTACATCGCGAATAGTCGTCACCTCAATACCCACGTTTTGGAGAGTCCGGATAGCCGATTCACGACCAGATCCTGGACCTTTCACGAACACTTCGGCTTTACGCAAACCTAAATCGTGTGCTACTTTGCCGCAATCAGTTGCAGCCATTTGAGCAGCGTAAGGGGTATTCTTTTTTGAACCCCGAAAGCCCATCTTACCAGCAGAAGCCCAGGAAATTACTTGGCCGTTATTGTTGGTGATGGAGATGATGATGTTGTTGAAAGAGGCTTTGATATGAACTTGGCCTACTTGCTCAACAACGACAACGCGCTTTTTTGCCTTGTCTTTTCTCTTTTGTGCCATTTAGTTATCGCAAAAAATGCGGAAGGTGTTGAAGCCGGCCTAAGTACAGACACCTAGGCCGGCTTCGATTCCCGCTACAATTTATTTAGTAGCTTTCTTTTTGTTGGCAACGGTTTTCCGTTTGCCCTTACGAGTACGCGAGTTATTCTTGGTACGCTGACCGCGAACTGGTAGCCCTTTCCGGTGACGTAGGCCGCGGTAGCAACCAATGTCCATTAGGCGCTTGATGTTGAGCTGCACTTCTGAGCGCAGAACACCTTCAGTTTTGTGCTCCGCTGCGATAACGCCACGGATTTCACTTGCTTCGGCCTCCGTCCAATCCTTAACCTTTTTGTCTAGCGATACGCCAGCTTGGGTTAGGATCTTCTGGGCCGAGCTGCGACCAATACCAAAAATGTACGTAAGGGCGATTTCGCCGCGTTTGTTGTCCGGGATATCTACCCCTGCAATACGAGCCATGTGCTTTCTTGTAGAAAAAGTATGGTGCTGTTAACCCTGACGCTGTTTGTAGCGTGGGTTCTTTTTGTTGATTACGTAAAGTTTGCCTTTGCGGCGGATCACCTTACAGTCAACGCTGCGCTTCTTAACCGATGCTTTGACTTTCATGTCTTCGGGTTATTTGTAACGATAAACAATTCTGCCCTTAGACAAATCGTAGGGCGACATTTCTAGCTTCACCTTATCCCCTGGCAGGATCTTGATGTAGTGCATCCGCATTTTTCCAGATATGTGAGCAATCAACTGATGCCCGTTTTCCAACTCTACCCGAAACATCGCGTTAGAGAGTGCTTCTAGAATTACTCCGTCCTGCTCAATGGAGGATTGTTTTGCCATAAGGCTACTGTAAAGCTTTTTCTATGTATTCGAAGGAGGTGAGAATCTCCGCCTTGTCTTTTCTGACCACTACAGTGTGTTCAAAATGAGCTGAAGGCTTACGATCTTTAGTACGTATTGTCCACCCATCTGCTTCTTGAACAACATTTTTAGTTCCAAGATTCACCATTGGCTCAATTGCAAGTACTAAACCAGCTTGCAACTTTAGCCCGGCACCGCGCTTCCCGTAGTTTGGTACCTGCGGCGCTTCGTGTAAATCCCGTCCTACACCGTGTCCAACTAATTCTCTTACCACCCCGTAACCTCGTTTTTCAACAAAATTTTGGATTGCATAACCAACGTCGCCTAAACGATTTCCGGCTATAGCTTTCTCAATGCCGAGGTAAAGAGATTGTTTGGTGGATTCAAGTAAAGCAAGTGTTTCGGCAGAAACATTACCTATTGAATAAGTGTAAGCACTATCACTGTGGTATCCGTTGAAAAGTACTCCAGCGTCGATTGATACAATATCGCCATCTCTCAAAGTGTAGTCACTAGGGAACCCATGAACAACTACCGAGTTTGGCGAAATACAAAGACTAAAGGGAAATCCATTGTAGCCTTTGAATGATGGTTGTCCACCATGGTCACGAATGAACTCCTCAGCTCGATGGTCTAGTTGGCGTGTTGTGACACCCTCTTGGATCATGGAGGCTACTTCTCCATGAGCTTTGGCCAGTATTGCTGCACTAGCCTTTATTAGTTCTATTTCCTCTTCTGTTTTGTAAA
>Ga0325401_1003590_pt1 | contig 14286 bp, 9 predicted proteins | sample PopdelMetagenome_FD_205666 | JGI IMG/M metagenome (GOLD analysis project Ga0325401, IMG submission 205666) | Populus deltoides microbial communities from Bellville, Georgia, United States - Xylem-PdKOR-R2 | ecosystem: Host-associated > Plants > Phyllosphere > Stem > Wood/Secondary xylem | place...
AATACAAAACCAATCAATCCTTCATGGAAAAGATGCAAATCCATTTTAGATTTTATTTTTCGAAAGATTTTTATGAAAAAATAATGTTGGCAATAATTATTTTCAGGGAGTCGTTTCCTTCAGGACACCTTTTCAACAATCTCATTATGTTAGTTTGATGTGAGATGACATGAGATAAGAATAAACTGGTAATAAAGAACCTTTAACCATTTTTGTCAAAATAGTGTTCGGTAGTACAGGAGAAGTGGTTTTTAAAATGATTTTTATTTGTAAATATATAAAAAAATATTTTTTAATTTTTAATATAAATATATAAAAAATATAAAAAAATTAATTTAAAATAAAAAAATATTTTTTAAAAAAATTATGATGCCACCATAAAAGCAAATACTACTTGATTAAAATAAACAGTTTTTTTTCTTTTTATTTGAGGGAGTGCTCATTAATTTAGAAGGTATTTAAAATATTGTAACAGTTGTTTGTTAAAATATTTTTTATTTAAAAAAATATTAAAATAATATATATTTTTTTATTTTTTAAAACTCATTTCTGATATATCATCATATCAAAACGATTTAAAAATACAAAATAAATAAATTTAAATTTTAATGAAAAACAAGTTTAAACTCAATCTCAAACACCTCTTAAATAAATTTAGATTTAAAAATTTAACTAAATTGGATTTTAAAAATATGAACCAAATACCAAATTGATTAGTGGGTTATTTTATACTAAGTTTTTAGTTTATAATAAGGTTTTTGAGTTTAATTCAGTTTATCTAGTTTTTTTTAGTTTTTAAAATATAAAACTAAATTATATTTTTAAAAAATTAAAATAACCAAAATTATTTAAAAAATTCAAAAAACTATTTGGTACCAAATATTTTACATCAATTATCGTAAGTATCTCGAATAATTTGCTCATTCTTAAAAAAATATTTATACAAAACATGAGCTAACTATGAGTATTGACTAGACTTTGATACAAGTCATGAAAACAAACATTGGACTGTCAATCTCTCTATCTTCGGTAACAAGAAGACAAGATTATTAGTCCCCTGATTCTCTAATTAATCAAAATGAAGCCGCTAATCCAAAATTTAAAAGGCGCTTAAAACTCCCTTTCACCAACACCTGTACGGCGTCGCTTCTCCTCTCCCCCGTCTATAACTACGCCAAGTCATAAATAATTCCACGACTCGCCAACTCAGTCTCCACTTTGCTCTGGAGTGGTGAACTAAAAAGTAAAGAAAAGAAAGGGAGACCCACGCGAACTCGGTGACTCAATCACTCTCCACTTTTTCCTCCCTTTTTCAGGATCTGAATTCTAGGGTTCCTTGAGTTAGTAATCGGACTCAGGAGATGACGAGTCCGATCACGCCAAGCAATGGCAGTGGTAGGGCTTTATCGTTAACGTCAAGTGCTATAGTCTTGAAGACTCCTTTAACTGACGAGAAGATCTGGAAACGACTTAAAGAGGCTGGATTTGATGAAGAATCCGTTAAAAGAAGAGATAAGGCTGCTCTTATTGCCTATATTGCAAATCTTGAAGCCGAGGTTTGCTTTCTTTTTGTTCATCTTTTTATTTAATTTATTGTTGCTTTTATTTGATTTTTTTTCTTTTTTTTTACGAAGAAGGAAGGAAATTGGAGAAAACCCTAATTTGTAAATTGACTGTATTTTTTTTTGTTATGGTAGTTTAGGGAAGAGTTAAATTTATAGTGATTAAACTCAGGTAACTGTGGTATCACTCTTAATTACTTCATTTTTTGGGCTATGATGAATGATTTTCCTTTTAAATTTTTGGGTTTGGATAAGTAGTAATTAATCGGTGATTCAAGAATAATGGAAGTAGAAAGTTGGTGTCATATTTTTGAGAAGGAATCAATTTTCTGTGTTTGAGCGTGCTTGTAATAATTATTGCTTTAATGGTGGATTAAATGTTACTACTGTAGTTAATTTTGTTACATGAGTGGGTGGAGTTTTTTTGACTGGTGTAATTTCATGTAGATGTTTGACCTTCAATACCATATGGGGCTTCTCATATTGGAAAAAAAAGAGTGGACTTCGAAATATGATCAAATGAAATCGTCTGCCGAAACAGCTGATTTAATGCGTAGGCGTGATCAAGCTTCACATTTATCTGCCTTAGCTGAGGCGAGGAAACGAGAAGAAAGTTTGAAGAAGGCTTTAGGAGTTGAGAAAGAGTGTATATCAAGTGTAAGATTTTTTGGGGGCTTCTTTCTTTCCTTTTTTCCAATTTGTGCCAATCGTTGTTATAGAATTCTTAAGGTTTTCTGATGGATTTTTTGTAGATGGAGAAAGCATTGCATGAGATGCGGGCAGAATCTGCTGAAACCAAGGTTGCAGCTGACTCTAAGTTGTCTGAAGCCCGCGATATGGTACAAGATGCCCAGAAAAAGTTTTTAGATGCTGAGGCAAAACTGCATGCTGCTGAAGCTTTGCAAGCAGAAGCTAGCCGGTATCATCGAGCTGCAGAAAGAAAGCTCCAGGAAGTTGAGGCACGTGAAGCTGATCTTAGCAGGCGTATGACAGCTTTCAAAACTGAGTAAATATTCCAACCATCATCTTACTCTCCGTTTTATTTGCCCAGTGAACTGACACTATAGCATTTAGCTTAATTGTAGATTTTCAATGTGATGATTTGTAATGTCATTTAGTTCCATGGTTTCATTTAACAACCTGTTTGAAAACTTTGTTATCAAACGTCTGCATATTTCATTAGAATGCAAAGGCTTTACTGGTCTTTAATTCTTTTGTAAACAATGAATGCAGCCACCAATGTCTACGAGTCTTTATTTTTGGTGTTTGGGGACAGTGATGCATGGCTCATTGTTTGGGGTCATTTCGTTGAGTATCTGCAATTGTTTTCTTACCTGGTCATGCTATTTTCTTAAGAAACACTAGTTAACCATGCCAGCTATTTTATTCCTTGTGGAGTTGGGCTGTGTAATTCTTATATTTGGTTGTGATTATAAGTTGAGTTTCATCACTTATCAAGATGCAGGATATAGATAGAAATTGGAAATGCAAAAATTTGCAGGTTGTTTGAGTGGTGAGCATAATTCTTCCAATAAATTGGGTTTAGCAGAAAGTTGTGGTAGAGATTAAAAAGAAAAAAGAAATAAGAAAAAAGGGATCAGATTGCAAAATATTTGAGAGGTTATTCATTTTGGGTGAAACATGGGCAAGAGTAACATGGGAAAATGATTTATTGCTAATAATTGATTTCCAATGAACTCTTCTTGATTCAAATGCAAAATTCAATTTTGATGTTTGATTGGTTCAAATTAGTTGTAGAACTAAATTGAATTTTATCGCAGAATTGGTTCCAAACAGGCTGTAAAGGAATGGTAGATGATTATTTTGCCTGATATAAACTAATAGGCAAAAAAAGGACATGTTTGATGATAATGCAGAAACGCAAACATAAACAGACATATTTTTTTAGTTTTTAAGCAACTTAACTGTGCACACATCATTGCATATTTGTTGTAACATTTGACCAACAGTTGTTTTGTTCTCTAGAAATTTGGTTGTGAGTTTGTTAATGTGTTTTTTTTCCCTTTTCGTAGTTGTGATGCAAAAGAGAAGGAGATTGGTCTTGAGAGACAATCTTTGAGTGAAAGACGGAAGGTTTTGCAGCAGGAACAGGAAAGTTTACTTGATGGACAAGCTTTGCTGAACCAGAGGGAGGATTATGTTGCCAATAAATCTCAAGAGCTGAATCAACTTGAAAAAGTGCTGGAAGTCTCAAAAGAAAATATTGAGAAGGAACTTAGAGCCCTAAATGATGAGAAATCCAAGCTGGAGCTGACCATAGCTTCCTTGTCTCAAAGAGAGGAGGTCAGTGTTTTCTCAAATTTATTGTCGACGTGTCAGATTGCTATACTTATATACCTCACCTTTTCTTTTGAGTGCATGTAGGCTGTTATTGAGAGAGAAGCTCAACTAAGCAAGAGAGAACAAGAGCTACTTGTTTTCCAGGAAAAGCTTGCCAGCAAGAAATCAGTGAGTTTTTTCTTTAGCTAAAGTTGGGATTCATTTCCATTTTGAGTACTTTAAACATTTTTCTCTTATCGGATTATTATTTTGAAATTTGTTGTTCAAAATGCAGGTTGAAATTCAAAAAGTTACTGCCAGTCATGAGAATGTTTTGAGAACAAGGAATTCAGAATTTGAAGCAGAGCTGGACAAGAAACGCAAATTGGTGGAAGATGAAATTGAAGCCAAGAGACGGGCTTGGGAACTAAGAGAGGTTGATCTTAAACAGAGGGAGGACCTAGTGCTAGAAAAGGAACATGACTTGGAGGTTCAATCAAGAGCCTTGGTAGATAAGGAAAAGGATGTGACAGACAAGATCAACTTTCTTGATGATAAAGAAAGAAGTTTGAATGTTGTTGAGAAGGATATTGAATTGAGAAGAGCTCTTCTGCTGCAAGAAAGAGAAGAGATTAACAAAACAAAGCTAGATCTTCAGAAGTCATTGGACTCTTTGGAAGACAAAAGGAAACAAGTTGATTGTGCAAAGGAGAAACTACAGACCTTGACAAGTGAAACAAATGAATATGCAGCTTTAGAGATGAAACTGAAAGAAGAAGTTGACACTCTTAGGGCTCAGAAACTAGAACTTGTGGATGAGGAAGACAGACTGAAAAATGAGAAGGGCAAATTTGAAACTGAGTGGGAGTTGATTGATGAAAAAAGAGAAGAGCTAAGGAAGGAAGCCGAACGTGTAGCTGAGGAGAGAGAAGCTGTTTCCAGGTTGCTCAAAGAAGAGCGTGATAGCCTTAGACTAGAGAAGAAAGAAATACGAGATCAACATAAGAAAGATGTTGAGTCTCTTAATCACGAGCGTGAAGATTTCATGAATAAAATGGAACAAGAGCGCTCTGAATGGTTCAACAGGATTCAGAAGGAACATTCAGACTTCTTGTTGGGCATTGAGATGCAGAAGAGGGAATTAGAGAGCAGTATTGATAAAAGGCGTGAAGAGATAGAAAGCTATTTAAAGGATAAAGAGAAAGCTTTTGAGCTAGAAAAGAAAAGTGAGCTTCAACATATTGCTTCTCTTAGAGAAAAAGCAGAAAAAGAGTTGGAACAAGTTACTTTAGAAATGAAGAAACTTGATGCTGAGAGAATGGAGATAAATTTGGACCGTGAGCGAAGGGATGGGGAATGGGCAATGCTGAATAAATCCATTGAGGAACTCAAGGGTCAGACACAGAAATTAGAGAAACAAAGGCAACTGTTACGTGGAGAGAGAGAAGAGATTTATGTTCAGATTGAGCAACTAAAAAAATTGGATAATTTGAAACTTGCCTTGGATGATATGGAAATGGAAGAGATGCAACTATCCAATATGGAGTCTAGCCGCCAGAAAATATCTACAATAAGACGTTTGAAGCAACAAACTACTGTACAAGATACTGATTTGGCTTCATATGGAAAAATAGATGCTGCCAGCAATGTAGATGGACTCAACTCTCCTACACCAAAAACAAGTGTTGCTTCCCCCACTAACTCTGCTCGTTTTTCTTGGATAAAGCGTTGCACTGAATTGGTCTTCAAAAATTCCCCTGAGAAGCCCTCATCAAGGAGCGAGGAGTCTGGGATGTCTGGCCACGAAGATACAAGTTTGACAGCTGGAAAATTGGATTCTTCCAATGGATACTGTGGGAAAAAGTTCAAGTCGGTACAAATTTTTGACAAGAGTAAACCTATCAGATATGCTTATGGTGAGCCAAAAGTGATACTTGAAGTGCCTCCTAAAGGAGATATTTCTAAGGAATCATGCGGTGTTGAATATGATATCATGGAAGTTGCAAATGAAAGGCTCACATTCCCAATTTCTGATCTAGCACCACAGGCTGAAAGGAAACGACGCGTTGACAATTCATCTTTAGATAATTCTGTTGATTCTCAGCATGGGAAAGGTCAGAGCAATAAGAGGAGGAGGCAAGAGGAAATTGCCAGTGCAATTTTACCTGAAGATACTGTTAATGACAGGTATAACTCGTTGCTCTACTGTCTTGTTGCATATTTGCTAGCTTAACATGTTTGTTGTTACTCGTGTGTCTTTTTTAAAATAATATAATTTATTTATTCATCTGTTTTCAGTGTAACTTCAACCCAGGAAGCTGTTTGTAAGGATCAACATGCAGCTGAAGAAGCAGATGTAGTAATTATGGACAAAATCATTAAAGTTTCTGAAGTGACTTGTGAAATAACTAGCACAGGCACTTTTGCTCATCAAGAAATATCAGTGCAGCTTCAAAGTTCTGAAAATACATCCCACCACAATACTGGTATAGATAAGGAGGTTTCAGAAGTGTTAAAGGAGTAGTGTGTGGGAGATGTTGAAAATGGCTCCAAGTAAAGTCAGGTAACTTGTAATGCCTTAAATCATCCCTATTACGGTGATCTTGCATGAGAATACACAGCACTAAGTTGCAGTTTTAAATCATTGATCAACTTTGTGATTTCTCGTGTGGTCTGATTTTTCTTTTTAGATTGGGCATGATGGTATATTGATCTAGATTGCGCATAATTGAACCTTTAATGTTTGCATCAATGTCAATTGTATATTTTATGTTGCTGGTATCATCTGCAAGTTCTTGGATGGTTTACTATGAAATTTTTTTACTGTCACCCACAGTTGCTGCTCATAAATTAACTCCACTTGTGATTTTATAGTTTAAAACTGTGTTTTCTACAACCTTATACAACCATGACAAATATTAGTAGGTTAACTGTCTAGATTAGACCTGGTTTTTTAATGTTCATGAATTGGTAAATATTACTGCATTTTGCACGTACCCACGCCAACTGTAAACATTGGAGGATAACTTGATAAGTAAAGCTTGTTTATTTAAAGTCATCAGCCAGTCTTTAGTAACTAGTACCAAGCACCAAACTATAATTAATAGGTCTCTGATTTGTTGATTTTTTATTTTTTCTAATTCTAGTGACTTTGATGATGGAATTCACCTGACATTTTTCAAAAATAAGGAGTATTGAAATCTTAAATCTATCTTTTTTAAGAATACCATTGACTACATGCTTAATGATCATTCCAGTTATACATATTCAATGAGGTGTTTGAAAATCCTGGCTAATGAACCCTCGAGTTATCTTCTATGTTGACAACATTCTTACGATGCAGCACATTTTTGTTTGAAGCTGGCCTTGAAAGTTATTCATAGAAACTGTTGTTTATTCATAAACATTTGGCTAGAGAATTAAAAACAAGTTCTTTGTCTTTATAGCAATGCAGGAGCTGGTAGATTTTGAACTCCATGTCAGAAAAGGGGAGCTTAAACAGCAAGTCTTTTAGATGTAGACGATGCAGACAACACCCACATTTTCTGGAAAAGAGTTAAAACTTAAAATAGTATTGCCTTGTAGATGTGAATATATGGTGTTTTTAAACATGCTAATATGCTTGCAAGGTCTTGAAAACTTGAGTTTCTGAAATGTTGTGCTTTTTGGTCAATTTCACTGGACTTACCATGACCTATGCTGCCTTGTAAAGTGCATATCTTCATGGATAGAAATCAATTAATCGGAGCTGCAAGTCTAGATCAAAGTCACCAACTCTGTTTTAGGCCATGCAATTGCTGGAAGTAGCGAATTTGCAGGAATGGTGTGGGGCAGGTCCATTCAAGGCACGCTAACAGGGATCCGAGCTTGCAGCAAATTTATAGTTAGAGGAAAGGTGTGTCGATCATTTGTGTGTATAAACGTTGCAGGGGCGTGCCATTTTATTTTCTGATTGGTGATTAAACAAGAAATTAGGTGTCAATACTATGCTAGTTGATGAACAGTTTTATTTTCCAGGACATTCACCAATGTCTTCGAAAATATCTCCATATCTCTCTGGTTATGTTTGGAAAGAGAAGTCTAAATGTGCTCGACAGATTAATGCAATCCTACATGCAGAATATGAGTTTAGTTAATTCTGTAGCAAGAAAACCAAAATAAGCTCGGGCATCTTATTAAATAAATTGAGGATTGTTTAAAAATAGAGGAATATTTCAATTTTAAATAAAATTGAAGTGGAAATAGGAAAATTTAAATATAATATTTCATTATTTAGATAATTGAAAAACTAGTTCTAAAAAATTTTAAGTTTGTATGGGGTTCGGAAAACATGTGTTAGCGGTTATCTATAAATTTTTATCATTTTTTGATCATTATTTTTCAAATAAAAAACACAATAATGATGAATGATATAATATAGCAATGTAAAGCATTAATTTGTTTTTTGTATTTTCGTTTACTGTCATAAATTTATTTTTTATCATAAATCTAATAAAATAAATCAATTTTTTAGTCCACAAGTATAAATATGATCATTTTTAATTTGAATGAAATAGAATTGATATCTTATATTTAGATTATTACAAATGTAAAATATTAAGATAAATTTTATAGTTATAATCTTTACATAATTTTTTGAATGAAAAAATTATTCTGTGTTCAAAAAAAAACAATCAATTTTATAATGGTAATAGTTCGAAGAAAAAGGCTCCAATGTTGACATGTAACCAATGCTCCAAGGACCAGTGGTTTGGAATTACACTTCATGCTTGTTTGGCAGTATTATTATGGGTGTTTTTCAAATAATTTTTCGTGTCAAAATATATACCAATGATTTTTTCTATTTTTTAAAAATTATTTTTGACATTAGCACATTAAAACGATCCAAAATATACAAACCATATTAAATTTTAGCAAAAATTAATTTTAAATTTTTTAAGAATACAGCAACAGCCACGTTCCCAAACATTATCTTACAGCCATTTAGCCAAGGCTCAAGAAAAAGGAGAACAAATTCACAATCTACAATAAGGAGGACAAATTCACAATCTAGTCTTTTTCCGCATTAGGGTTCAAATTCAGAATTGTTAGGTTTCATAGCAGTTTTGAACTCATACACAGCACAGTTCATTTGGGATGTTTAGAAGTAGAATTTGTTTTTTACAGTGCTTTTTTTTTATATTCAGAATTTCATTAAAATAATATATTTTTTTATTTTTTAAAATTTATTTTTAATATTAACAATTAAAATATTCAAAAATATAAATTTTAACCAACCTCCCGGGCTTAACAAAATCTGGCCGACGTTGAACTTTTCCAGCCCTTTTCTATACTAACGGTGGTCGTAAACTTGCTTTCGACCGGATTTTCCTAGGCAATTTTTGTTTCGCTGCTCGGAGGGAAACTGTCTTAACTATTCCCTAAATGAGTTTTTTGCAGACTTCTACCTGTGCAGAGAGAGATCAAAAATGGTTTCCCAATTTCCAAAACAACTAGTCTGCTCCTAGCCATCTACTTCTCGTGTACAAATGCTGACAGGTTCAGGCCTCAAAGGGCAAAACCTAAAGAATACCAAGCAGCCAAAAGATAAAGAGAGCGTTGAAAAAAAGAATGAGCTTGGAACTTGCCAGACATCTTTCTTTGGCATCTTTTTGTGCAATGCTCTCCAGGCACTAATCGCTGGACTCAGTAGGCACTTGGACGTGTACCTATCCCTCGACCCTAAATGTTCTCGGGCTGGACATTCCAAGTGATTTTACCAGATAAACTAGTTAATTTCCACCAACCTTAAGTTGATCCAAATGATTGTTATTGGCAGCAAAAGTAATGAACATATTCATGTCAAGAAGAACAGAGGACCTCGCTTGTTATCTTCCAGGGATATACATGTTTCCAGATTTCCTCAATACATAATAAAGATTCAAGACAGAATATGTACATCTAAGTTTTGTAGCAAGAAAAGCTTAATTAAGATTGAAAACTTGTTGATACGAATAACTCAAACCACATTACGCTCGCCGTTTACTCAACCGCCATGAATTAGGTTCGTGATATCTATCATAGAGAGGTTCAACGCGTTCTTGACGCTTTCGCTTGCTCATTTTTGTAGGATCTGCCACTTTAAAGAATCTGGGAGCAAGTTCCACGAGCCATTTGGGATCTACAACTGTGCCCTCACGCATGTACTCCTTTGTAGTCATTACCAGCTCGTGGTATATGACCCAGTCCGGTTGTCTCTGGAAAAGTGCACTGCTGGGGTGGATATAAACTGGCTGGTTCTCAACTAAAGTCCTATAACCCTCCTGCGGGTCCTTTCTAGCCACATGGAAAAAGAATCCAGCTGTAATTGCTTTCCTTATCTTGGAAAAATTCTTCCCAGCACTAACAACATCCAATTTATACCTGAAATCCAACAGCGGTCTGAGTTATAATCATGCATGCAGACAACATGTACTAGTTTAAAATTTGACAGACAATGAACTGGAATAATCATTAGCAACAACTATCTATGAATATCCTAGACAAATGGCATTACATACTGGCAGAGGATTAGTTTTACCACTCAGAGTGCACTCACACAATTCAAGGGATGAGAAAATTCATAATATCTCATAGGTTATGAAAGTAATAAAATGCGGCATATAAAACATAAAAAAATTGCAACCAAATGAACCTTGACTTGGCTTGAGTGACTGGCAATTAGATGTGTTTCCCCTGTCATCCCCATAAGCAAGTGTAGGCATACTAATTGAATTAGTGACAAATTGAAAAATAAAAATAAAAAAGAATATAATCCTAGCCTCACCAATTCAAAAACATGGGCAGAATATGTCATATATATCAGGACAAATATGCAATTAGCAGCCTTTTCATCCTAACATGCTCAGTAACATGCGTCAGTATCCTATAATTTGCAATAATACGTATATCGATATAATTCTACAATAGTCAACCACAACCATATTGACCAAGGCCAAATATCACTTTTCTTAATCATGCACAAGGCTCAGAAAATCAACAGTGAGCATAAATAAAGAAAACATTGTGCAAGGCCGATAAAATAACATGAAAAAAACAGTAGCTAGAACAATATAAGTTGCATATTTACTTGTCCATTATGCTTAGAAGCTGTTTTCTGACATCCTGCGCTCTCCTCAAGGATCGAGATTGGACAAAGTTCTCAAAACACCAAGGTCCTGAAAAATTCTTGGCTTTCCAAGCCTCATATACAGCAAGCAAAGTCAGATGGTCTCCCTCGGGCTGGAAAAACTTGGCCCTCTTCTGATCAGCCAGCGCCTGTTTTTCTCTGGGTCTGTAAAAGATGTTACCAGTAGTGATCATGGAAATAATAGTTAAAATCTCATCGGTGCACCCAAGGTCTACACTGGCCAGCAACATTTTCGACAATGGTGGTTCCAGAGGAAATTCTGCCATTTTCCTCCCTAGTTTGGTCAGAAGTCCTTCCTCGTCCAGAGCTCCAAGGCTATATAGCTGTTCCAAAGCAGAAATCAGGGCCTGGGGTGAAGGTGGATCCATAAAATCAAAAGACAAAAGGTCATTGATTCCCATGGCCTTCATTGTAAGTGTAGTGAATCCTAGATTAACTCTTTGGATTTCTGGAACCGAGGTGGGAGACATCTCATTGCGGTATGCACTTTCTGTGTAGAGACGATAACATTTTCCAGGCCCAGTACGCCCACCACGTCCAGCTCGTTGCTTGGCAGATGCTTGCGAAATTGGTGTTATAACCAGAGAATCAAGCCCTTGCTTTGGATTATACACATTCTGCTTGGCAAACCCAGGATCAATAACATAAAAAATTCCATCAATTGTTAAAGACGCTTCAGCAATATTGGTTGCCACAACCACCTTCCTCTTCCCAGGGGGGACAGGTTCAAAAATTCTTGATTGCATTTCACTAGGAAGAGCACTATAAACAGGTAATATGATCAATTCAGGAACATTTTTTCCTAACCCTTTCATCCTCTCATAAAGAGACTGGCATGCAAAATCAATCTCCTCCTGACCTGTCAAGAATAGAAGTACATCACCTTCAGGTTCCGTCAAGTGGATTTGCAAGACAGTAATCAGAGATGCATCTAAATAGTCACTTTCAGGCTGTTTGGTGTACATTATCTCTACAGGAAAGGTTCTACCAGGAATCGTGAATATGTTACAGTTGAAGAAATACCCTGAAAATTTCTCTGCATCCAGTGTGGCTGACGTGACAATCAAGCGAATATCAGGTCTTCTCTTCACAAGTTTCTTGAGTAGCCCAAAAAGGACATCAGTGTTAATTGTTCTCTCATGAGCTTCATCAAGCATTATCACTGAGTATTGAGAAAGGTTTTCATCAATCAAAATCTCCCTCATAAGCATACCATCTGTCATATACTTGATCACAGTATCTGGTCCAGTGCAATCCTCAAAACGAATAGCATAGCCAACTTCCTCACCTAAACGACAACCAAACTCTTCAGCCACCCTCTTGGCTACAGACATAGCAGCCACCCTACGAGGCTGAGTACATCCGATCTTACCCCTTGTAGTATAACCTGCCTCAGCAAGATACTGTGTCACCTGGGTAGTCTTGCCTGAACCTGTCTCGCCAATAACAACCAAAACCTGATTTTCATGGATAGCCTGAATTAACTCTTTTTTCAATTTGTAAATTGGCAAGCTCTGCCTCTGTTCCTGGATAGATAGCTTGGATCTCTGCCCAAACGTCAATGCTTTCCCAAATGCATCCTTCTTCCATTCAGGCATGTCATAAGCAGATAAGCCAACACCACGCAGCTCCTGGGCAAGATGCCTCTCACCAGTCTCAGGCATTGGGTCTTCCCAAGGACGATTAAGATCCTTTGGTATCGAATCAAGCATAGTCCTCTGCTGCTGGTCCCTCACTTCTCTCCTCTCCTTTATAAGTGCAGACTGAAGAGCAGCTGCACGACTTAATGAACCTTCAGGATTCTTAAAAATCTTCACTGGTGACACATCAACAGAATACCTAGTCTGCCCTTGCAAAAATGCAGGCTCATCCTCGTTCATCTCAATCTCAAGCTCTTCCTCAACTCCCTCTTCTTGATAAAGAAACCCATCTACTTCATCATCATACATGGGGTGCTCTTGCACACTCAAAACTCCCGAAGCAATCAACTGTTTTGCTTCCCACTTCTCTGGAGAGCTCATTCTCTTCAAAGGCCTCCTTGATGGACCGGTATCCTCCTCCTCCTCCACGATCCTAATCCCTGACAACCCCGTCCTAGTCACTGGCCCCTCCTTAGATGACCCCAAAGCATTACTCCTAAAACCATCCTCCTCATCCCGCTTCTTCAAGGGAAGCAAATCCTTCCCACTGTCCTGATCAACATCCCTCATCGAGAGACTCAACTTGTTCCCCGAAATCGAAATCACCTTAACATAAACCTCCTGATCCCTCTTCACAGCATCCTTCGCATTCCCAAGTCTCCTAGTTGCAATCTGTGAAACATGAACCAAACCCTCCTTCCCCCTAAAATCACTCAACTGCACAAAACAACCCGTATCCATCACCCTGGACACCCTCCCCTTATAAACCCCATACAATTCCAGCTCATTACTATTCCCACCACCATACCCTTGTCTCACATTCCTTCTCTCCCTCTCACCTTCACCATCCTCTCTATCATAACCGTGTCTCACATTCCTTCTCTCCTTCTCACCTCCACCATCCTCTCTATCATAACCGTGTCTCACATTTCTTCTCTCCCTCTCACCTTCACCATCCTCTCTATCATACCCATCTCTCCTTCTTTCTCTATCTCTCCTCCTATCATCTCTATCATACCTATCTCTTTCTCTCTCTCTATCTCTATATCTATCCCTATCTCCATCCCTCCTATCTGTCCTTCCATGTTTATCTTCAGTATCTCTTTCTCTATGCCTTTCCTCATTCTCTCTTCTACTTTTCTCTTTAGCTTCAATTTCCAATTCCTTATCAATTTCTTTCACTCTGTCTCTGCTATCTTGAATCGAAAGAGCTTTAAATTTAGAATCTTTACCTGACCCATCGCCCTCCATATCCTTGTTCACCTCCTTCTCCGCTTTAGGCGGCAAAATCGCGTGAATAATCGTCAGCAATGTCCGTACAAAGTAATCAGGCATTTCAGCTCCGTTTTCCTTCAGTTTGGCGTCAAACTCATCTACTGTGTCGCAACTCCGACCTAACTCGGTGATGAACTCAGCTAGGATTTTATCGCCAAACCCTAAGTGAGTTTCCAGTTCGCTGCAGACCTTGGAGACGAGGGAGAGGTACTCGAGTTTCTTCAATCCGGCGTCATTTTCTCCTGCGGCTACCATTTTGGAGAGTTGAAAAGGGGAGATCGTGGAGAGAATATTTCTTTGTTAGGTTTCGATTTAGGGATGGAATTTGAAATTGATTGAAGTTTTTTCCTTCTTTTTTTTT
>Ga0325401_1003591_pt1 | contig 14286 bp, 5 predicted proteins | sample PopdelMetagenome_FD_205666 | JGI IMG/M metagenome (GOLD analysis project Ga0325401, IMG submission 205666) | Populus deltoides microbial communities from Bellville, Georgia, United States - Xylem-PdKOR-R2 | ecosystem: Host-associated > Plants > Phyllosphere > Stem > Wood/Secondary xylem | place...
AGAGAGAGAGAGAGAGAGAGAGAGAGAGAGAAAAACTTGAGGAGGAAAGAATGTGACATTTATCAAATTATTCAAAAGCAAGTGCGAATTTTTTTATAATTATAAATATTAAAATTTTAAAACAACCAAGATTTATAACCTGCTAAATAAAAATTTCTAAAAAAAATATATAAAATAAGCCTAATAATAAATCCAAGTAAAATTTAATAATATAGGATTTAGCTATTTTTTATCATCTTTCATTATATTCAAACATAAATTATATCTCAACCACACACACACATATATAATTTTTATTTTGAGTTATTTATTTTTTTAATGCATGTTGGGATGACTTTGCAGTGATAAATAACATGGAAAAAAAATAATTTTTTTGCAGTGATAAAAATATATATGATAAATTATACTAGCAAATCATCTTATTTAAATAAAATTTAAAATATTATTCTTTTTATATTAAAAAAAATTAAATATTTTAATTTACATTTATTTTTTAACTTTTTAACTTAGTTTTTAATTACAATTTTTTTAATGTTTATTGACATTTATAATCCTGTATTTATTTTATTAAACATATATATATATATATTAAATTTTAAATTAACAACTAATTTTTTTTACTATTAAAAAACACATTGAAAATACTTGCCCATTTTTTTACGGAAAAAATAATCGATTGACCACGAAGCATTTCCTAGCTGGCTTACATAATTTTGAGGTTTTTGCTGCCACTTAAGTTGCCTCCTGGTTATTCAGGGCAAGCATTTCCTGCTGTCTGACACGTGTCAGGTCATTTTATAACACACTCCAGTCGAATTGTTAAATTCCAGCGGTCAACAGCAGCAGCTCTTCAAGTGATTCGACTGGAACCGATCGACCACGCAAAAACAAAAAACAACAGCAGAAAGGGAAGAATTAATGTCTAGTATAATCGCAGTTACGACAACAGAATTAGATGAACGACAACGAGAACCCCTTCTACACAATCCCCGTTCGCTTTCCAATGAAGAAGAAGAAGAGATCACCAACACGCCTTCAACCTCATCATCCAACGCATCGCCACCACCAACTCAACGCCTCCTTTCTCTCGACGTTTTCCGTGGCCTTACCGTCGCTGTAATTAAGCTCAATTTCTCATTTCCATTTTAACAATTTTTGTTTCATTTGTATATATTTGATGATTAAGTTGTTCGACAGCTCATGATTTTAGTTGATGATGCTGGTGGAGCTTTTCCTTGTATTAATCACTCTCCGTGGTTTGGTGTGACGCTTGCCGATTTTGTGATGCCTTTTTTCCTCTTTGTTGTTGGTGTCTCTATCAGTTTAGTTTTTAAGGTAACAAAAAGTCTCTTCAACTGTTGCCTTGCTTCTTTTCTACTCTTTCATTCCTTTGTTGTAGTTCTGTATACTTCATAACAAATTTTTTTTTTAGAAATAAGTTATTTTATATCTTTGAGTCGCGAGTAATTTGTGTCACCAAGCAGAAAGTATCTAGCAAACCAATGGCCACAAAGAAAGTCATACTGAGGACTATCAAACTATTTCTTTTGGGATTATTGTTGCAAGGTATGTTACCATGCCCGTTCCTTAAATTCCTGAAATTAGCATTTTCAGTTTGCTATTTGATAGGCATTTGAATATTTCACGTGCATTGTGGATAACCAGTTTGTAGTTTCGTTAATAGGAACTGATAGTGTATATCTTCTTGGAAATTTGCATAGGTGGGTATTTCCATGGACGCCGCAATTTAACATACGGGGTTGATGTGGGCAAGATACGTTGGATGGGCGTGCTACAGGTAGTTTTCCTGAATAAGCATTGATATCAGGCAATACTTTTTTTTTTTATCAAACTTCTATTGCATGGCATCTACCAATACATTCTTCCGTTGAACCCTACCGACATGTTGGCATTATGTCACAATTTACCTAGAATAGCTATGCCAGCACATGCTTGTATACCAACATGCATGCAAGCACCATTCATTTATGGCATGTTAGATGTTCAGATCCACAAAATTTGCAGTGGAATTGGCTACTGGAATTAGAAATTAAGATGGATTGATTATAGAAGATTATAGGAAACCTTACTGATTTTTGAGTTTGTGAATTAGTGGCTCAACATGCATGAATAGGAGAACTTTGATTTTATAAAACTTCATCCATCATAGACCGTTATAGCTGGTTCTGCATTGTCAAAGAACCAATTCAACCCAATAGCTTAAGCTATTAGGTGAGGGTTCCAAGATATGATTTATATTATTCTCTAACACACCCCCTCAAGTGAAAACACTTTGAGCTTGAAACCTGCACATGCTCATATTACTTTGTGCTTAATTTTTTATTAAATAAATGAGGATGGTGAGATACAAACTTGTAACCGCTTGGTCATCAAGGCTCTGATACCATGTCCAAAAATCAATTCAACCCAATACCTTAAGCTATTGGGTTGAGATGATTTTTTGACATGCAATATGTAACTTCTAAGAATTTCATCATATGATTGTGAAGCCTGTAAGACTCACTTGTTTCACCTCAATAAAATTTCTTTTTGTAATGGTTGACAAATTCATAACTGGTATACTGTTGTAGACTTCATATTCCAATGCAGTCACTAAACTTTGACATCCTTTTGTTAATTGTAGAGGATATCCATTGGATATCTCTTTGCTGCAATATCAGAGATCTGGCTTGTGGACAGTAACACGGTCGACTCACCTATGGCTTTTGTGAAGAAATACTACATCCAATGGTTGGTTCCCCTTTCTAGGATCTATACCATTTTCTTTACTCGTGCTGTTCTTGTGCAAGAAGACTTTTGACGCAACAAGGGAAAGCTTGATTGGGAAAAAATAATAAATATTTTAGTATTTTATGTGGTAGAACACATTTAGTAATTGTGCACTGGGATTGAAAAGATGGAGGTCTGTGACAGGCGCAGGAATCTTGCAACGGTTTGAGTGATAGAGAAAGGAAAAGATAAGGGAGAAAGGTAAAATGCAGTTAATCTTTTTAGGTTTTCATAAGCAATCACATCTAGGTAAGAGAACAAGAAAGAACATAATAGTGCTACAATTCCTTATATTGCCATCCCTTGAGCTAAAATAAAGCTTATAGATTACCCATCTCTTCCTAGACAGAAAAATTTGAATGCAGATAGACATCTTACTGCCACAAGCTGGTTATGGTAGAGAGAATTGTAGAGATCAGTGAATAAGGCATTACCCCCTTTTAAAATAGCTTAGATCTTAGCAGAGATGAGAAGCAATGGGACTTGATGCCTCTGGTTCAAGTCACTTGGCCTCATTTTCTTGGTTTGTTCATTTAAACAACAATAAGTTCAAGCACTCATTAGCACCAGTAGACCTTGGATAAGTTTGTGTGCTCGAGACTGCCTATTTCCAGTGAATCTGAAATTACTAAGTGTCTTAACTTTTATTTAATTGTTCTGAATACTCTGAACCAGCAGTTGAGGAAATATGAAGTCCTAATAGGGCTCAAGTCAAATTTAGACCAAAAGTTCAAGATTCCTTTTACAAGTCTTTCTGTCTGCATTAGACTGCCAATTTTCTCCCCTTTTACATCAATACCATGCTGGCATGATCTTTCTGGATCAGAGGAGCATTTTCTTCTGTGATTTTTTATACTATAATCATGCTGTTGTTTTCAAGAATAACATGATTTTATAAGAATTTTAATTCCATTTTTGCATCATTATACCTAAATTTAAGGTTTAGCTTAGCGTCCAACCATAATCTGAATGCTAGATAAGATAGTTTTATACATATCAGTGGCAAAGTAAATTTAGTTAAAAAGATCGTTACTTTAATGATTTTGATGATAAAGGTCTAGTACATCGCTTCTAATTTTCTTCGAGTGTTCAATTTTTGTTTTGTTTTGCAGGATGGTTGCTTTCTTATTTTGCACATTTTACATGTGCTTGCTGTATGGCCTTTATGTTCCAGACTGGGAATTCGAAGTTCCAAGCACAAATCTGTTTGGATATGAATTCAGTACTAAAATTGTGAGTTGAGTTGTTCATTTTTTACCAGTTCATCTACCATGTAACATGGCACTATCCAGTAAAAGTTTGGTTATATCAGCAAAGAAGATGACGTGATATTTTTCTTTTTTCAATCTGTCGCATAATGATTAGTTTTTATTGTTTCTGGGATTAGGCTTTGCTGGGTAAACTTTGTTACTGGGCCATTTTTCACTGGAAGTTTAATTTCTGTTGATTTATCAACCACTTTCTTCTCAAACAATATCCTTTTTCTCCATCGCTGTTTGCATTTTTTTTTTTTACATTATTTAAGATTCTCTTGCCAAGGGAATCCAGACAACAATCAAATAGTTGCGAACCCATTTTCTTGAAATATATAATGGATGTCTTGTTTGATTTCTGGTCATCAGTGTGACGGTCTTTCATCTTTTCTTTACTTTCAGCTTTTTAATCCAAATGAAACCTAGTCCCATGAATCTATTGAACACTGTCACAACTTTTTAATATATTGAACTGCAATCAATGAAGAAAGTTATCAGGAAGAACTGTCAAACTAGACATGACAGCTAAGCTGGTGTGTTCAATTGACTGCCCTTTCTTTATGGTTAAGTTTAATAATCAGGTGACTATTGAACTGAACTCTATTTTCAAAAGATGCAAGTTAAAACTTGATTTTCTTTCATCAGAATGTATTTATGGTTTTATCAATGTGAAGTAACATGCTATGGCAATAATTATTTCCCTTTCATGCTATTACCATTTTTTTCTAACGGAATTCTTGCTAATGTCAAGCTTTAATTCTATTATTCTCCCTCTCGTTTATGGAACTGATTCAAACCTCCATATCATGTTTCATAGGTGAATTGTGGAGTGAGGGGCAGTCTTGAACCTCCTTGTAATGCAGTTGGTCTGATTGACCGATTTTTTCTTGGTGAACATCATCTATATCAACATCCTGTGTATAGAAGAACAAAGGTGATGTTGCTCCCTAACAAGTAACAATTGCTTTCTTTCCTTCATCAGGGCTTCAACTCTCCACATAATCATTTGGCCGAAAGGATCTTGACATTAATTGTTTCACAGCATTGTAGTGTTAATTCTCCTGACTATGGACCTCTGCCACCAAATTCACCTGGGTGGTGCCTTGCTCCATTTGACCCCGAGGGCATCTTGAGGTCAGATAACTGCAGCGCTTTCTCTTGCTCATATTTATGAATTACCACAGATTATTGCTCCATTATAATAACATTCATTAAAGCCAAGCACCCCCTTCAAATGCTTCACTGTACAAAAGAATGGTGATAAATCTGTTAACATGTCAGCATATCATTGACTTTTTTTCTGCCAATTTTTTAATAATGTCGATTTATTTTGTTTAACAACCTTTTTAACCATAGGAAACCACAATGAATAGTGTTGATTTCTTTTGTTTACAACCCTTTTCAGTTCTTTGATGGCTGCTATTACATGTTTTCTTGGATTGCAGTTTGGTCATATCCTTGTTCATTTCAAGGTATGACACATGGTAGTGCTTTTATGGATGTTTACGTTCTGTTCTTTACTATGTGTCTTTTACACCAATCTGTGTTTATCTTGCTTCTTTGCTGCAGGGCCACATGCAAAGGCTGTGTTTGTGGTCTGTGTGTTCTTTCATCATACTAATTACTGGATATGTTTTTGAGCTTCTGGGTAGATTTCCTATTTTTAACTGTTTTAAACACTAATGATTTCTTCCAGGATCCTCTCTGTTTCCACTAAATAATGTTAGTGAATATTTCAGGCGTTCCTCTTTGTAAACCATTATATACATTGAGCTATATGTGCATTACAGCTGGAGCATCAGGCTTGGCTTTAACGATCATCTTTTATATAGTAAGTTTATCATTTGAGTACTACCTAACAAACATAAAGATAAATAATGAATAAAAGACTTTTATCATTGCACTGGGTAGTTTTCTGGTTGTTCAGCAAAACTCATGATATTAAATTGATATACAATTTACTTGCTTTCATTTGTTAAAAGAGGAGATCTTATTGACTCAAATCACGTAGCCTGAGCTATTCATATAATTTAATTGGGTTAAAGTCAAGGAAATTATGATAATAGAGACAGGCAGTTTCTTCTTGACATGTCATGTCTATGGACTGAAAGCTTTGACTCAGTTTTAGTGTAGTTTTATCTGTGTTCTTAATACTCTTTTTGGATACATTGACATGGCTTTTTATCAACTCACCACCAACAGGGAACATAAGTAGGTCAAGAGAGCTTGATTTTTCTTGTTATAATTTCTAAGCATCTTCCTATCCTCAAATTCATGGAACTTGGTAAATTTGATTCTCATGTAGAGCTTTGGAATTATCTTGGCTTTTAAGATCGGGGAAGAAATAGCTTTATGAGGATGTAGCGAATTTCCATGCCAGCTATAGGGGATTGGCTAAATCTTCAATCATTTTTGGGTGGTTGACAATATCAGAGTTTTAATCTTTTCTTATGACACGGCGTGCTTTTCATGCCATTGAGATGTTGGAACTATACAACTCTCAGTCCTATTGTTTTGTTATCCCCTTCCTTTTCTTTTCCTATTTTGACCCTGCTCGGGGGATGTGTATTGTATGCAATTGAGAGGTTATTGAAAACTAAAAGGAGATTGGCGTGAAAGAATTGTTTCAATTCAAACAATTTTATGCAGGTTGATGTCAAGCATTTTAGAAAGCCCACGATGATACTTCAGTGGATGGGAATGAATGCACTCATCATTTATGCGCTGGCTGCCTGTGACCTTTTCCCAGCAGCCATTCAAGGTTTCTATTGGGGTTCACCAGAAAACAACTTGGTAAGACTCTGTTTTCTATTTGGCTGCCAGCTCTGTTCTGTGTTATTCCTTATCCACTGAATCCCTCCCCAAAATAAATATTTGTTCGTGTAATGGCTCGCTTTCTGATTATTGGTGCAAGTTTCTGTGCTAACTCGGCTGGTGAACCCGCACGCAGAGGCGCACTCACACACGCACACACAGATAGAGGATGGACCAGCTTACATGTTTAAAACTGTTATTATCACAATTTTTCAACCATTAATTTTCTTCAATCTAATGGCTAATACACGTTCACTATCTGGATATATGTATATATATGCCTTTGTATGTCCTTGAAGGAAGTTAGAACATGCCGAAGTTACTTTTATAAAGGTGTATGGCTTGCTGAACCAATAGTCTATGGCCTGAATGATTTGATGCTTAATACAGTTTATAGACTGACTTTCAAGTAAATATGACTTGCAGGTTGATGATACAGAATCGCTGTTCCAAGTCATGCTCCATTCAAAGAAGTGGGGCACCCTTGTTTTTGTAATTGTGGAGATTTTATTCTGGGGCCTTGTGGCTGGTTTCCTACACTTGAAAGGCATATATGTGAGACTGTGAAAGTATTGTAGATGCTGCTTTTCCCTGTGCAAGACTGTAAATTCTACCTTGTGAATAAAATACAAGTTAATCCGTGTAACCAGCAGCATTGTTATTCCTTCAACATCGTCTTTTTGTTCAGTGATACGCCTAGTAATCTTTCGCTCGATCCTTAGAACCCCATGACGGTGGGATTTGATCCGAGCATCTGGCAGACATCTCCGAGCCTTCCTTTGTGTTATATATGTGATTAGCCATCCATTACTGGTGTTAGGTAACTAAGTGAGCTTTGGTGCACGAGGCGTAGTCTAAAAAGTTTGTGTTATAATTCAAGTCTTGGATTTTTCTTTGTTTTTTTAAAAACTCTTGTGTCACTTTAGCATTAATTATTTATGTTGGAAAAAACTTAGCCCATCCTGCGGCGAAGGCTGCCTGTTTAGTTTTCAACTATAGAAGGATACATGGCAATTAATTAACGGATTAATTTTATTGACTACTAATCAACTAAGACCATATGCATGATAATGCATAATATATAGAGATCCATTCACTGGAAAAAGAAGATGTAGATAATCAAAGGAAAATTTATGTTTAGCTGGTTTTGCTGCGCTTCAATTGGAAGTAAAAAAGTGGTACTCGGAGTTGCTGAGTGTGTGCATATACAACGTCAATTTGGTTTCTGAAGGTAAATGATACAGCAGAATTACTGGTGATGGTACTGCTAGGAAAACCTACGCAATTCACATCACATGGTGTCTATACAGATGATGGTGCATGCCTTTGAATTGAACCCTCCTAGATAAGCCATGCTCACGAAAACTATGTCCTGTCTTGTTACGGTCTCACCTGCGCATGCACTGTTTCCAATCCTCATCCACTTTTAGACGGACGCAAAAGAAAAGGACGAGGCCCTGGATTGAACTTCCTGTGCTTATATATGGACACAAATCACATGAATCACGGAATTTGGTTCTTAGATATATGCCAAGACACATGTCCCCTTATGCAACCTTCAGGCAGGCAGTAGGCATTGCCCCCACCTAACAAGTAAAAGTAACATTGCACATACGTCGTCTGCAATTTTTTTGGTCCATCACTGATCTGATTTGACTAGAGAAGAAAAATCCAGAATCTGGGTTTCTGGTTTGTCCAACAAGAGAAAAGATTATAATCTGATAATCATTCATGGATTCGGATTAATTGAATCAGGGATGAAATCTTAGGATATCATCTCAAGCCGCAAAGGTTTTTTTTAGGTGGGATATGACAGAAATGCACTAATTAACTGGCCGGAGACGAAACTATAGTATGTGTAAAGTTGACCTAGCACAAGCGATCAATTCACAGCCATTCGCAGAGGCCTCAGTGCTGCAGGTCTTTATATATGCAGTAGGGCCTCTCAAGGATTGTGCAATCTAGCATGATGTAATCTAGTACCACTTTATGTTATAAAATAGCTTGAATACAGAGAACTTTATTCTACTTTACTCTGAAATGACAAGATGTTTTGTTGTAACTTATCTAAATAAATATATATTTTTATTTTTTTTATGAGGGTAGCCCTTAAATTTTACAGTAATACGAAAAAATATTTTTTTTTTATAAACATCAATTTAATATTAACAAAAATTAATTAGAAAACAATGGTCACTTATTTTTAATATTCTAACTAATAGTTCAAAAGTTGACTTCGTAAACTACATTTATAAACAAACGACACATTCAATGAATACAAATGCTTTCTGCTCTCCAACTTTTTTCTATTAAAACACTGTTGTGGGTCAGTTATTGCCCTCTGGAATTGGAAGGGACGGGCTAATCTTTTCAGCAGTCAATGGCTTTATGGGTGGCGCTAGTGTGAGGAAAATGAGAGATCAACAGAAAACAGAGGGAGAGATGGGTGAGGGTTTGCTCTATGGGTGTTAGTACTAGGTTTATGACAAAGGACATGGTTGTGTGGTGGCAGTTTAGTGGTGGCTGGTGCTATGTGGTGGTGTTGGTGTGAGGGAAGGGGGAGATCGACACTGGATAGAGGGGTGAGGAATTTGGTTTATGCGTGTTTCTTGTTTATGGTAGAAAAGATGGTTATGTAGTTGCACTTCAGTGATGGTTGGGTATTGGTGTGGCATTAGGGAGGCTGCTGGATTCAAAAGGTGGTCCGTGGTCGTGTTGGTGGAAGAAAAAGTTGTGATTTAGGGGAGAGAGAGAGAGAGAGAGAGAGAGAGAGACTGTAATAATAAGTAAACTTAAAACTTGACTTGTTGTATCTATTTTCAAAAGCATGAGAGAGAGATATACACACACGAGAGATTTGTAATTTGTGATTTGTGTAGAAATTATCCAAATCTTTTTTTATATAATTTTGATTATAAATCATTATTGCTTGTTGTCACTGAATCAATTATAAATTATTCATCCAAATATGTTAGTTGTTGGGTCTCGGTAATTGCTCATTAGAGGTTTTTCTGTCTTTTAGAAGCATGCCATTTAAAATTAATTTACATTGTTGAAATGGTTTGGTACATGGTGGAGAAGAAGAAAATAAATAAGATCTTAATTAAATTTATTATTTTTTCTATTATTGATTTTAATAAAATACACATACGTATATATATTATATATATATATATATATGATAAACTTGTAATATTTCAAATTCTTTTATTGAATAAGTTCACCACTGGATATGTAAAGTGAAATTAACCATATAAATACTAGTGTGTAGAGTTTAATTTTTTAAAATACAAAGGGAATGTGATGCCACATGGGTTCATGTTTATCAAGGTTTTTAAAATATTTTATAAATATTTTAAATAAAATCAAATAAGTTGAAAAAAGAATTTTTAAATTAAAATATCATCAACCCTGATTTTCGAGTCATCACTGTAGTTATGATTAGAATTGTGTTCATCAACGTGTTATGCATTGTTTGCCTTCAACTTTTTCAAAAATAAAATTGCGGTCAACAACGTGTTATGCACCCCATTACTAATTACCCCATCTCGTGAATACACGGTCATCAAATACACGTGAATCCCCAGTTTTGACGGGTTAATTCAGATTTTTTTTCTTTTTCTTCATTAGTTTTTTTCTTCCTATTGGTTTTTTTTTTGTCCACAGTGAAAAAGTTTATGCCTTTAGTTTATTTTTTTATCTATAGTTTCTTAATATTAAATTTTTTCTGTTTAATTATCAGACTTTCATGACACAGATCCCAAATTTGACGGGTTAACCCTGTTGATTCAGATTTATTTTCTTTTTCTTCATTAATTTTTTTTCCTTCTTGTAGGTTTTTTTCTCTTTGCTTTTTCCTTTTTAATTAATCTTTTTTTTAATTTAGTTCATTAATATTAAATCTATTTTCTATTTATTTATCACATTTTCATAAAATGAATCATAGGTTTGACGGGTTAACCTAATTGATTCATATTTTTTTTTCTTTTTCCTCATTAGTTTTTTTCTTATGATTTCATATTTTAATATTGTATGTAGTCCACAGTGAAAAGACTGATGCCTTTAATTTTTTTTGTTTTTTTTTTCGTTTTATGCCTTTTACGGTGGACTGCACAGTGCAGTCCACGGTGAAAAGGCTGATGCCTTTTTTTTAATTAATTTTTTTATTTAATTTGTTGATATTAAAGTTTTTTTTATTTAGTTACCAGACTTTCATGATATGGATCTTAGATTTGATGGGTTAAGCCAGTTAATTTAGATTTTCTTTTCTTTTTCTTCATTAGTTTTCTTCTTCTTATAAGTTTTTTTTCTTTTTAATTAATATTTTTTTATTTAATTTAGTTCATTAATATTAAATTTTTTTATATTTAGTTATCGGCTGATACCTTTATTTTTTTATGCCTTTGATTTGCAGTCCACAGTGAAAAGGTTGATACTTTTTGTTTGTTTTTAATTTTTTTTATTTTTTAATTAATTTTTTAATTTAATTTAGTTTGTTAATGTTCAATTTTTTTCTATTTAGTTATCAAACTTTCATAACATGGATCCCGGATTTGACAGGTTAACCTGGTTTGACGAGTTAGCCTAATTAATTTTGGGTAACCCGTTAATTTTTTTTTCTATTTAGTTATCAAACTTTCACTACAGGAATCCAACGTTAGATTTTTTTTTCTTTTTCTGTGGTTCATGCAACTTTAATGTTACTATTAATATTATAAATATTATTCTTAGGTTAGGTGTTGCAGCCAAACTCAAAACTCTTGGTTATAGCTTTGCAGAAATATCTAATATTTTTAGATCTTAGCTTTTTTTGATATTTTTTATGTAAAAAAAATTAACTCGCAGCATCGCGCGGGTCATGTAACTAGTAACTTCAAATACACGTGCTAACATCATATAGACATTCACGAGATGACATGTCCGCGCGTTGCTGCAGGCTTATAAAACAAATACACTTGATAGTGTTATAATTGTGAATCAGCACTAGATAAGTAATAGAAACTAAAGGTATGATGAAGCAAATATTTCATGACGAACAAAAAAGTTGTGTTGGTGATAAAAAACTTAGAGATTGAACAAAATGATTTGTAGCAATCTACATTGTTTTGTGAGGAAAGATACAATGCTTTCTCCATATGATTTAGCTTTTTTGTTAATAAAAAGCAAAAAAACATTACAAAGCTAAACTCTCTATCAACTTAATATTAAAAAAAACCAACAAAGATAATTTTGGAAGGAAAAAAACCCATGAGGAAAAACGTTGCAGCAATTAACAATATTTTGTGAGGAAAACTACAGTGTTTTTTCCAATAAAATAAAATAAAAAACCATTTAGAGAAACCATGTGGAAAAACACTGCAGCAATCCACAATATTTTAAAGGAAAAAAATTACAAAGCGAAATTTTTAACCAACTCAATATTTAAAAAGTAAAATCAACAATAATAATTTTAGAAAAAAAAAGAGGAAAGTAAAAAAAAAGGGAAAGTGGGAAAAAAATGAAAAAAAAACAAAAAAGGAAAAGAAAAGAAATGCACTGTGGATTACTGTTGTAATCCACAGTGATTTTGGGTGTGGGGAAACAGTGATTTCCCCGCACCATTTAGAGTATTGTTAATATTTTTCTTAAAAAAAAAGGTAATTCAAATGACTTATTATCAAAAAAATCGACTAATAAAGAAAAAAAATTAGATTGCTTCGTAGTGTTTCTAATAATTACATTATTAATAGAAAACAAAAATACCATTTTAGCTTTAGAATAGCTGAACATTATCAGACTCCAAAGCATGTAAAACCATAACTATGTTTTGGATCGCGGTGCAAACTATGTTTCTAAAAATTTTAAATTTTTTATTTAAAATAATTTTTTTTATATTTTTAAATTGTTTAGATGTGTTGATGTGAAATTTTAAAAAAAAATAAAAAACATATTTTAATGTATTTTTATACAGAAAATACTTTCAACCACCACCATTACCGCTACCACCATCCTAAAAAAGACCCTAAATATCCAATAAACCCAATGAAATTATATAATATTATTATCCCTCTATGCTTTCCAACATGATGAAGACGAAAATAATTGTGCTCCATATGAAATAGTGGTTGATGCCTATATAGGGTTTTCTCTTCGACTGCTAATTTCTGCCGAAGTGAAAAAGAGAGTGGATGATATTGGATGCTACGCCGTTAATATTAATCAGGTAAAACACTAATTACTGTATATCTCCTCACAAAATATGGTGTACTCATTGTTCAAAGTTTTTTTTTAATTTTTTTTCATTTAGCTTATTATAGAACTAATTTATAAGCCAATTTAGGCTAATTTATCATGATAGGGTAAGATTGAAAGACAGGTTAAAACAAAAAAAACAAAGAAAATAGGTGATTTTTTGGGACTTTAGGGGTGAAATATTCATTTTTCCTTTAAAAAACAAAACCAAAAGCATGTTATCAGGGGTAATTTAGTAACTCCGTAATAATTCATTTATTATTGTCAAATTTAAAGGGGATAATTACATCCTTTTGCTTTTATAATATGCAGTAAAATGATTATTATACCCTAAGATTCAAGCTCTTTTAAAGCTTATGTGCAAGATTTTTTTTGTCTTTTTCATATTTAAAGAGAGTGAAATGACTTATATGTTTTTAAAAGTGGAATTTTTTTATAGCTTACATTCAAGGGTATTTTGTATTTGCACTCAGGATTTTTTTTATATATTATCAAGTTGGTTTAGGAGCAAATTTATAATTTAATATATACAAATATTATTAAAAAATAGTGCCTAAGCACATAGGTGATCATTACATCATTCGGGCGATGCATGCGGGGTTGTCTATGCACCAAACACTGCATTTTGCAACGGTGTTTGGATCATTTTGGTGTTATCTCCATGGTGAGGCGGTGCGTGTGGCCAATAGTCATCTAGTTTGGCATCAACAACCTTTCCCTCCTTCTATTATCTCTTATCCTTAATTTTCATGCATGCACCTTCAAAATCTCAAAGAAGCCCTTCAATTTGTTATTCCTTTGAATTTTGTCTTTATTTTTTTTTTACTATTTGTTTTATTCAGAATAATTTATAAAATTGGAACTTTTTTTCAATTTCAACCTCGTTCAATTTTTTCATCTTTTAAGTTTGGTCCATATTTTTTTAATTACTATTTGTTTTGTTTGGGATAATTTTTCAAATTTGTTTTTTCACAGTTTCATCCTTAGGTATTTTTTCGATCAAATTTGATCTTAATTCTTTTCATTCTTATATTTTTCACTTTGGCAAGTTTTTTAATTTGTTTTTTTTATTTCATACATCAACATTAAATTGATTTGCAATTAAGTTTTTGAATTGAGCCCGGGTCTAGAATTTCATAAGTTGTGAGTTTTAAAGATTAATTTAGGTTTATGAGGTTTGCTCGGGTTGTTTTTTTTT